>JACCDL011118589.1_pt1 | contig 27475 bp, 22 predicted proteins | sample 7441931 | NCBI WGS metagenome assembly JACCDL01 (sample SAMN15323437, study PRJNA562643) | freshwater metagenome | isolation source: river surface water | place: USA:Blue River Watershed | collected 2017-08-16 | reverse complement strand
CGCAAAAATTCATACACACCGATCAGCTCGATTTTGCTCGCTTGCAGACTGGTTTCTTCGTGGAGCTCGCGCGCGATGCCTTGCTCAGGTGTTTCACCGCGCTCCATAAAGCCAGTAATCAACGCAAAATTCTTCGGCCCCCAGGCCGCATTGCGAGCTAACAAAATTCTATTTTCGACTTCAACTAACGCCGCCAGCACCGGTATGGGGTTATCCCAGTGTGTCCAGTGACCAACCGGACAGGCTAATCGTGCTTTTTCTCCATCGGCCCCTGACTCACTGTCATGACGCATTACCAGTTCGCTGGCACACACAGGGCAATAACGATAGTCCATGAATTTATTTTTGTAGTTTTAAATGGAGTTACTTAGTTACCTAGGTGCTGACTCGTTCACTCACCCATTGGCTAACGCCAGCTAGCGCTTTCGGTAATCCTGAAGGATCCGTGCCACCCGCTTGCGCCATATCAGGGCGTCCACCGCCTTTGCCGCCCACTTGTTGCGCGACGAAATTAACTAAGTCACCCGCTTTCACTTTGGAGGTTGAGTCAGCAGTTACGCCCGCGATCAAACTCACTTTGCCATCACTCACTGATGCCAGCACGATAGCAGCGGTTTTTAATTTATCTTTCATCTTGTCCATCACGGCGCGCAAGGTGTTTGCATCGGCGTTTTCTAATGTCACTGCAAGCACTTTAATGCCATGAATGTCCACCGCCTGGGCCAACAAATCATCGCCCTGACCCGAAGCCATCTTCGCTTTGAGCGCAGCTAGTTCTTTTTCGAGTGACTTCACTTGATCTTGAACCTGCGCGATGCGTTGCGTGATTTCTTCGGGTTGTACCTTGAGTGCAGTCGCAGCCTCATTCACGCGCGCGGCCAGTGATTGAACTAACGCTAACGCATGCTCACCGGTCACAGCTTCCACACGTCGAATACCAGCGGCAACGCCGCCTTCGGAAACAATTTTGAATAAACCAATATCACCAGTACGCGTGACATGCGTACCGCCACATAATTCGGTTGAGCTGCCAATGCCGAGTACGCGCACTTGATCGCCGTATTTCTCACCAAACAGAGCCATCGCACCGGCTTTAATCGCATCGTCATAGGCCATCAACTCAGCATTGGTGGCGTCGTTGTGCAGAATTTCGTGATTTACTAAGGCTTCAACGCGACGAATTTCATCGGCGCTCAGCGGCGCGTTATGACTAAAATCAAAACGCGTTTTATCTGCATCAACCAATGAGCCTTTTTGCATTACGTGGCCACCGAGCACCATACGTAAAGCCTTGTGCATCAGGTGAGTCGCGGAGTGGTTACGCATCGTGGATGCACGCACGTTAGTATTAACTATCGCTTTTATTGCATCACCTACTGCGAGCTTGCCAGTCGCTAATTTACCGTGATGACCAAATACATCGGGCTGTACTTTTTGTGTGTCACTGACGGCAAAAGAGGCAGCGCTCGATTCAATCAGACCCACATCACCCGCTTGCCCGCCTGATTCCGCATAAAACGGTGAACGATCCAACACGATCGTCGCTTCTTGACCCGCGCTGATCTCTTTTACCGACGCACCATCAACATACAGAGCGAGTATCTTGGCGGTATCGGTGAGGTTGTCGTATCCGGTGAACTGCGTTTTCGGACCGGAATAGTCAACCGCTGCGGCCATCTCAAATTTACCTGCTGCGCGCGCAGTAGATTTTTGCTTTTCCATGGCTTCATGAAAACCGGATTCATCCAGCGCGACATCACGCTCGCGACAAATATCGGCGGTCAAATCTAATGGGAAACCATAGGTATCGTACAAAGTGAACGCTGTTTTTCCATCGAGTTGTCCCGGATTTTTTGCCAAAGCAGCCTCGAGGATTTTCATACCGTTTTCTAAAGTCTCACCAAAACGCTCTTCTTCTTGCTTGAGGACTTTCGCTACACGCTCAGCCGCTTCGGCTAGCTCGGGATAAGCCACTCCCATTTCGCTGACCAAATCAGGTATCAATTTATAAAAGAATGGTTTTTTCTGACCCAGCTTATTACCATGCCGCAGAGCACGTCGAATAATTCTGCGCAACACATACGCACGACCCTCGCTACCAGGCACTACACCATCCACCACCAAAAAAGCACAAGCACGAATGTGATCGGCAATCACGCGCAATGAGTTGTTGGTTAAATCTTTAGCGCCCGTTTCACGCGCAGCCGCTTTGATCAGCCGCTGAAACTGATCGATCTCATAGTTACTATGTACGTGCTGCAGTATCGCTGCTAAGCGCTCCAAACCCATACCGGTATCGACGCAAGGTGCAGGTAATGGCGTCAGTGTCGCTTCACCCGTCGCAGGATCAATTTGACGATCAAACTGCATGAACACGTTGTTCCAAATTTCAATGTAGCGATCGCCATCTTCTTCCGGGCTGCCGGGTGGCCCACCCCAAATATCTGGGCCGTGATCATAGAAAATTTCTGAACACGGACCGCACGGTCCGGTATCAGCCATCTGCCAAAAATTATCGGATGCATACGGCGCACCCTTATTGTCACCGATGCGAATGACGCGCTCAGGTGGCAGGCCAATGTCTTTCACCCAAATGTCATACGCTTCATCGTCGGTGTGATACACCGTAGCCCAGAGTTTTTCAGCGGGCAAACCATAAATTTTGGTTAATAGTTCAAATGACCAAATCAGTGAATCGCGTTTGAAATAATCACCAAACGACCAATTACCCAGCATTTCAAAAAATGTATGATGGCGCGCGGTGTATCCAACATTCTCAAGATCGTTATGTTTGCCGCCCGCGCGCAAACAGCGCTGGACTGATGCGGCTCGCACGTAATCGCGTTTGTCGGTTCCAAGAAAAACATCCTTGAACTGCACCATGCCTGAATTGGTGAACAATAACGTCGGATCATTGCCTGGCACGAGACTGGATGACCTAACGACGCTGTGCGCTTTAGAGGCGTAGAAGGAGAGAAATTTTTCGCGAATGTCGGACGTGTTCATGGGGACGTGGTGGCGCAATTTTTAGCCTGCGAATAGAAGGATTGCAGGACTCTAGGAAAGGCAACGATTATACGTGAAGCTGCACTCTGCAGACTCAGCCAGCAGCGGCCCGTCACTGACTACATTGCCGAAACATTAATGAATTTCAATCCGATGCGAAATGAATCTCAGTGAATGTATCGGTGATCGAAAAAATCCGGGGCTATCAGGTCTAATCGATCGGTGCAAAGGGCATCTACTCCCGCATCAAACAAGACTCGCGCTTGAACTGGATCGTTCACTGTGTAGCAGAGTAGCTTGATGCCTTCAGACTTCAGCGCGGTAATCGTTGAGGGGGCTAGGTTCTTTGCGTTGGCATGAATCGTATCGGAGTCCAGCATCGCCAAGGTTTGCTGCCATTCATGTGGCACAGCATCAACCAACCACGCACGCGGTATAGATGGGGCCATTTGTTTGACAACCATCAGCGCATCTAGTGAGAAAGAGGATAACAACACACTGTTAGTTGGCAGCACCGAGCAAAACTGAGCAACTAGCTCAGCTGTTCGTGTTTCTTGACCCGGCACGGGTTTGATTTCAACGTTCATAAAAATACCTGAGCTAACGCAATAGCTGGCAGCTTCAGCGAATAAGGGGACGCGTTCGCCCGCATAGTCCGCTGAAAACCACGAACCTGCATCCATCGCCACAAAGTTGCTCACAGTAAGGTCGTAGATACTCCCTACTCCAGCCACTGTTCTACCCAAATAGTCATCGTGCATCAGGATCAGGCCATCATCTCGAGTGGCCATAACATCAAACTCCACGCCACGAAAACCCATTTCATAGCCTTTACGTAAGGCGGCCATGGTATTTTCAGGCGCGAGAACGCCACCTCCGCGGTGCGCCAGTACTCTTGGATAGGTCCACATCATGCTCGCTCCTGAGCTTACTCATGCACCGATTGTAGGCTACGGTAAAATCGCACCTTGATTTCTTCGATCCGGCTTCCACATCCATGGGCAATGACAGCAACAACGGCGCACTTAATGCGCCGTCCAATTTTTTGCGCGGCATTATCGATGCCGATACTGCAAGTGATAAATACGCCAATCGGACCGATGCACAAGGCAAGCCTTTGCCGAATGTTATTACCCGTTTTCCGCCCGAGCCGAATGGTTATCTTCATATTGGCCACGCAAAATCTATTTGCCTGAATTTTGGATTAGCGCGTGATTATCAAGGTCGTTGTCATCTGCGGTTTGACGATACCAATCCAGCCAAGGAAGATCAGGAATACGTCGACACCATCATCGACACGGTGGAATGGTTAGGTTTTAGCTGGCAACATGCTGGCGACCATCACCAATACTTTGCCAGCGACTATTTTGATCAGCTATACGCCATGGCTGAATGGTTAGTGACGGCTAATCACGCCTACGTGGATAGTCAAAGTGCAGAAGAGATGGCGGCGAATCGCGGCAATTTTAGTGAGCCAGGAAAAAATTCGCGCTTTCGCGATCGCCCAGCTGCTGAGTCGCTCGATTTACTGCGTCGCATGAAAGCCGGCGAGTTCAAGGATGGTGAACATATCTTGCGCGCGAAAATTGATATGGCTTCGCCCAACATGAATATGCGCGATCCAGCCATTTACCGAATTCGACACGCGCATCACCATCGCACGGGTGACACGTGGTGCATCTATCCTATGTATGACTATGCGCACCCGATATCGGATGCGATAGAAAATATTACTCACTCAATTTGCACGCTAGAGTTTCAAGACCACCGTCCATTTTATGATTGGATACTTGAACGCTTAGCTGAAGGCGGTTTCTTTAAAAAGCCCCTTCCGCATCAATATGAATTTGCACGACTGAATCTAACCTACGCCATCACCAGTAAGCGCAAACTGCTGCAACTGGTCGAAGAAAAAATTGTTGATGGTTGGGATGATCCGCGTATGCCAACCATCGTAGGTATACGCCGTCGCGGTTACACACCCGAATCGATTCAGCTTTTTGCTGAGCGCATTGGCGTTGCCAAGGCCGATAGTTGGATAGACATGAGCATTCTTGAAGGTGCGTTGCGTGATGATCTAGATGCGAAAGCTGCACGCACAGTCGCCGTACTGAATCCGCTAAAACTGATTATCGACAATTATCCTGAAGGTCAAACGGAAGCATGCTCTGCTCCGATTCATCCGCATCATCCTGAACGAGGTCATCGCGCGTTTCCTATTAGTCGCGAGCTGTGGATAGAACAAGACGATTTTATGGAAGTACCAGAGAAAGGCTACTTCCGCCTTTTTCCGGGTAGTAAAGTGCGTTTGCGTTATGGCTTTGTCGTTGAGTGCACTGGTTGCGATAAAGACGCTACTGGTAAGGTCATCGCAGTTCATTGCAATTATTACCCTGACAGTAAGAGCGGCACGGAAGGCTCCGCAAATTACAAAGTCAAAGGGAATATTCACTGGGTCTCAGCCGCACATGCGGTATCGGCTGAAGTACGAATGTATGATCGTTTATTCACCGATGCACATCCGGATGCAGGTGGTAAGGATTTCAAACAAGCGCTAAATCCACATTCAAAATCAGTCATTACTGCTTTTTTGGAAGCAGGTGCTGATAAAGCAGCGCCAGATGAGAAATTTCAATTCGAACGGCATGGCTATTTTGTCGCAGACCGCGTTGACTCAAAGCCTGGTCAACCTGTTTTCAATCGCATCGTCACACTCCGGGATAGCTGGGGCAAATAAGCTCCTCGCACATGAACTTTGAAAAATTAGTTTTCGTCGACCTGGAAACAACAGGCGCCAATGCAACGGTTGATCGCATCACTGAAATAGGATTAGTTGAGGTCGATGCCAACGGCAATGCGACTCACTGGTCTAGCTTGGTCAATCCGGGTACGTCCATCCCTGCATTCATTCAACAACTCACAGGCATTAGTAATGAGATGGTGCGTGAAGCACCTACCTTTGCATCGCTCGCTAAAGAGTTATACGAGCGACTGCAAGGTGCTTTATTCATCGCTCATAACGCGCGCTTTGATTATGGTTTTTTGCGCAATGAATTTACTGAAGCTGGTTATGCATTTCGCTCGGATGTGCTGTGCACCGTTAAGCTCTCACGAAAACTTTTTCCAGAACACAATCGTCACAATCTCGACGCATTAATTTCACGCCACGAATTAAAAGCACAAGCACGTCACAGAGCGCTAGCCGATGCGGATCTGTTATGGCAGCTGTGGCAAAAGCTTCGTAGTGAGCTAGCACCTGAGGTCATAGATGATGCCGTGCGCTTACTGCTTCAAAAACCCTCGCTACCCTCTCATCTGCCGCCGAATGTGCTCGATGATTGTCCCGATACTCCGGGCGTGTATCTTTTTTACGGCGAAAACGACATACCGCTGTATGTAGGTAAAAGTGTACGCCTGCGTCAACGAGTGATGTCGCACTTCAGCTCGGATCACAAACTCTACAAAGACATGCGTTTATCGCAGCAACTGCATCGCATTGAATGGCGCGAAACGGCCGGAGAAATTGGCGCATTGCTGCTGGAAGCTCAACTAGTCAAACAACTACAGCCTATCCATAACCGAACTCTCAGACGCCAAGATGATTTGTGCGCCTGGCGCTTGAATGAAGATGCACAAGGCCGCACCTATCCAACCCTCAGCTTTGCTAACGACGGCGATTTCGGACATGTAGATCGTCTATATGGTTTATTTAGCTCTAAACGTAAAGCCGAAACGGTATTACGCCAACTCGCCGAAACGCATCAGCTATGTATGGTGCAACTGGGTCTTGAGACCACGTCTAAAACAAACAAAGCATGCTTTGCTTTGCAGCTCAACCGCTGCAAGGGCGTTTGTGTGGGCAAAGAAGATGAATCTTTCCACCGCGCACGGCTAGAAGCCGCTTTGGCACAATTGCATGTAAAAACCTGGCCCTATGCAAGCGCCATCGGTTTAATAGAAAACACTGGCACTAGAACTGACATACATCTGGTAAATAATTGGTGCTATATGGGCACTGCACAATCGGAAGAAGCCTTGTGGAACTTACTAGACGAATCACCAAGTAAGCCAATTTTCGATATGGATACTTACAAAATTCTGAGCAAAGCTTTATTAAAAGGGCAGCTCCACGTAAAAGAATTGCGCAACGCAACGAAAGATCATTGATTTCACTACGATTTCGAATTGATAACCTCTAGATCAAATCATTTTAAAAAACCTGTTTTCTCCCCCGAAAATTCCTTCCGCTTGATGAATATCAAGAGCTATCATTAACGCATAACTGTTCGGTGTTCAGCGCAGATTGCCTTTTGACGGATAGGTAAATCCATCCCTTGGCTTTATTGATCTCGAACGACGTGCATATATGAAGGTGCATTGAGCGACATCAACGGTCCGACAATGCTCGTCGTTAAGATTGTCCGCTTTGTAAATTTGCAGCGCTCACATTCGATGGAGAGAAGCTGATTAATTGCGAAACGCCTAGTATTTTTTTAATCAGTACTTCCATCACTGAACAGCACCATCAAGACCGGAGAAAACCCATGAATGAAGTCGTCATCGTCGCTGCCAGCAGAACCCCCGTCGGTAAATTTGGTGGAACACTCGCTAAGATAGCCGCTTCAGAATTAGGCGCTCATGTCATCAAAGGTTTAATGCAAAAAACTGGTATCGATCCCAAGCTCATTAATGAAGTTATTTTGGGTCAGGTACTGACCGCTGCCGTGGGACAGAATGCCGCACGTCAGGCCGTGATTAAAAGTGGCCTACCCAATAGCGTTCCTGGTATCACTATTAATAAAGTGTGCGGCAGCGGCCTTAAAGCCACCCACTTAGCCGCTCAAGCAATTCGTTGTGGTGATGCCGATATCATCATCGCAGGTGGCCAGGAAAACATGAGTGCCTCGCCGCATGTTTTAAATAACTCTCGCGATGGTTTTCGCATGGGCGACGCGAAGCTCGTTGACACGATGATTGTGGACGGCTTATGGGATGTTTATAACCAATACCACATGGGTATCACTGCAGAAAACGTAGCGAAAAAATTTAACATCTCACGCACAGAACAAGATGAGTTCGCGCTCGCCTCACAAAACAAAGCAGAGGCCGCACAAAAAGCTGGCAAATTTAATGATGAAATTTTACCGGTTGAGATCGCTAGTAAAAAAGGCAGTACATTTTTCGATAGCGACGAGTACATCAAACATGGCAGTACCCTCGATGGTTTGTCTGCACTGCGTCCAGCATTTTCTAAAGAGGGCTCAGTAACTGCAGGAAATGCTTCCGGTCTGAACGACGGCGCGGCGGCAGTGATGTTGATGAGCGCGCAAAAAGCGAGCGAGCTTGGTTTGAAGCCTCTTGCAAAAATACGCGCTTATTCTTCGGCCGGACTCGATCCGAGCATTATGGGTATGGGACCCGTATCAGCCAGTCAACTCTGTTTAAAAAAAGCGGGTTGGACTCATAACGATTTAGATCTGATGGAAATTAACGAAGCCTTCGCAGCCCAAGCGATTGCGGTTAACAAAGAGATGGGTTGGGATACCAGCAAAATTAATGTGAATGGTGGCGCCATCGCTATCGGTCATCCGATTGGTGCGTCAGGCTGCCGCATTCTAGTGACCTTGCTACATGAAATGATACGACGCGATGCTAAGCGTGGCCTCGCTAGCCTTTGTATCGGCGGCGGCATGGGCGTAGCACTTGCCATAGAGCGCTAACATTTTTACTCACTGCACCACAGAGACACAGCCTATAAAAACAACTACCTTTAGATAATCAGGAGAAGACATGAGCAGAATTACGTTAGTCACCGGCGGTATGGGCGGTCTCGGCGAGGCTATTTGCATGAAGATGGCTGACATGGGATATGAAGTTGCAACGACATACTCACCTGGCAATAGCAAAGTCACTGCCTGGCTCGCTGAAATGAAAGAGAAGGGCTATACCTTTCGCGCCTATCCGTGCGATGTGGCTAGCTTTGAATCAGCGCAAGAATGCATAGACAAGGTTATCAAGGATATGGGTCCCGTTGATGTACTGGTCAACAATGCTGGTATCACACGCGACATGACTTTCAAAAAAATGGATAAGGTAAATTGGGATGCGGTGATGAAGACCAATCTTGATTCCGTATTCAATATGACGAAACCTGTATGCGATGGCATGACGGATCGTGGCTGGGGACGGATCATTAACATCTCCTCTGTTAACGGACAAAAAGGTGCTTTTGGCCAGACTAACTATTCCGCAGCGAAAGCAGGTATGCATGGATTTACCAAAGCACTAGCGCTGGAAGTCGCTCGCAAGGGTGTCACCGTTAACACCATATCACCAGGCTATATCGGCACAAAAATGGTGACAGCGATTGCACCCGAGGTCTTGGAATCGAAAATTATTCCGCAAATTCCTATGGGACGATTAGGCAAACCCGAAGAAGTCGCCGGCTTAGTGGCGTATCTCGCTTCTGATGAAGCCGCCTTTTTGACCGGTGCAAATATCGCGATTAATGGCGGTCAGCACATGCAGTAAGTGCCATAAAAATCAGAGTCGATTTTAATTCTGGTAAAATTCTGGTCTTGCCTCGGTGGTGGAACTGGTAGACGCGCCGGACTCAAAATCCGGTTCCGAAAGGAGTGACGGTTCGATTCCGTCCCGAGGCACCAAATCGTATGATTTCAAACCAAGCTCCCTTTATGGGGGCTTGTTTGTTTTTGAACGTTGATTTTTTTCGGACGCTAAGAGTAAGTGAAGTTACTTGCGGGATTGCGAAGATAAACTCTCTTGGCAAATGAGCAGACTACATCAAGCGTTTTGCTTGGGTGCTGCTTCCGTTGTCGCTTCCTGGGCGACAGTAGTCTCGACTGCTGCAGGCGCAGTGTCGGGCGCTTCGGCCTCAGATGCCGCAGCCTCAGGTGCAGCGCTATCACCCACCGCTTTATTGCCTTCAGGCGGAACGTCAGCTGCTGGTGTTGCTTCCGTATTCTGAGCGTCTGCAACAGGGGCTGGTAACTCGGCTACGGCAGGATCACCACTCGCTTCTGCAGCGGGAGCAGCTGCAGCGGGCAATGCTGGTTGGGCGGTATCAGCAGGTTTATCTAAAACCGGCTCTTCTTTTTTATCCTCTTTCTTGGGTTTCTTTTGCGGCTGCTTGGCGCGAATATTTTGCGCCATCACTAGGGTCGCAAACAAACCCAATGCTGCCAACATAATGATCACAGACGTCGGCGTAAACGTCACCACCGCCATCAATCCCAACACTATCAGTATGGCCACTGGCAACATTGCCAACTCTGCGATGAAGACAAACGGCGTCACAAAGGCAGACATCAGCAAAATAAAGCTAATCCACTGAGCGCTGAAATCTTTGCTAAACATAGCGTGAACACCAACACCCAAAAACAGCAAACCAACGGGAAATCTTACCCACCAGTGGCCCCAAAATCGTCGGCTAGCAACACGGGTGTCGCTCATGTAGCGCTGCTGCTCTTCAATCGCCTCTTCTGTCCACCGCCAATGCTTGGCTTTGACTAATTGAAAACCTTCAGAATTGAACCAAAAAACCAATCCATACAACCACAAAATCAACGGCATGATCCAATCAGCGGGACCTTGGTCAGGACTAAATGCGTACAGGGTCTGCACCGCAGCCGGCGTGCCCAGACTAACCAGTGTTGGGATGGTGGCATTCGACAAGCGTTCTTCTCTGCTGAGAATAATGTAGTCGCCATTAACGCCTGGTTGCTTTTTCATACTTATCGCACTTGTTGGGATTGCCGCTTGCGCAGCAGAATCACACCGTAGGTCGTGAGGCCAGCCAGCAGAATGACTACCGCCACAATACCTTCCCATGGAAGATTACTAATGACCCAGCCAATAATGGTGAGCAGCAAAACACCCACGGCCACTATAAGAACGAGAATCAACGGTTCACGCCAAGCCCATAGATTGATTATGGCCACTACCGTCGTACCCACGAGCCATTCACCCGGCATCTGCATCTGATTGAGCACGACAACCCAGTACATCAGACCAATCAATACCACCGCCAGTGGCACCCGTATCGCCGGATGAAATGCAATGGTCCATTCATGGTCTTCGGGGATGCCCGAAACGGGTCTGGGCAAACTCGGCTCAAATAAAACACCTTCACGTCGCCAACCTCGCCGCTGGCGACTTCCAAACCAGCCAAAGATAAATGGGGCGCATATCACCAGAACGACATAAATCCCCAAAGCCCAAATCCACGCACTACCCGGTGCCGCGAACAGCGCCTTGATGCCTAGACAAAGAAATACAGTAATCAAAACTAATCTCTGCAGCCGACGACCCCAACGCGCACGAACTTCGTCCGTATCTTGATATCCAGTCATCAGGTTTTGCCGCTGCTTCATCACAATGCCCTTACTTGCATACTTACTTGATGCCGTGCCAGACCCCGGGTCTGAAATTGAAAGTTCGTAGTGACTAAAAAAATTCTGGGGTAATGCCGATTTAAAACGAATGGTAGTGCGCACCAGCGCTGCTATGCGTGGAGCTGAGTAAATCAGGGAGTGGGATCATGTCCCTTTGTCACTTACTCAGGCACGGTCGCGTTTTATGTTTGCCCAGCGCTTTACTTGCATATTTTAGCATTTTGATTCTTATTAGAAACGATAAAAAATCGGATGATTTAAAGCGCCCCTTAGTACAGTTTATCGTTCACCCCCTCCTACAGATCAGACCTCATACCTAAAGCTCTGGCGCGACGAACAACCGAACTGACAATTTTTGTCTTTTATAGACTTTTATTTGTCTTAAAAACCATTTTTTGGTTAGGCGCGATTACTCTAATCACAGCGTAAATATCAATCTAGATTTTTAGTTAAGAAACTCCGTCAGCCTCATTAAAAAATAGGATTGATCATCGATCACTTTTGTCGATTATCAACCTAGATTTATCTGATGAGCGAAATCAACATAAAAAATTTTCGTTTGATTCAAAACGATTCAAAACAATACTCATCATTACGACTCACCAAGAATTAATTTGATGTCAGGCACGCAATTTGCCAGTGCGAACCAATCCACACCATTTAGTGGATCAACTTTCATTGATCTAGTCTAGGGAGTACCTAATGAGAAATACCAAACGCGTCCGCTCTTTACGAGCTACGCAAGGCTTTACGTTAATTGAATTAATGATCGTCGTCGCGATCATCGGCATCCTCGCCGCTGTGGGCATACCGGCCTATCAGGACTACACCGCTAAAGCGCGTGTTGCTGAAGGCCCAAGTCTAGCGTCACCTGCTATGACTGCACTGGGTGTGGCCTGTAGCGATGGAACCCTAGCCACGATGGGTACAACTCTTACTCACGATGCCTTGGGACTGCCCGCCGCTAACACCATCACCGGACGATTTGTTACGGGTGTTACTGTAGCTGGAACCGCAGCGACTACAGCGACCGTAACAATTACCTACAACGCCCTCATTCCCGGCGTAGCTGACGGAAGTAACCTAGTCTACACCGGCACCTGTGCCGCAGGCTCTGGACTTAGCTGGGCAATAGATGGCACGGTTCCAGCGCGTCTACGACCAAGAATCTAATTCAAGTTAATAAAAAATGGGGAGCCATTGCTCCCCATTTTTTGTTCAACTTATTGAAGTTAACTTTATCGATTTAACGTCATCGATTCAGCTTACAACGCTGCTTTCAATAGTCTGCCCATCTCTGATGGATTACGCGTTACCTTAATACCGCAGGCATCCATGATTTCTAATTTAGCCTGAGCTGTATCAGCACCACCGGATATCAATGCTCCAGCGTGACCCATACGTTTACCCGGAGGGGCGGTTACACCCGCAATGAAACCAACCACCGGTTTTTTCATATGCTCTTTAATCCAATGGGCTGCATTGGCTTCATCAGGTCCACCGATTTCACCAATCATGATCACGGCATCCGTATCAGGATCGTCGTTAAACATTTGCATAATGTCGATATGCTTTAAGCCATTGATGGGATCGCCACCAATACCGACGGCTGACGATTGGCCTAAGCCCAATGCAGTCAACTGACCTACTGCTTCGTACGTTAACGTGCCAGAGCGCGACACCACACCAATACGACCTTTTTTGTGAATATGGCCGGGCATAATGCCGATCTTGATTTCATCGGGTGTGATTAAACCGGGGCAGTTAGGACCGAGCAACAATGTTTTGCTACCGGCCTTTTTCATTTTGTCTTTCAGTGCCAGCATGTCGCGCACCGGTATACCTTCGGTAATGCAAATGGTGAGGTCGAGCTGAGCCTCCACTGCCTCCCAGATCGCATCGGCCGCACCGGCTGGTGGCACATAAATCACTGACACGGTGGCGCCCGTCGCTTGCTTGGCTTCTTTTACGGTAGCGTAAATCGGTATGTCTTCAAAATTTTCGCCCGCTTTTTTCGGATTCACACCAGCGACGAAACAATTTTTTCCGTTGGCATAGTCTCTACACATACGCGTGTGAAATTGACCGGTTTTACCAGTAATGCCTTGGGTGATGACTTTAGTATCTTTATTAATCAGGATTGACATGGTTCTTCCTCACTTATTTACCGCTAGCGGCGGCAACCACTTTTTGTGCTGCCTCTTCCATCGTGTCTGCTGAGATGATGGGCAATCCAGAGTCAGCGAGCATTTTTTTACCGATATCTTCATTGGTACCTTTCATGCGAACGACCAAGGGCACTTTCAAAGAAACGGCGCGTGATGCGGTGATCACACCTTCAGCAATCACGTCACAACGCATAATGCCGCCAAAAATATTCACCAAAATCGCTTGCAGGTGAGGATTGGTCAGCATGATTTTGAAAGCTTCAGTCACTTTCTCTGCTGTCGCACCACCACCCACATCTAAAAAGTTGGCTGGCTCACCATTAAATAATTTAATCGTATCCATGGTTGCCATCGCAAGACCAGCACCATTCACCAGACAGCCGATGTTGCCATCGAGTGAGATGTAAGCCAGATCAAATTTTGATGCTTCAACTTCGGCTGGATCTTCTTCATCCAAATCTCGGTAAGCGACAATTTCTGGATGGCGGTACAAGGCATTCGAATCAAAATTAAATTTCGCATCAAGCGCAATCACTTTGCCATCGCCGGTGATGATCAACGGATTGATTTCAGCGAGTGAGGAATCGGTATCCCAGTACGCCTGATACAAACCCTGCAAGAGCGTTCGCGCTGCAGGGATGGAGCCCGTTGGCACGCCAATTTTTGCGGCAATGTCGTCGGCTTCTTTATCTTTTAAACCCGTCGCAGGATCGATTTCAATTTTATGAATCAGTTCGGGATGCTTCTCAGCGACTTCTTCAATATCCATCCCGCCTTCGCTAGATGCCATCAACACCACGCGCTGCGAAATACGATCAGTAACCATCGAGACATACAGTTCTTTTTTGATGTCTGCGCCTTCTTCAACCAGTAAGCGACGAACTTTTTGTCCTTCGGGCCCTGTTTGATGCGTGATCAGTTGCATACCCATGATCTGATTTGCGTACTCACGAACCTGATCGATGGATTTTGCTACTTTGACGCCACCACCCTTGCCGCGACCGCCGGCATGGATTTGCGCTTTAACGACCCATACTGGACCGCCTAATGTTTCGGCTGCTTTGATTGCTTCATCAACACTCATACATGCGATACCGCGCGGAACCGTAACGCCGTATTTTTTGAGTATTTCTTTACCTTGGTATTCATGAATCTTCATGCGGACTTCCCTTCCGATGCAATGGATATGGATTTAATCAAGTTCTGCTTAGTGTTTTTCTTTATTACGTTTTTAAATTGTAGGTTTTGGGGTATATCTTTTAGGCTTGTGATTGTGGCTGTTTATCGAAAATTCATATTTAATTATTGGTGCTAGGTTTGATGTGCCAGCGCGGATAATATTTTTCAACGGCCGGTCCATCACGACGTAGAGCCTGACAACGATCGAGTTGAAATGGCACCTGCGTCATATCTACGCCTGAACCGGTATCACCCGTGGGTAAAACATCGCCGGCAAACGCCTGTATAGCGGCGGTAGGTAACACGCCTGCCAGCTCAGTCAAGTGAGTGCAACCTTCTATTCCAGCCAAGCGCTCTCGCAATTCTTTACGAAAGCCTCTCATTAAGTTCAGACCAATGAGTTTTTTATAGGCAGGACCAATGGTGTTGCAATAGCCGGGATAAGGAACTGCATCCGATACCGCATCGACGTCAACTATCGTCAAACTAGTATTGATGGTGATTCGCAGCCAAAGATCATGAATGGGATCGCCTGGTAGGCGATCACCGGAAGCCAAATGAGACACACGGGTTTTGGTATCGGTGATGCGGGTATCAATATCCCACAAGCCGTCTTCGCGCTCAAAGGCTTGTGCTTCTATATTGCGAACATGGCGCAAAGCACGAGATAGTTTCGGCGCGGGGAGTGACATAGTTCCGATAGCGTACGCAAAAGCTTGTTAGCTTGAGCACGAATTCTGGAATTGTGCAGCCTGTCGCAGTTTCTACGACTGGTGCCGCTCATGCGGCGCTGCAAAGCTGCCGAAGTTTAGCACATACCACCCCGGCAATAGGCCAAAACAGGTTGCCAAAATCCCAAGCTTTGGGTCAATTGGCCAACTTCTTTCAGGCTACATTTGCGAGACGAGCGCGTTTGATGACGAACTGAATTGCGCTATTTGAAAAGCCGCGCTGCTGCAGGAAGCGCATCTGCTTTGCGCGTTCCTCATGCGAGGTTGCAGCCGCGCCAAATTTTTTTTCCCATACCTGGAAAGCACGCTCATTTTCGTCTTCCAACAAAGAAATTCGCAGCGTGGACACTGCCTCATCATCCAAGCCATGACTTTGAAGTTCAGAAAGTATGCGTGAACTGCCATATCGAGCAGCGCGTCGATTGACTAACGATTCTGCAAAGCGTGAATCAGAAAGAAATTTCTGCGTCACCAACCAATCGAGTAACTGATTGAGATCGTCTCCCTCTTGAATATGACGCGTCAATTTGCGTGCCAATTCAAGCCTGCTGTGCTCGCGCGCTGATAGATACCTCAGCGCCCGAGCTTTCAGGCTAATTTTTGGTGGCGCCACAACTAATCAATGACGGCGAATCAAGGGGGATTAAAAATCAAGCTTCCTTCGCCTCAGCAGCAGCCTTCGCTGCTTTTTTTGTGGGTGGCGCTTCAACATCAGTGAGGGCTACTGCAGCAGCCGCAGGTTTGGCGGGTAAGGACGGTAAAACTGGCACGCCCAAATGCTCACGAACCTTATTCTCAATTTCATGCGCCAGCTCAGGGCGTTCTTTGAGATAGTTACGCGCATTATCTTTGCCTTGACCGATGCGTTCACCGTTGTAGCTATACCAAGCACCCGATTTTTCTACGATTTTTGCTTCTGAACCCAAATCGAGAATTTCTCCCTCGCGCGAGGTTCCTTCTCCGTACAAAATGTCGAAATGCGCTTCTCTAAACGGAGGAGCCACTTTGTTTTTAACGACTTTTACTTTGGTTTCGTTGCCGATCACCTCATCACCTGATTTGATCGAACCAGTACGGCGAATATCCAAACGAACAGACGCGTAAAATTTCAATGCGTTACCACCAGTGGTGGTCTCTGGATTACCAAACATCACACCAATCTTCATACGAATCTGATTAATGAAGATCACCATAGTGTTGGTGCGATTAATAGAGCCGGTCAGTTTACGCAAAGCTTGTGACATCAAACGGGCTTGTAAGCCGGGTAGAGAATCACCCATGTCGCCCTCAATCTCAGCACGAGGTGTCAACGCGGCGACCGAATCGATAACGATCAGATCCACCGCACCCGAGCGCACCAGTGCATCGGTAATTTCCAGTGCCTGCTCACCTGTGTCTGGTTGAGAAATCAGTAAATCATGGAGATTGACGCCGAGTTTTTGTGCATACACTGTATCTAACGCATGTTCAGCATCGATAAAAGCACAAGTACCGCCTAGCTTCTGCATCTCAGCGATGACTTGCAAAGTCATGGTCGTTTTGCCTGAAGACTCGGGACCGTAAATCTCGACTACACGGCCACGTGGCAAGCCGCCTACGCCTAAAGCGACGTCTAAACCCAGCGAACCGGTTGAAACAACCTGTACTTCTTCGGCCACGGCGCCATCTGCCATGCGCATGACCGAGCCTTTACCGAATTGCTTTTCTATCTGCGCCAGCGCTGCAGACAATGCCTTGCCCTTTTCGGAATTAGCCAGTTTTTTGTCGTCCATGAGTTTCTCTCGATGCTGTGGAAGGTGGAATCAAGGCCGCGTAAGTCAATACGACCGGTTTCGCAGTACTGTATAAAAAAACAGTAGATGATGCAAGCGGAATTTGACATTGATTTGTTAACTCATTGTTAATTTTGAATAAGTACCCACCTAAAATACTTGGTTGCTGGCAACCTCCAAACCCAATAGACTGAGCCTCAGTTGACTAGAAAACCCCAGAAATTATGCGCATCCTCCTTGCCGAAGACGACAGCGTGCTGGCCGATGGGCTTACTCGCTCGCTACGCCAGTCCGGTTACGTGATCGACTGTGTGAACAATGGTCAAGCAGCCGACAGCGCGCTATCGGGTCAAGATTTCGATCTTTTGATCCTTGATCTTGATCTGCCAAAAATTTCAGGACTCGACGTACTGAGCCGTCTCAGAGCTCGCGATTCCAGAATTCCTGTGCTCATTCTTACCGCGGGTGATTCAGTTGATCAACGAGTAAAAGCCCTCGATTTAGGTGCGGATGATTTCATGGCAAAACCCTTTGCCCTGTCTGAACTCGAGGCTCGCGTACGCGCACTCACACGGCGTGGTGCCGGTGGCGGGCCCACCATCATCAAACACGGGCCGCTAGGTTTCGATCAGGTTGGACGAATCGCTTACATCAATGACACGATGATCGATCTCTCTGCGCGCGAACTAGGTTTGCTCGAAGTGCTGTTAAAACGTAGCGGCAGATTAGTATCGAAAGAACAGTTAGTTGATCATCTTTGCGAGTGGGGTGAAGAGGTCAGTAACAATGCGATAGAAGTTTATGTACACCGTTTGCGTAAAAAAATAGAGGGTGGTGGTGTACGTATAGTCACTGTTAGAGGACTGGGTTATTGCCTCGAAAAATTTTCTCAGTCTGCTCCTGCAGAAAATCAGGATACGGGTACTAGTTAATTGTGGACGTGGATAGCCGTAGACAAAAATCGATGCTAGCTACAACGGCAGAGACATCACAGGAACCACGCTCTCAGCATTCACTGTTTGGTGAAATTTTAGACTGGATGCTGATGCCGCTGCTACTGCTTTGGCCTATCAGTATCGCCATTACATATTTTGCTTCCACATCGATTGCCAATGAGCCTTTTGATCGATCATTGGAAGACCGCGTAACTGTCCTGGCACAGCAGGTCAAAGAAAATAACGGCATCGTTAGCGCTCAACTGCCCTTATCGGCACGCGATATTCTGAGAGCCGATGACGTTGATAATGTGTATTTCCAAGTATCTGATCCTCAGCAAAACTTAATTGCTGGTGATCTGGATGTGCCCTACCCCATCGAAGAAGAAAAACCGATTCCCTGGTCGGTACTTTTACGTGATGCGCAGATACGCAACACGGAAGTCCGCGTAGCGTATGTCTACGTCAATCTGCAAACGCTAAGCGCTCCCGCTGTAGATGCGGGTGAACCACGCTATGCGTTAGTTCAAGTGGCTGAAACGTTAGAAAAAAGACGGCAACTTGCTAAGCAGATTGTTAAAGGCGTGATTTTTCCGGAATTTATTATTCTTCCCATCGCGCTCACACTCGTATGGTTTGCGCTGACACGCGGTCTGTCACCGTTAGCGACACTACAAGATCATATTCGTGCACGCCGACCGGATGATTTATCGCCGATCGATGCCAGTGCCGTACCTGAAGAAATTTCGCCCTTAGTACGATCGCTTAACGACATGCTGGCCAGGCTGTCGCAAAGCATACAACTACAAAAACGTTTTATTGCCGATGCAGCGCATCAAATGAAAACTCCGCTCGCGGGTATGCGCATGCAGTCAGAGCTTGCGATGAGGCAGTCAGACAGTGAAGAGATACGTCACTCACTTGAGCAACTCTCAAAAAGCTCTGAATCCGCTACACGCATGATTAATCAATTACTTGCACTGGCGCGCGCAGAAACGCAGGCTGCGCAAACTATGCCGTTTGAAAAAATTGAACTCACCGAATTATCTCGACACGTCGTGCAAGAGTGGGTGCAGGCCGCAATGACGCGGCGCATTGATCTTGGTTTTGAAGCAGAAAATGTTGAACTACCCATCAGCGGCAATCCGACAATGTTACGCGAGATGCTGAATAATTTAATTGATAATGCACTGCGCTATACACCAGCATTGGGTAGCGTGACTGTTCGCGTTCAGGCCGACAACAAACAACGACAAGTCCTACTAGAAGTAGAAGATACGGGTCCGGGAATTCCGCTATCAGAGCGCGCGCATGTCTTCGAACGTTTTTATCGCATCTTAGGTACCGATGTTGAAGGTAGTGGCCTGGGCCTCGCCATTGTTCGTGAAATCGCCATTCGCCACGGCGTCGAAATCGAATTGGTGAGCAATCCGCACAGTAAAGACTCACGCTATCCTGGTAGTTTATTTAGAATTTGCTTCAGACTCGAAAAATCTATTTAAGAAAATTAGCGAGATGCTGAATCAAGAATCATCCACTAAAACCATCGATGACAACCAGACTAATGATGGCTATGCGAGCTACTGGCCAACGGTACGCGTAATCACCTTCGTATTACTCGCGCTCTGGCTACTATTAAATTTTGGCGTGATATTTTACGCACGCGAACTCTCTGGCTTACAGCTTTTCGGCTGGCCTATTCCGTTTTATATGGCGGCACAAGGCACGATACTCATTTACTTGCTGATCATTGGTGGCTACGCATTTCTAGTCAATCGTTTAGAGCGCAAGCTAGCTCGCGCAAACGAGTCGAAAGGCGGGAATGAGCCAGACTAAGTCATCTCGCCAGCTGGCTCGTTACGCTGGTATTTTTACCGTAGGCTTGGGGCTATTGCTTGTATCACTCGCGATACTTGAGCGCGAAGGTTTCCCTCGATTCTGGCTAGGTTATCTGTTGTTGTTTACTTCAATCGTTGTGTATGCGGGTATTGGTTTATTTAGTCGCACATCCGATCTGGCTGAATACTACGTTGCCGGTCGCCGCATACCCTCTCTTTTTAACGGCATGGCGACCGCCGCTGACTGGATCTCAACAGCTAGTTTCATTGGCCTTGCCGGCGGGTTGTATTTGCAAGGTTTTGATGGTTTGGCTTACATCATGGGTTGGACGGGTGGCTACTGCCTCGTTGCCTTACTGATTGCGCCTTATCTGCGTAAATTCGGCGGTTATACCGTACCCGATTATCTAGCGGCTCGGTTTGGAAAAAATGGGGGCGCTAACACAGTACGACTACTCGCCGTCATCGCCACCTTACTGATTTCATTCATGTATGTCGTGGCACAAATCTATGGCGTTGGCTTGATTACGTCGCGCTTTACCGGCATCGATTTTTCAGTTGGTATCTTCTTGGGTTTAGCGAGTATTTTAGTGTGCTCATTCTTGGGTGGAATGTTAGCTATCACTTGGACTCAAATTGCGCAGTACATCATTATCATTATCGCCTTTACTATTCCGGTGGCATGGCTATCCGCAAAGCAAACCGGCGTACCGATACCGCAGATCGCGTACGGGTCGGCGATTGCAAAGCTAACAGCCTATGAATACATACTGGCCGATGACAATAGTGAACAACAAGTGCGTGATTTGTATCGCAGGCGCGCAGAAAATTATGCAAAAAAAATAGCACAGCTGCCGCAATCCTGGGATGAAGGACGCGCTGAAGCGCGCAAAAATCTGCAAGATCTGCAAACGAATAACGCGTCGCTGATTGACATCAAAGCGGCTAATCGTGTGCTGACTGACTATCCAAAAAGTCCTGCAGATGCCAAGCGACGATGGCAACAAGAAATGGATCTTGATCTGGCGCGTTCTCAGCCACTGCAATCACACACACAACCATTTCAGGGATTCGACCGACAAAGCTCGGACATCAAACGAAATAATTTCATTGCTTTGATGTTTTGTTTGATGTTGGGTACAGCCGCACTTCCTCATTTGCTGATGCGATCGTGCACCACGACCTCAGTGCAAGAAACACGCACCTCGGTTTTTTGGGCTTTGTTTTTCATCATGCTGCTATACACCGCACTACCCGCCATGGCGGTACTGGTGAAATTTGAAATCTATTCAAATTTAGTCGGCATCGACTTCGCCCACTTACCCAGCTGGGTCAATTACTGGGCCAATATCGATAAGTCCAAACCCATGATCAGCATCGTCGATATCAACATGGATGGACTCGTTCAACTAGCTGAAATAATGATTGACGGTGACATGATTGCATTGGCCGCACCAGAAATCGCCGGACTACCCTATGTAATTTCTGCTTTGATTGCAGCCGGCGCCTTGGCCGCTGCTCTCTCAACCGCTGATGGCCTGTTATTAGTTATTTCTAGCGCACTTGCCCACGACACGTATTTCAGGATGGTCGATCCGGAAGCATCTAGTCTGCGACAAGTCACCATTTCGAAATTACTATTACTGGTCGTTGCGCTGCTAGCCACCTATGCAGCCTCACTCAGACCAGCCGACATCTTATCCCTCGTGAGCGCGGCCTTCTCCTTAGCAGCTTCTACACTTTTCCCTGCACTTGTTTTGGGCGTTTTTTGGAAACGAGCGAACCAGCAAGGGGCGATAGCTGGCATGCTCACAGGCTTTTTTGTCTGTCTCATCTATTTGGTGCAAACCAGTCCCGCTCTAGGCGGCGACATTAGTCACCAATGGTTTCATATCGCCCCCGTTTCGGCGGGAATTTTTGGTGTACCTGCTGCCTTCCTTGCCATCATTATCGTGTCGCTCTTCACCGATCCCCCCGGCGCTGACGAAGTAGCCATGCTAAAAAATTTGCGGAAACCTTAGTTTTTCTTCGCTGGCACATTTCTTGATACCTACCCTAGACATTCCCACCATTTAATCTGCGGAGTTCTGGGCCCATGGCCAATTTTTTCAATGAAATGTACGTCGATGGCGGCGCAGAGGTCCGTCCTCATTACCGTGCATTCGAAGACTGGTTAGCGGAGCAGCCCTCCGATATGCTGGCTCGCAAACGCGCTGAGGCCGATCTCATTTTTCGCCGCGTTGGCATTACCTTCGCCGTTTACGGTAGTGATGCAGGTACTGAACGATTAATCCCGTTTGACATCATCCCGCGCATCATTCCCTCGTCCGAGTGGCTGCAACTACAAACCGGTTTAAAACAGCGCGTACAAGCACTCAATCTCTTCATCCACGATATTTACCACGATCAAAATATCGTAAAAGCCGGAGTGCTACCGGCCGATCAGGTATTTCGTAATGCGCAGTATCGGCCAGAGATGCAAGGTATTTCAGTTGCATCGGATATCTATGCGCATATCGCCGGTGTCGACATAGTGCGTGCAGGCGCAGGTGAGTTCTACGTGCTTGAAGATAACTTGCGCGTACCTTCTGGCGTGTCGTACATGCTTGAAGATAGAAAAATGATGATGCGGCTTTTCCCCGATCTGTTCGCACGTCATAAAGTTGCACCCGTTGCTCATTACCCCGATCTTTTGCTGGATATGCTGCGCTCTGTCGCGCCGCAAGGCGTTGATAATCCCACCGTCGTCGTTATGACACCGGGTATGTATAACTCGGCGTATTTTGAACACGCCTTTTTAGCGCAACAGATGGGAGTAGAACTGGTTGAAGGACAAGACCTGTTCGTCAACGATAACCATGTCTACATGCGTACTACGCGTGGCCCCAAACGCGTCGATGTGATTTATCGTCGCGTCGATGATGACTTTCTTGACCCCTTAGTTTTTCGATCGGATTCATCACTGGGTGTTGCAGGATTATTGTCTGTGTATCGTGCTGGTCGAGTCACACTCGCGAATGCCATAGGTACAGGTGTCGCTGATGACAAATCTATCTATCCCTATGTACCCGACATGATTCGGTTTTATTTGTCGGAAGAGCCCATCCTAAACAATGTACCCACCTATCAATGCCGTAAAAAAGATGATCTGCAATACACCTTAGATCATCTTTCAGAATTAGTTGTTAAAGAAGTTCACGGCGCTGGCGGCTACGGCATGTTAGTGGGTCCTGCATCAACCAAAGCGGAAATCGATGCTTTTCGTGAGCGGCTCATAGCAAAACCCGAAGGCTACATCTCTCAACCCACATTAGCGTTATCTGCCTGCCCTACCTACGTTGAGTCAGGCATCGCGCCACGACACATTGATTTACGCCCATTTGTTTTATCTGGCAAAACCGTGACCATGGTGCCCGGCGGTTTGACACGTGTCGCGCTGAAAGAAGGATCACTCGTGGTGAATTCATCACAAGGTGGCGGCACCAAAGATACTTGGGTTCTGGAGAATTAATATGCTGAGTCGCACCGCCGATCATTTATTTTGGATGGCTCGTTATACCGAGCGCGCAGAAAATACAGCACGCATGCTGGATGTGAATATACAAACACAGCTACTCCCACAATCTGCCGAAGCGGCTGAACAAGGCTGGCGCGCAGTACTGGGCATCTCTGAGTTGCAACCTGCATTTGATGAAAAGTATGGACTCGTATCGCGCAAAGATGTGATTGATTTCATGGTGAGAGATCCAGATAACGGCTCATCTATCATCTCTTGTTTAACGCAAGCGCGTGAAAATGCGCGCGCAGTTCGCGGCACACTCACGACTGAGGTGTGGGAAACACAAAATACCACCTGGCTAGAAATGAATGTGCTACTGAAAGACAACGTGCTGCAGCGCGATCCCAGTGAATTTTTTGAGTGGGTAAAACATCGCTCACATTTATCACGCGGCGTCACGATTGGTACGATGCTTAAAGATGAAGCGTTTTATTTCATACGCTTAGGTACCTTCTTGGAACGCGCCGACAACACCGCTCGCTTGTTGGATGTAAAATTTCATAGTGATGACCACACGCTGCTGGGAGCTGCGGATAGAGATTTTTATCACTGGGCAGCGGTGTTACGATCAGTATCCGCATTTGAAACTTATCGCAAAGCATATCGCGATGTGATTACACCCGAGCGCGTTGCTGAACTGTTGATTTTACGTGGTGATATGCCACGCTCTCTGATCGCCTGCATGAATGAAGTCGTGAATAATTTAGCCGAAGTGCGCAATGATATTTCAGCCGAGACTGAACGCTTCGCCGGACGACTGCATGCTGATCTCAAATTTAATAGCATGGACGATATCTTGAAACACGGACTGCATGACTATCTGACTGAATTTTTGGAACACGTGTACGAGCTTGGTAATCGCGTCAGCCGAGATTTCTTGCTTCCACTTGCAGCATGAAAAACCTAACGCTCTCCATACGACACGAAACTCTGTATCGCTATGAGAAACCTGTCGGATATACGTTGCAGCTACTGCGGTTAACTCCGCGTACAGAAATAGGTCAACGCATCCAGCAATGGCAAATTACTACTCAGGGAAAACGACAAAGCTCGATCGATGCGTTTGGCAATAGCAGCGATATGCTCACGCTGGCTTTTCCGCATCAAGAAATCAGCATTATTGCCAGTGGCTTAGTCGAAGTGCAGGCGCCCGATCGCGGCCGCATGCCGGATAATGTCGCCATCTCCCCGCTAGCTTTTACCGTGCCTACGCGCTTGACTGAGCCCACCGAAACCATACGAGAATTTTCTAGTCGTCATTTATCCGCGCATGCTACTAGTTCACAATTAATTAGTCTGGCCGAAGCTATCTGTTCTGAAGTGAGCTACCAGTCAGGCGCTACCGCTACCGAGAGCACGGCGGACGTAGCTTTAGCTTTAGGTAAAGGCGTGTGCCAAGATCACAGCCATCTTTTTATTGCGTGTTGCCATACGCTAGGTATACCTGCCCGGTATGTCTCGGGCTATATTGATCCAGGCGATGTGGAGCATAGTGCTAGTCACGCATGGATCGATGTCTGGATTGAAGAGGCTGACTACGCTGGCTGGATCAGCATTGATGTGACGCATGCCTGCTTGCAGAGTGCGCGTTACTGCCGTTTGGCGGTTGGCAGAGATTATGAATCCGCTGCACCCATACGCGGCATACGACGGGGTGGTGGAACTGAATCCATGTCAGTCAATGTAAAAGTGAGAGATATCGGGCGCTGATTCAGCTGCTCCGTCGCAGATCCCGCATGCAAAAATTATCTGTGCGCTAAAATGCAGCTTTCGTCTATTCGGGACTATCCATGACTTATTGTGTTGGGATGCGGTTGAATTCCGGACTGGTTTTTTTGTCGGATTCACGCACGAATGCGGGTGTTGATCATATCGGCAGCTTCCGAAAGATGACGCTGTTTGAAAATCCTGGCGACCGTATCATGGTGTTGCTAACGGCCGGCAATCTGTCTATCTCCCAATCGGTACGACAAACGATCTCGGAATATCTCACCGCAGATGGCACTAGCATCTGGACCGCTTCATCAATGTATGAAGCAGCACAAATTGTCGGTGAATCAATACGTAGCGTACATAAACGTGATGCTGAATCACTAGAAAAATTCGGCATTGATTTTAATGTTAGTCTGATTTTTGGTGGGCAAATTCGTGGTGAACGCTGCCGGCTGTTTCAAATGTACTCTGCTGGAAATTTCATCGAATCCCACGATGAAAATCCTTATTTCCAGATCGGCGAATCAAAATACGGTAAGCCGATTATTGATCGCGTGATTACACCGAATACACCATTAGACGAAGCCGCTAAATGCGCATTGATTTCTATGGACTCAACGCTGCGATCAAATATTTCAGTAGGATTTCCGCTCGATCTCTTGCTCTATGATGAAGATGCACTGACGATTAGCCGCTTCGTTACCATTGATGAAAAAAATCAGTATTTCCAGATGCTCCGCAATTCATGGGGTAAGGAATTGCGCTCGGTGTTCGAAGGTATTGCCGACCCTGTTTGGAATGCAGCTCCGGAAGCCACCAGCAACGTCTTATCAACACGCGACAATTCCAATCAACCCGCACGTATCGCGCCTCCTGTCAGCATTGCACGTATCAGCTCCGTACACAGCCCATTGCAAACGCTGGCCGAAAATAGTCCTCGTAAAACACAGTACTAAGTAGCTTTATGATGCTTATTCATAACAGAGAAATCATACTTTAGCGTCTCCCGACTCACGCTCAGTAAAAATTCATCTATCCCAGCAATAATGACTTTGTTATCTTTACCCACTTTACTAGCTTTAACGATCATATTGTCGACGATAATCTCCAGTACTTCTAAAGGTAACTCATCAGAGCGTGTAATGTAAGGAACTCGTATAGGCAACCCATCAGGGCCTGTAATGAGGTGACCTTTCAAGCGTTCACGCAGCTTGGCAATGATCACATTCTGAGCCAGTGACGCCTTAATCTGATCAAAAATAGTTGTATCAAAACCATACTCATCATCAAAGATTATTTCGGTCAATGTCGTATTGAACGCTAATGCTACAGAAAGAATCAGGGCTTGTGCATCATCGAGTTCCTGCAACTCCAAATTCAGAATTTCCAGATGAGCATTCGCACGAATCATTTGAACAATAGACAAAAAATCTTGCTCGGATAATTCGATGCGCGAAAAATTGATGGCCTTGATATTTTTGAATTCAGGAAATCTCGTTAACGCCGCAGGGATGCATTGAATAACATCGCTATAAAAATTCTGTATAAACTCCCTTATAGCCCGAAAAGGCCGGCTTCTTTTGCCATCATGTGCCGATCTCAACATCCAATAAGTCGCCTGTAAAATATCTTTTTTTACCCCAAGTCCCTTGTGAAAGGCAGATGCCATAATTAACTGAGCTTCAGCATCGCCTTGCGCTGCCGCCTTGCAGTACCAAAACATGGCCTGAACTTGATCTTCTTTCACACCTTCGCCACTTTGGTACATCCCCCCCAAGTAGCACTGCGCTTCAGCATGGCCTTGGTCAGCCGCCTTGCTGTACCAATCAAACGATTGTGCATAATCTTTTTCCACAGCTAAGCCAAATTCGTACATCAACCCCAAATTCAACTGCGCACCAGCATGGCCTTGCTCTGCTGCCTTGCGATACCAATATACTGCTTGGGCATCATCTTGTTTCACGCCTAGGCCACAGGCGTACATCAACCCCAAATCGCACTGCGCATCAGGATGGCCTTGCTCTGCCGCCTTTCGATACCAATATACTGCTTGGGCACTATCTTGTTCCACACCTCGGCCTAGCTCGTACATACACCCCAAATTGCACTGCGCACCAGCATGGCCTTGCTCTGCCGCCTTACGGAACCAATCCAACGCTT
>JACCDL010166286.1_pt1 | contig 27511 bp, 24 predicted proteins | sample 7441931 | NCBI WGS metagenome assembly JACCDL01 (sample SAMN15323437, study PRJNA562643) | freshwater metagenome | isolation source: river surface water | place: USA:Blue River Watershed | collected 2017-08-16 | reverse complement strand
TGATGCGGCGATACTGATGCGACTTACTTTATTAACCATCATTAGCAAGCAAAGTGACAATACGTCCTAATGCAACTTATAACAAGAAATAATTTAAGCGAATTAACGATTAACCGGCTTTGAATTACAAATAGAGCAAGGAAATTTATAGCGATGCGCTAAGCTACGTCGCACTGCAAAAATATAGCTATGAAAAATTTTGCATTGCATCATTTATGCTGCTGTGCACAGTGACTATGAAGTAGATTTACTAAGCAGTTTATGGCGCATCTAACCAGCCATGCGACTCTGGTTTGTGAATCAAACAGCTCACGATGGATGAATAACTCTGGATACATCACGTTAGTAGTAAAGTAGTACTGAATCAACGCCCCGCTTCACAATCGGTACGCATAACATTGCCGGCACTTTCTTTCGTCCAGCTATCACCGTAGCGACCGAATACCATACGCAAAACGCCTTCAAGATTTTTGCGTTCAACGGGATCATTAAAAGAACGACTATCTAATTTAGCTAAAGCCTCGTCTTTTTTGATACCACTCTCGCGCCAAGACATAGCCTCTGAAGCAAATTTCCCAATGTCGGCACAGGTCATGCTGCCTAATGGATAAGGAGCTGCAAACGCACACGCGCTGAATCCTGCTAATGCGCCGAGTAAAACCGCTTTACGTATATAAATAGTCATTTTGTTTTATGATTGTTATTAATAGAAAAAATCAAATCTGTTTACATCTAGTGGAACCTCTGAAATAGTAGCTTACCATTTGGCGCTTTCGCTTAAAAAATTTAGCGACAAAAACTCAAATTAAATATAAATAAAAAATTACTGCCGACTTCACCATGTATTTAATAAAAATTATAAGCAGGCTCGCCATCCTCTCATCGTTATCGATTGCAGTCATTCACAGCGCTCATGCGGATTCATTTAAAGATTGCCCTGAATGCCCTGAAATGATCGCACTCCCCGCAGGTAGTTTTGCGATGGGATCCGATACTGTCAATGAAGATGACGCTAACTGGCCCAAAAGAACCGTACAGATAAAAGCATTTGCAATAGGTAAATTCGAAGTCTTGCAAGACGAGTGGCAAGCCATTATGGGAAACCGTCCAGGTGGCTTCAAAGGTGAACGCTTACCGGTGGAACAAATTACCTGGAAGCTAGCGAAAGAATTTACACGCAAGCTAAGCGAAAAAACCGGTAAAAACTATCGCTTGGCGTCCGAAGCTGAGTGGGAGTACGCCGCACGCGCCGGCACTGAATCTGACTACTATTTTGGCAATGATATCGAGCGACTTCAAGAGCACGCTTGGTTCGATGAAAACTCGAATGAGACAACGCATACTGTTGGTCAGAAGTTACCGAATAAATTCGGCCTCTACGACATGTATGGCAATGTGGCGGAATGGACTGACGACTGCTGGAATAAAAACTACAGCGGCGCGCCAACCGATGGCTCCGCTTGGGTGGCGGGTGACTGCTCTGTGCGCGTCGTGCGCGGCGGCTCGTGGTTCAACAAACCTCGCTCATTCAAATCCTCGACACGAATGAAATTCTCATCAGAGATTCGCTACAGCAGCCGCGGGCTAGGCTTACGAGTTGTGCGCGATGCGCCCTAGATAAACACGTTATAAGAGCGCGCATCGCGCACTCTTATTAGCTGCGGTTGTTTGGCGCACGCTCGTCTTCATATTCGCCGTGATACCAAGTACCGCTGAATAATTTTCCTTCCGGCGTCAACATTTGACCGTGACCATGGGGGTGACCATCTTTCCAGGCACCTTCATACCAACTACCATCATCGTGTTTGTAATGGCCCTTACCGTTTTGCAGACTGTTTTTCCATTCGCCGGTATACACACCATCTTTACGTGTCAGCTTGCCTTGTCCTTCGGCCCAGCCATCAACCATCTGCCCCTCGTAGACACCGGTAATCTGGCCATCTAAAAACCAAATGAGTTTGCCTCTGCCGTTAGCAAAACCTTTTTTGCACGCTCCCGACCAATTGATACTCTCACCTTCTTGAGGAAAGATATTGGCGACCTTGCAACCCTCTGCGTCTTTGATCCATTGCACTTCATCAGCGTGCACACTTCCAAAAAACAAAAAGAGCGCACACACAAGTAATTTAGATTTGGATAGGATTGGCATAGTTAGCGCTCCGAAAAATTAGTCCCATACATTTTGATATCGTAATGGTAATCAACAGACGAAGTTCATCTGAAACTCATCTGAAATTGAACTTTTAGATTATTCCCACATACCTACTGAAAATCAATATATGGGTGACTTATTTAGTTTTGCAAACGATATTTCCCAAAGCGGCCACGGCTGAATTGGGCGCAATCGCAGTCCATGCCTCGGCCTCTGCTTCTTCACGGATTATCTGCCCCGCTGCTTTTTCCTTAGAATACGTCACCATCTTGAGCATTCTCGATTGTGCCTTTACACAATCATATTCACGAGTAATTTGGCGCGAGCGCTCGCCGCGTTCACTTGGCGTTTTAAAATCATGAATGGTACTAGTGATGATATTGTCACCTGCTCGCTGAGTAGCGTTAGGTGCTAAATAAAAATAAAATTTATCGCTCTCAAAATAGGTCTGCCACTCTTCTGCAAGTACAGCGCATGAACAGAGCATTAATCCTACAATCAACAGTCGCTTGGTTTTTTTATATTTTTTCACTTCTCATCTCCAGAGTGCTTGTGGGAATTTTAGGCGATCACACTTATCAACTTAGTGATTCATTGTGTTGGGTAAAAAACTAATCACAACCAAGGTAGCGCCAGCGGTGGCGGCCATCAACCATAAAAATGTACTGAACCCCCAGACTTTAACTACCGGGCCAATTAACCAAACCGCTATTGAGCTTGCTCCGAAAGATATAGCGAAACGCGCTCCTGAAAAGCGGCTACGCATAGAGTCATCCACATAGTTGGCAATCATCGCATCGGTAAATGGTATGGCAGCGAAGATGGCGCACATAAAGCAAAGCTGGGCGAAATAAAAACCCCATCCTTCAAGCTGAGTAGCGGCAATGATAGTTACAAGCTGCAAAAAAATAACGATGCTGTAAAGCTTTTTCAGAGGTACTCGGTCAATGAACACGCCAATGATTAATTGACTAAAGGCGGCAATAAAATAAATAGCCGCAAGCAGCGTTCCAATCACTGCAGGGTCCTGTAATTGATTACCGAGCTTACTTAGTAGAACTTCGTTATTTGCATTAGTCGTAAAATTGAATAAAAAACTACCCGTGGTCGCTGCCAGAGTCATGATGAAGAAAAGCGTAAATTGATTAGTCTTCGAATCTACGTTAAGCGTGGGAGTTTTTCGTACCGGTGGAATCTCTTGCGCGTTACTCACGCGCCAGAACACAACACCCAACGCTAAGCTAATTACTCCGGGGATCCAAAAAGCAGCACGCCAGCCAAAGTCTCGGATGACCCAACCCGTCAGTAATGCCGCGATGGCAATACCTACATTACCCATCATGCCGTTAATACCAATAGCCCGACCTGGCGTACTCGACTGTTGGATCAACATAGGTATACCTACCGGATGGTAGATCGATGCAAAGCCACCCATCACAGCAAGTAACACGCACAACTGCCAAGGACTCTGCGCTTGACTAACGAGGATAGAAGAAAGACCAACGCCAACAAAGTAGAGCAACATCATCTTGCGACGGCCCCACAGATCGCCCATTTTCCCCGCAGGCAGAGAACAGACACCAAAAAAGAAAAATGCGGGCGCTCCGAAAGGCATCAAGTCTTCCCAACGATCTACACCAAGATCGTTGGCAATACTCGCGACTGCTGCTGCGAAAATCAACAGCACAAGATGATCTAGCGAATGCCCTAGATTAAGTAAGACAGACGTTAGTCGTGGGTTCATGGATTGCAGAACGAACTACACACCCAATTGACGAGCAAGATCGTTTAAGTCACTCGACGCATAGGTAAATCGCGTTAGATCACCCTTGGCGGCGGCGGCACCTACACCGTATTCCAACGGGCGCTCGACAAATGCTGTCTGCAAACCGCAAGCTTTAGCTGCATCGAGATCATCTTCATGTGCAGCCACCAGCATAACTTCAGAAGGCTGCAAGTCAAAAATCTCTGCTACACCGAGATACGTTTCGGGATCCGGTTTGTAATGACGAAATACCTCAGCAGATAAAATCAAATCCCAAGGCAGTCCCGCATTTTTTGCCATATTCGCCAGTAAACCCAAGTTGCCATTCGATAGCGTCGTGAGCATGAAGCGCGACTTTAATCGCGTCATACCGGGCACGGTATCAGACCAAGGGCTCAAACGGTGCCAGGCAAGATTCAAATGTCGGCGTTTTTCTTCAGTGAGATCGATAGCAAAGTCTTTCAGTATGCGATCCAGAATCAATCTATGCAGATCATCAATCTTTGTCCATCCCAATTTGCCTGAGCGAACTTCATCCATTGCAGGCTTATAGCCAGCGCGCCATGCACTCGCAAATTTATCGCCATCGATAGTTGGAATAAGGGCCTTTGCTTCGCGACTAATCGAGCCATGCCAGTCGACCACAGTACCAAATACATCAAAGGCTAATACTTTGGGAGTAGTCATCGGTGTCCCCTATTTCGCTAGTGAGATTATTGTTTTACTGGTGTACGCGTCGCTTGCCAAGACACGAATTGCAATTTCCCATCGCGTTTCGCCCAGATGCTGTGAAAGCGCAGTTCAATACTCAGATCTTTATCATTCAGCTGCACATCAAAATTACCCAAACCGGTAATCGTGGCAATACATCCAAAGGTTCTGACCTTAACGTCCGAGCGACGCATTACTTTGTATTTCACCATACCGCTGCGCATTGATTCGATATACGACTGCTTGGTATCGACTACGGAACTGCTGTGTATATAAACAAGATCGTCAGCAATTAATTTTTCCATCGCTGCAAAATCATTCGACATCTGCGCTGCATAGCGCGCATCTTCTACTTTAATGACTTCGTCGGCATTAACAGCATCGCAGGTTGATGCAGTGGCAACGTGAGCGCTAGCGAAAGCCAACATAGCGAAGCAAAGGATAGTAGAGCGTAGGTTCAACATGGGGGTCTCCAGTTTTTTATTATGGTGTCGGTACACAGGTAAACGACTTATTTTGCGATGCACCAACAACGCGTGATAACGGCTGCCAAAATTAGCGGTCGTTAGCTAGATTTCGCTATTGATGATACTGTAATTAGGTAAGCTTTCGTAAAAACCTACGACATCTCACCCGTTACTAAAACAGCATGATGAGCCATGCTTTTTCTTCTGATAGTTTGGAGAGTCTGATGCAACACATTATTTCTCGCTGCACTTTGCTGCTACTACTTAGCATTCCTATGGTATCCACTGCTGATACTACACAATGGATTGCAGACAAGCGTGGATGCAAGGTCGTCAATATCGCACCGCAAGAAGGTGAAAGCATTACTTGGAGTGGTGAATGTAAGAACGGCATTGCCAATGGCGAAGGCACGCTGACCTGGTTTGAAAAGGGCGTCAAAGTTGAGACCTATAGTGGATCGATAGTCAACGGTTATGCTGAGGGACGCGGGCGATTAGTACGCGGTAGCGGTGTCTACGTCGGCGAATGGAAAAAAAGTCTGCAACACGGCAAAGGCCGCTTAGAAGAAGCCGATGGCAGTTGGTATCAAGGCGAATGGGAGAACGGCCAACCGCATGGTCGCGGCCAGATGCTAACGCCCGATGGAGAACTACTTAAAGGCTACTGGAATAAGGGTGAATTCGAAGAAGCGGGTGCCATGCCCGGAAGAACCTGATCATTTATACGTCGTTTACCTAAACACTTCAATAAACCGTCTACGGTGGATGATCTCGTGAATGAGATCATCTGCTTTATTATGCAGCGCATAATTTAGAACACTCTGCATAATTATCGTACTTATGACTACCCGAATTTCCCGCACTGCCTTTCTCACCTTATTGCTGATTGCTGTCATGATGGGTGGCAATCACGTCGCTGCACGATTTGCATTTAATGATTCAGTGAGTGTTATCACAGCGGTGATTTTTCGCAGTGGCGTAACCGCTCTCATCATCACTCTTCTATTAGTACAACAAAAAGTACAGATACAATTTTCAACGCGTCATAAGCGAGTCATGCCTGTGATTGGCGTCTTGGTGGCCATACAAAGTTTTTGCCTGTACTCGGCTGTTGCAAGACTGCCTATTGCACTAGCGCTGCTAGCTTTCAATACGTATCCCTTGTGTAGCGCATTTTGGGCGCGTGTACTGTATAAACACCGCGCGGAGCCCTTCGTTTTAAAAGCGATGCCCGTGATGTTGCTGGGTCTCGCTTTAGCGCTCGATGTGTTCGGTGCTGCATCAGGTTTGGGTGCAGCGGCGCACTGGCAGCAAATCGGCGCAGGTGTTGGCTATGCCATCGCAGCAGCAGCCACTTTTGCGCTCGCCATGATTTTGACGCAGCATGAAGCAGTTGATCTGGATGGTCGTGTCAGAACAGCGATGACGATGGGTATGGTTGTGCTATTAGCCTCTGCGTTTGCTATTGTTAGCGGCGGATGGTCGCTACCTCGCACATCATTAGGCTGGTGGGGCCTGGGTGGATTAACGGCGTTGTATGGAACCGCCTTCACATTGATGTTTAGCCTGTTGCCTCGACTAGGCGTGGTTGGGAATTCGGCCATCATGAATATCGAGCCAGTATTTGCCCTAGTTTTAGCCTGGCTCTTACTCGGTCAAGCGATTGCTCCTATACAAGTGGTCGGTGCGTTGATTGTCGTATCTACCGTGATGGTGCTAGGCTTACGTCGCAGGTAAGCTGCAACCTTAAAATAATTAATCGGTCCTTGAAAGGGCTATGGCGCATGGCAAAAATCGATCTTTCTCCCTGGCGGATTCCTTATGCCACTAAATTTCGTTTAGATGAGTTCGATACCACTCCGCCCGACGAATTAATGTTTGACGATGACGAGCTCAAACATCACCAAACTAAGTTGGAAGATAAGCTGAATAAACTTCAGTCTTTGCTGTATTCCTCAAAATCCAAAGCGGTATTGCTGATCCTTCAGGGCATGGATACGTCGGGCAAAGATGGCGTAATTCGGCATGTGTTTTCTCATGTCAGTCCCTTAGGTATGCACGCAATCGCTTTTGGTGCGCCAACTGAAGTGGAGCTGCGACATGATTTTTTATGGCGCATACACAATAAATTACCTGCGTTAGGCGACATAACCATTTTTAATCGAAGTCACTATGAAGATGTGCTGGTGACGCGCGTCCGCGGAATGATAGACAAAGCAACGTGTGAAAAACGTTATAAACATATCGAGCACTTCGAATCGCTTTTGACAGATAACAATATCGTCGTCCTCAAATGTTATTTGCATATATCCAAGGATGAACAAAAAAAACGGCTTCAATCGCGAATTGACGACCCATCGAAACACTGGAAGCTTCAGGAATCCGATTTTACGGACAGAAAATTATGGCCTGACTTTATGGCCGCCTACCAAGATGCTATTGCTGCCACTAGCACTAAGCAAGCACCCTGGTATGTGGTGCCATCCGACTCCAAACCTCATCGTGATTTATTTATCGCCAATCTATTAGTACAAACGCTGACGCGACTTGACTTGCCCTTACCCAAACCTACTTTTTCAATTAAAAAAGTAAAGCTCGACTAATGCGATTGCAAACAGGGGATATGTGGGGTGGCTTAGCGGCGATGATGATAGCGCTGCCGGCTGCGATTAGCTTTGGCGTTATCGTCTACGAACCTTTAGGTCAGATGTATAACGCTCAAGGTGCGATGGCCGGCATCATCGGAGCCACACTACTTGGTTTTTTTGCCGCGATGTTCGGCGGTTGTAAGCGATTAATTTCTTCACCCTGCGCACCGGCGGCAGCTGTCTTATCTGCTTTCGCCATTCAATTTACTCAGAACGGTATGCCGCCATCACAAATTTTGTTGGCATTGCTGTTGATAGGTTTGCTCGCTGGTGTTTTTCAGATGATGTTTGGCTTGTTGAAGCTAGGTGACTTGATCAAATATATGCCTTATCCCGTCGTCAGCGGTTATCTCGCGGGTGTGGGTCTGATCATCATCGCGGCTCAAACACCTAAGTGTTTAGGCATTATCGGTAATCAGGGATTTTGGTTCGCTATCAGCTCAGCGGACCAGTGGCGTACGGCGAGTTTAATCGTCGGTCTTGTGACTGCTGCGCTGATGATTGTTGGCCCTAAAGTGACTCAGCGTATTCCTGCAGTCATCATCGCCATCATCGGTGGAGTTATTACTTACTGGGCACTCAGTTTGTGGGACTCTGATTTACTCCAACTTCAGAACAACGCTCTCATCGTTGGCCCACTCGGCGGTACCAGCACTAGCGGCGATGCTGGTGATGCGATGGGCGGTATTACGAATTTTTTTACCAGCATCAGCCTACCCTACCGCGCACTAGCCGATTCGTCATTGCCACCGATTAAAGCACTGATCTATCCCGCGCTGACCTTGGCGATTTTACTGTCGATTGACACACTCAAAACCTGCGTCGTCTTAGATTCACTCACGCACAGTCGCCACGACTCGAATCGCGAACTGATAGGGCAAGGCATAGGTAACGTAGCCTCAGCACTGTGTGCGGGTATGCCAGGGTCAGGCACCATGGGCGCCACCTTACTGAATATCTCTAGTGGCGCACAGACCCGCGCTTCGGGAATGATCGAAGGCGTGATGATATTGGTGGCTTACGTATTACTTGCTCCAATGCTGGCATGGCTACCCTTATCCGCACTAGCTGCTATCTTGATAGTGGTTGGATTTCGCATGATCGATCGTCACAGCTTCGCGCTTCTGAAGTCGAGCGATACCCGGCTAGATTTTTTAGTCATCCTCACCGTTGCGATGGTGGCATTGACGATTAGTTTGATTGCAGCGACTGGCGTTGGCTTGCTGTTGGCGATTTTACTTTTCTTACGTAAGCAAATTGGCACCCACCTGATACGCCGTACGACCTTCGGTAATCAAGTTTTTTCTCGTAGTGAACGACTCGAGAGCGAGCGGCAACTGCTTGAGGAAAAAGGACATCAAACCGTAATACTGGAATTACAAGGATCGCTCTTCTTCGGTACAGCGAATCAGCTGTATCAAGCCGTCGAGCCCTATCTTCACGGTTACCGTTATCTAATCCTTGATTTGCGCCGCGTGCAATCCGTCGATATGACGGCTGGTCATATATTTGAGCAAATTAGAAATACTCTAAATGAAAATAAGTGCGAACTGATTCTGAGCGACTTGCCCAGCTCTATGCCCACTGGCGACAACCTGAAAAGCTACTTTGATCACCTAGGCATTCTGCGTGAGCAGCAACCTATCCGCGTATTTGATGAACTGTACGACGCACTTGAATGGATAGAGGAACAATGGCTTCTCCACTCAGGTTTACGGCCCCGTCCAGAACAAACCTACTCGCTACGCGACTTCGACGTCTTTAAAAATCACAAGGACGACACACTGATCGATCTGCAAGCCTGTATGGAGCCTCGTCAACTGAAGGCCGGCCAGCTACTTTTTGAAGCCGGATCACAAAGTGATGAAATTTTTTTCATCATGCAGGGTGAAGTTCGGCTCGATATTCCGCTGCCTGACGGTCACCAGCATCACATCGCAACGCATCACCAAGGAGACTTTATCGGCGAACTCGGATTTCTTGACCAGCGTCCGCGCATCGATTCGGCTACCGCGATCACCGACCTCCAACTGCTATCGCTGTCGCGGTCGCGCTTAGACCAACTGGCTGATCATCACAAACGTTTAGGTGTGAACTTAATGACGGAAATCGCGCGCGTGCTCGCTTCGCGACTGCGCCAATCGAATGATGAACTCAGGGTGCTCGAAAGCGCCTGACTTTTTCCATCAACGTTCATTTTTTGTCGATCAATTCATCTCGATTGCGTTGACGTCATCGCTCGAAATACCTTTGTTTATGCGGGTTTTATAAAAAATCGATGCATCTGCGTGTTGATTCGAAAAAAAAATTTTGTATCAGTCGCAATCAACAAAAAACTCTACTCACCCACCTCATTGGGATCAAAAACCCCGCCAAAACCAAATTTCTGGACCCGCTCAGGAGTTGTGGTATACTGTGCATATATACAGTAGTTAAGCAATCAGCCAACCCTCTCAGAACCCGCACAAAACGTAGTGGAGTTGCGAAAATGGAAACCGAAATGATTGACCAGGAGCTACCTGGCAAGCTTGAAATCAAGATCGTCTCGCGCCCCTCGAGTCAGGCGCAGCGCATCTGGCGTAAACGTGGTCGCCCACGTGATTTGCGTAGCCAAGCCGGCTTTCAGCCTATTGCCGCGCATCTGATTGCGGTGAGTCTGATTACAACTAACACGCAATAAATTCATCTATCCTGGTTCGCCAGGATTATCGCTAAGCCGTTTGTCGGAGTCTTCCGCAAACGGCTTTTTCATTGGTACAGCCCAAACCCTGCCCTCATCAAAACCGAATATTCGCTGTAAGCATTTCGGGCTACTATCTTGTTCACCCGTTTTACCCCAAAAAACCTATAACCCCCGAGAGACAGCGATGATACGAGTACTCAAAGCCGGCCAAACCGTCGATCAAAAAGCACAAGACCAAACCAGCGTTCGCGACACCGTCACTAAAATTCTTTCCGAAATTGAAGCGCATGGCGATTCTGCCGTCGCTGAAATGTCGAAAAAATTCGACCAATGGTCGCCGGCTAGTTTTCGTTTGTCTGAAGATGAGATCGCTAAATGCGTCAAATCGCTAAGCCAAGGCCAGCTCGATGACATTCGCTTTGCGCAAGAACAGGTCAGAAATTTCGCCAAGATACAGCGTGAATCGATACGCGATGTTGAAGTTGAAACGCTACCCGGTGTAATCCTAGGGCACAAAAATCTACCGGTCGAAAGTGTGGGCTGCTACGTCCCCGGCGGTAAATTTCCTTTGGTCGCCTCTGCACATATGGGTGTTGTTACTGCCAAAGTCGCTGGCGTGAGTCGTATCCTGGCGGCTTCACCACCGGTGAATGGCGCACCGAATCCAGCAGTCATCGCCGCTATGCATTTGGGTGGTGCCGATGAAATCTATACTTTCGGTGGTGTACAAGCGATTGGTGCAATGGCCATCGGTACACAGACCATCAAGTCAGTCTCTATGTTGATCGGACCAGGCAATGCTTTCGTCGCTGAAGCTAAGCGTCAACTATTTGGGCGCGTTGGTATTGATCTGATCGCCGGTCCAACTGAAACACTCGTCATAGCCGATGACACCGTCGATGCTGAAATGTGTGCCACCGATTTGCTCGGTCAGGCAGAACATGGTTACAACACACCCGCTGTACTGTTAACTAATTCTGAAAAACTAGCGCATGCTACCGTTGCTGAGATCGAGCGCTTGCTCAAAATCCTGCCAACTGCTGCAACCGCTTCTGTGTCATGGCGCGACTTTGGTGAAATCATCGTCTGCGATACCTTAGAAGAAATGGTCAGCGAAGCCGATCGCATCGCCTCCGAACATGTGCAAGTCATGACTCGTGATGATGATTACTTCTTAAAAAATATGCGTAACTACGGTGCGTTGTTCTTGGGCCCGCGCACTAACGTCGCTTACGGTGACAAAGTAATCGGTACCAACCACACACTACCTACGGGTAAAGCAGCGCGTTATACCGGTGGTCTGTGGGTGGGTAAATTTATCAAAACCTGTACCTATCAAAAAGTGCTCACGGATGAAGCTAGCACCATGGTGGGTGAATACTGTTCACGTCTGTGCGCTATCGAAGGCATGATCGCGCACGGTGAACAAGCCAACCTGCGTGTGCGTCGTTACGGCCATCAAGACGTGCCTTATGGTGGCGTACCCGGTTAATTCACTCGGCGAGATAACCATGAGCTCATTTCCCGCTCCGAATTTCAGACTAGATGGAAAAAAAGCCCTCGTAACCGGTGCCAGTCGCGGTATAGGGCTAGCTGCAGCTGTCGCACTCGCGCAAGCGGGTGCGCACGTTACATTAGCCGCACGATCAAAAGATGAACTCGCTGCTGCTTGCAAAGACATCACCGCTTCCGGTGGTCATCCTGATTTTGTGGTGCTGGATGTCACTGACTCTGTCGCCGTTGATCATTTGATCAATAGCCAAGGCCCCTTTCATGTACTGGTGAATAACGCAGGCATGAACCGACCCAAGCCTTTGGTCGATGTCACCAACGACGATCTCGACGACATTTTTGATTTAAACGTTAAATCGGTTTTTTACGCTTCGCGTGCTGTTGCTAAAAGTTTGATCGCTGCCAAGCAGCCCGGCTCCATCATTACTATCTCTTCACAGATGGGCCATGTGGGCGCTTCTAACCGTACAGTGTATTGCGCCAGCAAACACGCACTCGAAGGTATGACTAAAGCCCTTAGTTGGGAGCTAGGTCAAAAAAATATTCGTGTTAACACGATTTGCCCAACCTTTATTGAAACCGCACTCACTAAAGGCATGTTTGAAGACCCAACTTTTAAAGCGTCTGTAGTCAGCAAAATTGCGCTGGGTCGGGTCGGTCACGTTAACGAAGTAATGGGTTCGGTAGTCTTTCTGGCGAGTGAAGCGTCCAGTCTGATTACTGGTAGTGCACTAATGCTCGATGGTGGCTGGACTGCAGCCTAAAATAAAAAAAGGAAAATCATGAATGCGATTGATCTAACAAAAGGTAAACCAGTCACTGTTATTGGCGCCGGTTTGGTAGGTGCAGGTTGGGCCATCGTCTTTGCACGCGCAGGTGTGTCTGTACGCATGACCGACTCCAGTGCTCAGGTACTAGAGAGTGCACCTAAATTAGTAGCACAGCAATTAGAACGTCTGCACTCACACGGATTACTTAACGAACCCGTAGCCACCATACTAGCCCGCGTTAGTGTGGAGCCCGATTTAAAGAAAGCGTTAGATGGCGCTATCTACGCACAAGAATCCGTGCTTGAGAAAGCCGATGTCAAACGTAAGCTGATGTTAGAAATTGAAAGCTTTGGATACAACGATCTCATTATTGGTAGCTCAACCTCGGGCATACCCGCATCTGATTTTGGTCTAGACCTAAAAATTTCACCGCGCGTGTTGGTGGTACATCCCGTTAATCCTCCGTATCTGGTTCCCATCATTGAACTGGTCGGATCACCACAAACATCAAAAGAAACCATCGACTGGGCTGATCATTTCATGCAAGCCTTGGGGCAATCGGTTATTCGTGTCAACGAAGAGATCGAAGGCTTCGTTATCAATCGTTTGCAAGCTGTTTTATTACGTGAAGCCTGGACTATGGTGGCTGATGGTGTTTGCAGTTGCGAAGATGTGGATAAGGCGATCCGTGATGGTTTGGGATTCCGTTGGTCATTCATTGGTCCCTTTGAAACCATCGATTTGAACGCGCCGAACGGTGTAGCTGATTATGCTGCTCGCTTTGGTCCGCTGTTCCATCGTATTGCCCAATCGCGTGATCAAAAGCGTCCATGGGATGAACCATTAATCAAAGAAGTGGAAACTCAGCGTCGACAATTCGTCAAACAATCCGAACTGAATGCGCGTCGTGATTGGCGTGATGAACAGCTGATGAAATTTGCAGTCCATCGCGCAAAATCAGCTGATAAATAAACTCGCTGAACTTTTTAATAATGCGGCTTTGCTTAATCAAGTATGTCTTGCTGACCAGCGCATTGCTGGTCAGCGCACATTCATACGCTACACCACCGTATCAACGACTAGCTGGCGCAGCGGATAACGATGATCCACTCATCGTCGCTGGCTACCGAGCAATCTTTACGTGTTCAGCGCATTTTTTGATGGGCCGCCCGCTCAGCGATATCAAACGCATAGAACTCGTCGATGTCGAAGGTAAGGGCTATCCCGATCCCGTCATTGATGAAAAGCGTCGTTTAGTCTTCAGCTCCGATCCTACTGGAAGCATTACACGCGTCGCCGCTTACCGCGACAGCATGGGTTGCACTATCCTGCCACCGCACTGGCAAATTAGTGATGTGCCTCGATTGCCTTATGTATCGTATGAACAAGCGCCGAATGTTAGCCATCTCGCTTTTCCGGATGGCGACAAAACGAATCTACCTGCAAGCGGCATCGATCCTCGTTATTTAAAACTGAATAAGGTGCTTGAACAGGCATTTGATGGCACCACATACGCAAAAAAACCTGGAACGATCACTACCGCAGTTCTGGTCATCAAACTCGACAAAGCGAAAGGTAGTCAGTTAATCGCTGAACGCTATCGCAAAGGCTTTGGTGTGCACTCCGGTTATCGTACCTGGTCAACTAGCAAAAGTATCTTTGCCACTTTAATGGGTATCGCTAGTCATCAAGGTTTGCTGCAACTCGATCAACCGGTTGCCATACCTGAATGGCCCGAGAGTGACGCGCGTAGAGCCATCACCTATCAACAATTGATGTGGATGTCGAGCGGGTTATATAGCGTCGGCCCGAATTCAGCCGCTGTGTATTTTGGTGGGCAAGATGTGATTAGCGCTGCGACAGGTACATCACTCGAAGTCAAACCGGGAACACGCTGGCAGTACGCCAACAATGACACCTTGTTGTTAGTTCGCTCTTTGCGCCATCTGCTGAATGATGATTTGCGTTTCCTGCGCTTTCCTTACGATGAACTGCTGCATCCACTAGGCATGTATCACACACGCATGGAAGTGGATCATATGGGTACGTTTGTAGGCTCAAGTCAAACGTATACGACAGCACGCGATTTGGCACGCTTCGGAATTTTTCTAGCGAATGATGGAGTACACAAAGGTAAACGTTATTTGCCGGAAGACTTCATACGATTTGTCAGCACCCCTGCTCCTACCAAACCACCGGTAGCTAATGAGTGGGGTTACGGTGCGCAATTTTGGTTACTTGATACCATGCCTGATATACCCAAAGGAACGTTCACTACCTTCGGGAATAAAGGTCAGTATGTGACTGTCGTGCCAGGACATGATCTGGTGATTGTTCGTACCGGCGTCGATCCGAACGGCATCGAGTACAAGCAAGATCGTTTAGTCGCAGCCGTACTCAACGCCCTTTCACACTAATTAATTACCTGATTTCTGGGTGATGCTATTCTCCGATGTATGCCAAATACACCCAGCCATCCTGATTTAATCGACTCCGCGTACGCATTTCGGCGCTTACTGACGGCACTCGCCATCATGACCTTGGGCAGTGTTGGCATGTATGTAGTGATCGTGTTGCTACCCGAAGTACAAAAAGAATTCGGCATTACCCGTGCCGATGCTTCCTTCCCGTATACCGTGCTAATGATTTCATTTGGTCTCGGTGGCATTCTGATGGGACGCTGGGCCGATCGCTTCGGCGTGTTTAAAGTTTTGCTGATCGGTGCTATCGGAAATTTCATCGGGTTTTTATGGGCAGCACAATCACCCAATATCATTAGCCTTGCACTCGCCCATGGATTCATCGGCTTATTGGGTGGTGCTGCCAGCTTTGCTCCTTTACTCGCAGATACTGCACTGTGGTGGAAAAAACGTCGCGGTATTGCGGTCGCCATATGCGCCAGCGGAAATTATGTCGCTGGTACCGTGTGGCCGCCGATTATGCAATGGGGCTTAGAGCAATTTGGTTGGCGTCACACCTACATCGCGCTCGGTTGTATTTGTGGTTTGCTGATTGCTTTACTAGCATTGCGCATGAAGCCGCGTCCTCCACTCAATGAAACCACACCAGGAATTCACGGTGCGCATGAAACCGATCGTCCTTTTGGTTTGAGCATGAATCAAGCTCAAGTGCTGCTGTGTGTGGCGGGACTCTCATGCTGCGTGGCGATGTCTATGCCCCAAGTACATATAGTTGCGTACTGCAGCGATCTGGGCTTCGGTGCTGCGCGCGGCGCAGAAATGCTGTCGCTGATGCTCGGCTTTGGAATCGCGAGTCGACTCATCTCCGGCATGATTTGCGATCGCATTGGTGGATTACGTACGCTACTTCTTGGATCGTTATTACAAGGTATCGCGCTATTTCTATTTCTGCCATTTGATGGACTGGTATCGCTGTATATAATTTCCGCGATGTTCGGTTTATTTCAAGGAGGGATAGTTCCTTCTTATGCCATTATCGTGCGCGAATACTTCCCCGCATCTGAGGCCGGAGCCCGCGTAGGCTCAGTGCTCACTGCTACCTTATTCGGCATGGCACTCGGTGGCTGGATGTCGGGTAAGGTATTCGATCTCACCGGCTCGTATCAAGCCGCATTCATCAATGGCATGCTGTGGAATTTACTTAATTTTAGTATTGCTGCTTTTTTATTCTGGCGTACGGGTGGTTTTCGTTCGCATGCAAAAACTGTCTGATTATAAAAAATAAAGAAGATAAAGGGGACCGTTATGACTATTCGCCGCTGGGATGCTTACGCACTTCGCTATGCCAATATCAAACGCAGTTAACTTCCCGAACTCTATTTTCGTCAGCCGGTTATGCAACTATTACCGACGATGTCTTTGTATGTCTGCCGCACACTAACACTAATAGTTTTGCTGCTGTGCTGCCTAGGCTCTACTGCAAAAGCTGGCAATCTAGTGAAAGGGGATATCGAAAGAATGGTCGACTATTTTTATATAGTCGGCGAGATCTTGCCTGATATCCCTGTGTACCCGCTATTTATGCGGGATGCTGCTACCCCCGATGCAAAACCTGAACTCAAAGCCTATGTGTTCGAATCAATCGATTTTGCTCCCGTGCGCGGCTACAGCGCTAAGCCGATTAATCTACTGATTCTGATCGATTTGTCGGGTAACTTTTTACGAATCAGATTACTTGATCATAAAGAACCGTTATTTTTAGATTCTGCTGGTACGCAAAAATTAGAACGTTTCGCCTCGCAATACAAAGGGCTAAGTCCCCGTCACACGATAGAAATAGGACCGTTTAATGATCCGGGATTGCGTGACGAGACCGTCGCCCATGTCAAAGGTGTACAACAGGGCACCATCTCCGTCAAAGCAATTAATCGAGCCATACTTACTGCTGCCGCTGCAGTAGCCACTGCCAAACTTAAACATGGAGCTGATGACAATGTCACTGCACCTGTTAGCGCAGCGATACCTAAAGAGAGTAAGGAAGCAAAGGATCAAAAATTAACGACTGCCTCTGAAGAGAGCAAGACGCTTAATACGTCATCCAAACCTGTAACTGAAATTACAGAACCAAGACAAGATCAAAATAAGGATTCTTCGGTATCACCCGTGTCACCTATTGCAGAAAAAACCAACCCAGGTAATGCCGCGAATACAGCCGCTATGACGGGCTTATCGAAGGGCATCAACGATGGAAGCTCTGCCTCACAAACGAGTGTTGTCGACGCACAGACCTCGCAACCAAACTCTTTAAAGATCGATAGTCAATCAACAATAAATAGCAGTCCTGATCTGAGCAACCAGTACTCTGAAAGAGACGACTGGATCAGCTCATGGCAATCCCGCAGCGGACATATCATGATCTTGTTGTGCGGGTTAGTCATACTTAGCGTGTTACTGATTGCACAGTTACGATTTAGTGCAAACCACATACGCATGAGACGACTGCGAACACTTTATCTAGTATTTACTGTTGGCTTTATTGGATGGATAGCACAGGGGCAGCTAACGATAGTCAACATAACTGCTGCGACCGAAGCACTCAGTTCACAGGGTGATCTGAGTTTCATGATGAATGATCCCATGACAGTGATTCTGTGGCTATTTACAGGCGTGAGTTTGCTAGTCTGGGGTCGTGGTACGTTTTGCGGGTGGCTATGTCCATTCGGTGCATTACAAGAGCTGATTAGCTTAGTGGCGAATGCGCTGGGTCACAAACAGCGTCGATTACGTGCCGCACTGGATACCCAATTAAAGTGGATTAAGTATGTGATCTTAATAGTGCTCGCGACGTCGCTATATGCTGCGCCATCGTTTGCAGAATTATTGGTTGAAGTTGAGCCATTCAAGACCGCCATTAGTTTATATTTCGTTCGTGACTGGCCGTATGTGCTGTGGGCGATGCTCTGCCTGTTGCTCAGCGTCTTTGTCTATCGTGGTTATTGCCGCTATATTTGCCCGCTGGGTGCAGCACTGGCAACACTGGGAATTTTGCGATTCTGGTCATGGATTCCGCGCCGAGATGAGTGTGGGACGCCGTGCCAGAGTTGCCGTCATCGTTGTGAGTATCAGGCAATCTCAGCTACGGGAAAGATCGATTACCAAGAGTGTTTTCAGTGCTTGGATTGCGTTTCGATCTACCAAGATAAAGAGCGTTGCTATCCGCTGATACAGATGGAAAAAATCATCCCTGAAGTCGGCAGACTACGGTAGATCGTATTAGCTTGAAGCTGATACCGATGCCGATGCCGACGATTAAACGATTTTACGCAGTAAATTCTCTGCCATCTTTATACTGGCAATATCAATCAACCGACCATCCATACTGACTGCGCCACGACCTTCACGCTGCGCCTCTGCCATTGCTTCCATAATGCGCTTGGCATAGGCAATTTCTTTTTCGCTAGGTGAAAATACGTCATTCGCAATATCGATTTGCGTGGGATGAATCGCCCATTTACCTTCATAGCCCAAAGCCGCTGCACGTCGCGCTACCGCTTCATATTCTTGTGGGTCAGAAAAATTTGCGAATGGCCCATCGATAGGCCGTAATCCATAAGCGCGCGCAGCAACCAACATACGTGACATCGCGTAATGCCACATATCGCCCGAATGAAATTCACGTTGACCTTGTGCATCAGGTGGCGTCAGCACACCGTAGTCAGGATCGTTACCACCAATGAAAGTTGAGCGAGCTCGCGTGCTAGCGCCGTAGTCGCCCACACCAAAACTGAGCGCTTCTATGCGCGTTGAACTGGCGGCGATGGCTTCGACATTCGACATACCCAATGCGGTTTCTATCAACAGATCAAAACCTATACGCTTGCTGCGTTTTTTAGTCATTTCGATTTGAGTCACCAGCGTATCAACCATATACACATCGGCTGGAACGCCTACCTTGGGTATCAACAGCATATCAAGTCGCGGACAGGCTTCAACGATATCAATCACATCGCGATACATATACTCGGTATCCAAGCCATTAATACGAACCTGAACCGTCTTGTTACCCCAATCAATATCATTTAGCGCCGCAATCGCATTCGCACGCGCAGAGACTTTTTCAGCCGGTGCGACGGCATCTTCGAGATCGAGAAAAATGACATCCGCTGTGGACTGAGCGGCTTTTTCTATGAAGCGGGGATTCGATGCGGGCACCGCCAACTGGGAGCGCTGACGGCGCGGGGTCGCAGGTTGAATAATCGTAGCGCTCACAGGATTTCTCTCTTGTTATTATTTACAGGGCTTTACTATAGGCAGTCAGCACTTATTAGACAATAAAATTATTCAGCGGATTATGCACTTTGACTAAATAATCAGATCTACGCATTTGATGCACGTCGACTCGGATATCGGTGACTCAACACATTACGCGGAATTTTCTGATCCGCAGATAGAGGTAATAACTGCTTTAACAATTCCACCAAACGCAACGAAGCCGGTGATAACGATTGCCCGCGCACCGTCACCACAGCGACGCGGCGTGTCATGGAAGGATTCACAATCTTCAACGCATACAAACCGGGATCTATTTTTTTCGGCAGTGCAATCGCCGGCAAAATCGCTGCTCCAAGTCCGGTACTAGCCATAGAAATCAGTGTTTGAGCCTGGGTAAATTCATAGCGCGATGTAAATCGAAAACGCTTCTCTTTCATCACATCTTCTAACATCCCACGCATAGCGGTCGCTTGATTGAGCACCAGCAAAGGCATGTTGGTCAGAGCCGCAAGTGAAATAGTATTTTTATCTGTTGTTAAAAATCGTTTCGGCACCAACGCGTAAAACGGATCGTCCATCAAGGGCTCAAACTGAAACTCTGAAGTGTCGATCTGCGGGCCCACACCGAAATCGACTTCGCGCTTGCGCACCGTCTCAAACATTGGCGCTGATGCCAATTCTCTAACAGATACCTCAATCCCTGGATATTCACTCTCAAACGCAGCGAGTACTCGCGCTAAACGAGTCTCGGCTATCGTTGGCGAACACGAAAGCGATACCTTGCCTTTGCGTATATCGGCTGACTCTTGAATTTTGCGCAACCCTTGATCGACTTCCAACAAGGCACGCTGCGCGCACTCAAGTAACTGCAGACCCTCTTCTGTTAAACGTACGCTGCGCGTTGTGCGGTGAAACAAAGGCACGCCCAATTGTTCTTCTAATTGGCGAATCTGCGCGCTGACAGCGGATTGTGAACGAAATGATTTTTCTGCTGCAATGCGAAAACTAGCGAACTCTCCCACCAACAAAAATGTCTGAAGTAATTTGAGATTGACGTGCGCCAGCGCGCTGGTTGCGGATTTCATAAAGTTCGAAGAAAAAAAGATTTACAAAAAGTTTACGTCTGTATTTTGTGAAAACTAACATCCACCACGGTAGATTGACTATGCACTAAATCTGCATAATCAACAATATAAAGTAGTTTGTCGGATCAGCCTACACCGCCTACAGTTTCGCTCACTAAGGCAGCACTAAGACTGTCAATAATTAGCTAGGAATAGATCCTCATGGCAGAAGCATCAGCGAGTAAACCGAGTCATCCATTACTGCCCGCCGGCGCACTTGATGGTTTGCGCGTACTCGATATCGCCACATTTATTGCGGCACCCTTTTGCGGAACCATACTCGGCGATCTGGGTGCGGAAGTCATCAAAGTAGAAATGCCGGGTGCGGGAGATTCACTGCGCAAATACGGTACGCAAACGGAATGCGGCGACAGCTTGGTATGGATGAGCGAGTCGCGTAATAAACAAACCATTACCTTAGATTTTCGTAAGCCTGAAGGCGCGGCACTATTTAAAAAATTAGTTGCTGAATGCGATATCGTGCTCGAAAATTTTCGCCCCGGCACCTTAGAAAAATGGGGCATCGGCTACGAAGCACTTAAAGCAGTTAATCCCAAACTGATCATGTTACGCATTAGCGCCTATGGTCAGACAGGCCCGAAGCGACATGACCCCGGCTTTGCACGGATTGCACATGCCTTCGGTGGACTCTCCTATTTATCAGGCGAAGCCGATGGCCCGCCCGTCGTACCCGGCTCCACTTCGGTTGCCGATTATGCGTCGGGTATGTGGGGTGCGATTGGAGTACTCGCCGCTGTGCGTGCTCGCGATAAACAAGGTATGGGTCAGTTCATCGATCTCGGCTTGTATGAATCGGTATTCCGTTTGCTGGATGAAATCGTACCTGCGTATGCAAAATTCGGTTACGTGCGTGAACGCATGGGTGCTGATACACATGCTGTCGTACCGCACAGCCATTATCAAACGGGTTCAGGTGAATGGGTGGCACTCGCTTGCACTAGCGACAAAATGTTTGAGCGACTCGCTAACGTGATGGGTAAACCTGAACTAGCACAGACCTATCCCACCAGCGCCATTCGCGTAGAGCACCGCCATACGGTGAATGGTTTGGTTGCCGATTGGGTGGGTAGCCGTTCATTAACCGATGTGTTGAAAGAAACCAGTACCGGTGAAGTACCGTGTGCACAAATTTATTCAATTAAAGATATTTTTACTGATCCGCAGTTCGCCGCACGTGGAAATATGATGACGGTGCAAGACGAACGTATTGGCGAATTAGTACTCCCCTCACCTGTGTTAAAAATGTCGGAAACACCGACTGTTTTCAAACACGCAGGGCGTGCGCTGGGTGCTGATAACGAACGTGTTTATGGTGAATTGCTGGGGCTCTCAGCAGATCAAGTGCGTCAGTACATTGACGCCGGTGTTCTCTAATTGGAGATGAATATGAAACCCATGCTCAAAACAATGATTGCCAGTGCCTGCAGTATTCTGGCGTTGGGTGCAATGCCAACAGCTCAGGCAGAAATCTCGGGTGATGTTGTGAAAATTGGCTTCATCACTGATATCAGCGGCCCTTACTCTGACACCGATGGTTCCGGCGGTGTCGAAGCTGTCAAGATGGCGATCGAAGATTTCGGTGGCAAAGTGAATGGCAAAAAAATTGAGTTTGTCTACGCTGACCATTTAAACAAAGCCGATATCGCCGCAGGTAAAGCGCGCGAATGGTTTGATGCACAAGGCGTTGACATGATTCTCGGCGGTGCCAATTCAGGTGCTGCATTAGCGACTGCCAAAGTCGCGGTTGATAAGAAAAAAGTCTATATCAATGTCGGTGCAGGTACGTCGCGTTTAACTAATGAAGAATGCAATCCCTATACGATTCATTACTCCTACGATACCGTAGCATTAGCTAAGGGTACGGGTGGCGCGGTATCACGCCAAGGCGGTAAGACTTGGTACTTCATTACCGCTGACTATGCCTTCGGTACTTCGTTGGAGAGCGACACCACACGGGTTGTTAAAGCAAGTGGTGGCAATGTATTGGGCTCATCGAAACATCCAGTTGGTGCGTCTGATTTTTCTTCTTTCATTTTGCAAGCTCAAGCATCTAAAGCACAGATTCTTGGCTTAGCCAATGCGGGAGATGATTTGGTGAATGCCATCAAATCAGCGAATGAATTCGGCCTCAAGAAAAATATGAAGATCGCTGCCCTGCTGATGTACCTGAGCGATGTGCACGCCCTGGGTCTGCAACAGACCCAGGGGATGCTCTTAACGGACTCGTGGTACTGGGATACTAGCGATGCTACTCGCGCCTGGGCGAAGCGTTATTTTGAACGCGTGAAAAAAATGCCTAACAGCGGTCATGCTGGCGATTACTCTGCGATTACGACGTACCTAAATGCCGTTAAAGCAACCGGTACTGATAATCCAGAAAAAATCTTGGCGCACTTAAAGAGCACCAAGATCAATGACATGTTTGCCCAAGGGGGATACATCCGCCCCGATGGTCGCATGGTGCATGACATGCATTTAGTTCAAGTAAAAACACCTTCAGAATCAAAACAAACATGGGATTACTTCAAGCTGATTGAACGTATACCAGGTGACCAAGCTTTTACGACAAAAGAAGAGAGCAAATGCGCTAGCTGGAAATAATAATAAAAAGCGCGGGGTGACAAACCCTAAATTTGCCAATGCAGTGGGGAGAGCCGGGCCCCCACCCGGTTCGTTACAGGCGATCTTCGTGATCGCCGTTTATTTTTTACATGGAGGCCCAGCGCTAGATCATGCAGCTATTTTTTAGCGCATGAAAAAATGCAGGGCGATCCATTAGCTGTTTATTGAACGTGCTTTCATGACCCGTCATTACGACATCGTGATTATCGGCGCCGGTTCCGCTGGTTGTGTGCTGGCTAATCGGCTGTCGGCTAAATCTTCTTGCCGCGTCTTGCTGCTGGAAGCTGGCCCTGAAAACCACTCACTCTGGACGCGCATCCCTGCGGGTGTTCCGCGCGTGATTGCCAATCCTCGTATCAGCTGGGGCTATATAACTCAACCTGAGCCTGCCTTAAATAATCGTCGTTTGATTTCACCGCGCGGAAAAATTCTCGGCGGTAGTAGCTGTATCAATGGCCATGTATATATGCGCGGCACTCCTGATGACTACAATCGTTGGCATGCTGACGGTAATGCAGGTTGGGCATGGAAAGATGTACTGCCTCATTTCAAACAAACAGAAGCGCATTATTTAGGTGACTCTGAGTTTCATGGCGCACAGGGTGAGTTGCACGTATCACCGGTGATGGAGCCTCATAATGCCTCGGAAGCCTTTATTCAGGCAGCTCTTAGTAACAACATTCCAGCGACTCAGGATTTTAATGGCGCTACCCAAGAAGGTGTCGGATATTTAGAGTTGATGATTCGGGATGGTATACGCTCATCGACATCCGACGCTTTTTTAAAGCCAATTCGTCATCGTAGCAATCTCACCGTTCAAACCGGTGCCTTGACGGAAAAAATTCTGCTTGAAAATAAACATGTCAAGGGTGTGCGATTCACTATCAATGGCGTAGTGCATGAAGTGGATGCACATGAAGTCATACTCTCTGCCGGCGCTATCAATTCACCACAATTACTTATGTTGTCCGGCATTGGTGAGTCTGACCAACTACTGCGACTAGGCATACGACTCGAGCATGCCTTGCCTGGCGTGGGCTACAACTTACAAGACCATCCGTATGCCCATTGCTTGGTGAATGTCGATGATAAGTTTTCGATTAACAGCACCATCGCTAGTCCTTTGCGCATGTTGCCGCATGTAGTGCGTTATCTATTTACTCGACGTGGCTTATTGAATTCCGCTGCTGCGCAAGTCGGTTTGTTTACCCAATCAGGTATTCATGGATCTCACATCGATTTGCAGATACAAATGCGGCCATTCAGCATGCTGAGTAAAAACGGTATGTATACCGCTGAAAAAACACCGGCCGTCACGGCATCCTGCGGCTTACTGCAGCCGTTTTCACGTGGCAGTATTCAATTAAATTCCGCTAAGCCCGACGAAGCACCGCTGATAAAGTTAAATCTGTTGAGCGATACACGTGATATAGCACCGCTCATTAGCGGCGTGCGCCTGATGCGAAAATTATTTCAGACAGCGCCTTTCAGCAATCACTTAAAAGCAGAAGTCATGCCGGGTCCGCTCTGTCAATCAGACAATGAAATGACCGACTACCTGCGTCAACAAGTGCAATCCATGTATCACCCTGTGGGCACCTGCAAGATGGGCCACGATGCGATGTCAGTGGTTGACGATCGCTTGCGTGTACAAGGTATCGTCGGCTTACGTATTGCCGATGCCTCTATCATGCCTACTATCCCATCGGGTAATACTAACGCGCCGGTTATCATGATTGCTTCTAAAGCGGCAGCTATGATTGAGCAAGATACCTATTAAGATAGCGGCCATGATTGCGCAAGATACCTATTAATAAAAAAACAGCTGTTTATTACACCTCGGATTTTAAAAAACACCCCGGAGATCTCTCATGAAAACCTATAACCACTTCATCGACGGCCAATATGTAGAGCCTATAGGCAAACAGTGGATGGATACGATTAATCCTTACACAGGTAAAGCTTGGGCAAAAATTCCTCAGGGATGCGCCAAGGATGTTGATCGCGCAGTGGCTGCTGCCAAGCACGCCATGACCGAGGGTCCGTTTTCAAAAATGACAGCGACTGAACGCGGCAAGATGATGTTGCGCTTAGCTGATTTAGTCACTAAGCATGCGGAGCGATTGGCTGAGATTGAGGTACAAGACAATGGTAAGTTAATCGCCGAAATGCGCGGTCAGATGAACTACCACCCTGAATGGTGGCGTTACTACGGTGGCTTAGCTGACAAAGTCGAAGGTGCTGTCATGCCTATCGATAAACCCGATATCTTTGCCTTTACTCGTCACGAGCCTGTTGGCGTGGTGGGTGCACTCACCGCATGGAATTCACCACTACTTTTTATTGCGTGGAAATGCGCGCCCGCGATTGCTGCCGGTTGTTCTGTCGTGATCAAGCCGTCTGAATTTACGTCTGCTTCTACGCTAGAGTATGCCGCGCTTACTAAAGAAGCTGGCTTTCCTGATGGTGTGTTCAATGTGGTGGCAGGTTACGGCCCTGATGCAGGTTCTGCATTAGTTGATCATCCGGATGTCGCAAAAATTACCTTTACCGGATCCGACAGTACCGGCGCACGTATCTATGCACAAGCAGCAAAGACCATGAAGCGCGTCACACTCGAATTGGGCGGTAAATCACCTAACATTGTTTTTGATGATTGCAACTTAGATAAAGCGGCGGCTGGCGTTGTCTCAGGAATTTTTGCAGCAACTGGTCAAACCTGTATCGCAGGTTCACGCCTGTTAGTACAAAACTCAATAAAAGAAGCGTTCACCAAAAAAGTCGCCGAACTCGGTGCGACGGCTCGTAAAGGTAATCCTATGGAGGCCGATACGAATATCGGTCCCGTCACTACCCCCGCGCAGTATCAAAAAATTCTCGATTACATAGACATCGCAAAAAAAGAAGGCGCGCGCTGCATACTCGGTGGTACAGCCGCACCTGATCTACCCGGTGGACAATTCGTCGAACCGACTATCTTCGTTGATGTGACTCCGCAAATGCGCATTGCACGCGAAGAAGTGTTTGGCCCGGTGCTTTCCATTATCGGTTTTGACGATGAAGAAGAAGCGATCAGACTTGGTAACGATTCAGTGTATGGTTTGGCTGCGGGTGTGTGGACAGAAAATATTGGTCGTGCTGTACGTATGTCGAAAGCTCTACGCGCTGGTACGGTGTGGGTGAATACATATCGCGCTGTAAGTTACATGATGCCGTTCGGCGGTATGAAACATTCGGGCATAGGCCGTGAAAGCGGTATTGAATCTATCAACCAATATCTTGAAACTAAGAGTACGTGGATTTCGTATTCTGAAGGTGCACCCGCTAATCCATTTATCATGCGCTAAATAATAAAAATAGGAGGTCATATGAAAGGTATCGTATTTGCGGGTGATAGAAAATTATCTATGCAAGAGTTTCCGGACCCTACGCCGGGACCGAATGAAGTCGTACTCGAGATGAAAGCCTCCGGCATGTGCGGTAGCGATTTAAAAGTGTATCGCGCACCATTTGGCGAAGGATTAAAAAACCTCGGCTATACCGAAGCTATGCACGTCATTGCCGGCCATGAACCGTGTGGTGTCGTAGTAGCCGTTGGCGCTAACGTCAATCCTAAACAAGCCTACGTCGGTCAACGAGCGATGGTGCATCACTATCGCGGTTGCGGTGCTTGCCCGCATTGCTCTACCGGTTGGCAGCAAATGTGCGTGGAAGGCGTCGCAGAAATTTACGGCATCACCGGTCATGGTGGTCATTCCACTTATATGAAATGTCCGGCGAATACCATTGTTGAGTTGCGCGAAGAACTCTCGTTTGAAACCGGAGCAGCGATTGCCTGCGGTACCGGTACTGCATGGGGTGCATTGCATAGACTCGAAGCCAGCGGCGATCAAACCATCGCGGTATTTGGTCAAGGCCCGGTCGGCTTATCCGCTACCCAACTCGCTGCTGCCATGGGTATGCGTGTGATTGCGTTGGATATCAGCGATGAACGCTTAGCGCGCGCCAAAGAATTCGGTGCCGATGAAATTATCAATCCAATTAAGACTGATGCCGTCGCTGCGATACGCCAGTTAACTCAAGGCTTAGGTGCGCATGCATCAATCGATTCATCTTCATCACCTGAGGCACGTCTGCAATCGGTGCAATGCGTACGCAGCTGGGGTAAGGCTTGCTTTGTTGGTGAAGGTGGTCAGGTAACGATTGATGTCAGCCGTGACATGTTACGTCGACAAGTGACCGTGATTGGTTCGTGGACTTTTTCTACCGTGGGTCAAAAAGCCTGCAATGATTTTGTCGCTGATCGAAAAATTAATGTCGATGGACTCTTCACCCACCGCTGGA
>JACCDL010105502.1_pt1 | contig 27523 bp, 26 predicted proteins | sample 7441931 | NCBI WGS metagenome assembly JACCDL01 (sample SAMN15323437, study PRJNA562643) | freshwater metagenome | isolation source: river surface water | place: USA:Blue River Watershed | collected 2017-08-16 | reverse complement strand
TCGATCCTGATTTAACTTAATTACAGTAACCAAATCACCAGAGTTTAATTTCTCTTCCTTCTCGGTCAGTGAGATCAAGCAATTTGCTTTAGATAATGTCATAAGTGATTCTTGATCTGGCAGTGGTGTTACTTGACCATCTGAATTGAAATCACCTCTAATGTATGAAGCCATGCCTGAGGGAGAAGTGACAGGTTTTGTTAACTTCATCTTCTTACTTTGATTATCTCTGTTTATGCCAGTTAACATTTTCGCAATCATCGGTCTAATAAATAGCTCTGCAGATAGAAAGTTACTAATTGGATCTCCTGGCAAAACTACTACTGGAGTTTTATCCGGACCGATCAATCCAAAGCCATGCTTACTACTTTCCGCAAGATTTGGTGTGACTATATGAATCTCGCCAAGTGTTGAAATAACAGATGCAATCAAATCAAATGATTCATCTTTTGACTCACCGCTAATTACGATTAAATCAGCACGTACTAATTGATCCTCAATTACTAACTTTAGTTGCTCGGCTGTTTCAGGGATGGTGTGTACTCGAAATGCATGAGCTCCCATTTCCCGAGCAAATGTGGTTAAAAACCAGGAATTACTCTCAAATTCATCATCTGTATCTGCCAACTTACTTCCGGGCTCAACTAAGTCATCACCTGCGCTAATAATTACAACTCGGGGGTGTGGTCGACACGGCAATCTATCTAGGCCAAGTGAGGCGACAAGTGCAATTTGAGTTGAATCAATTAACTGCCCGCTTCGGATAACTGGTTTTTCATCTACCAATAAGTCACTAGCCAGGGTCGCTCCGTGAGCATCTAAAAGTGGCAGGTCAAGTGCGGCTAGTGGCTTGCTCAAATTGAGTAACTGCTCCTGCAAAGAAGTAACTGACAAGATTTCATCCATACCTAAACCCTACTTTGCCTAAGCCATAAATTAAGGTAAGGGGCATGGATATTAAAGAAAATAAATCACAGCTGCGCAAGCAGTACCGAAAAGAGAGAGCCGATCGTTTTATTTCTGATAGCTGGCTCCATATTCTCTCAGCAAAAGAATTTGAGAATGTTAAAAATGTTGGCTCGTATATATCCTATGAGTTCGAGCCAGAGACTAGTGATTTAAATCAAAGATTAATCTCCGCTGGTAAAACAGTTTTTCTGCCAAAAGTTATAAAAGATAATGATTTAGCCTGGGTTAAGTGGGATGGAGATACTGCAAATCTTAAAAAAGTAGGAAAAGGTTATGAACCTATTGGAGATGCAGAAATGGATACATCTCTTGATCTAATAATTGTGCCTGCGTTACATGTTGATCGAGCAGGAAATCGACTAGGCCAAGGCGGTGGCTCTTATGATCGTGCACTGGCAAAAAGCAAGGCTTGGTCCATTGCTTTGTTGCACCGCGGTGAATTAACTAGTGAACCACTTCCAGTTGAACCCCATGATCAAAAGGTAAATGCTGCTGCAACGCCTGAGATTATTGTTAGATTTTAGTTAGTTAAGGAATCTAAATTTCGAGCCATTACAAGGCGTTGAATCTGATTTGTGCCTTCATATATTTGAGTTAGTTTGGCATCTCGCATCATTCGCTCAACTGGATAATCAGTTACATAACCATATCCACCTAAGACCTGCACCGCATCAGTAGTAACTTTCATGGCTACATCGGTTGCAAAGCATTTGCTGGCTGCTGAGAAGAAGGTTAAATCACCTTCTGCTCGTTCACTCTTGATAGCGGCTGCATAGGTTAATTGGCGAGCAGCTTCAATTTGCATGGCCATATCTGCCAACATGAATTGCACTGCCTGAAAATCAAAAATTGGTTTACCAAATTGTTGGCGTTCATGGGCATATTTTTTAGCCACATCAAAAGCACCTTGTGCAATTCCTAAAGCTTGTGCAGCGATAGTGATTCTGGTGTGATCTAAGGTTTTCATTGCAAGTGAAAATCCACTTCCGATCTCACCTAACCTTCTGTCATCACTAATTTTTACATTATCAAAATAGACCTCTCGAGTTGGTGATCCGCGAAATCCCATCTTTTTCTCATGAGAACCAAATGAAACACCAGCATCTGACTTTTCAACAATAAAAGCTGAGATTCCCTTCGCACCTTTACTTGGATCAGTTGATGCTAAAACTGTATAAAACTCAGATACGCCAGCATTTGAAATCCATTTCTTGCTTCCAGAGATAACCCAGCTATCACCATCTTTTACCGCCTTAGTCTTCATGGCAGCAGCATCAGAACCTGCCTCTGACTCAGATAGGCAATAAGAGAATCCTTTGCCAGCTGCTAATTGGGTTAAATATTTTTTCTTTTGTTCATTATTGCCAGCAATCATTAATGGTACTGAACCTAATTTGTTTACTGCTGGAATCAAAGATGATGCACCACATACTCTTGCTACTTCTTCAATAATTATTACCGCAGCAAGTGCATCTGCTCCTTGGCCACCAAATTCAACAGGCACATGTGCTGCAGCTAGCCCTGCAGATTGCAAAGCATCTGCCGCCTCTTGCGGGTACCTGGAGTTTTCATCAACATCATGGGCAAATGGTGCAATCTTCTTTTCTGCGAGCGCACTTACACTTTCCCGCAACGCTTGATACTCCGGGCCATACAAAGCTGGCATATCAGAACTCATCGACATCCCTATATTCTATTCTGAGTTATCTCGTCGATTTAACTGAGCTAAGTACTGGTTGTACAGGGCTAAATCATCTTTTTCGCCCATAGCAGCTGCTCGATCTGCTGCCCGATCAATACGTGCTGCCTCTTTCTTGTCTTGCCTGGTCCACTGAATAAATGTGGCAATTAATGCAAGCAAGATAGGAATCTCACCCATTGCCCAACCAATAGCACCACCTAATTTTTGATCAGCCAGCAAGTCAGTTGCCCATGGTCGCTCAAGTAAAGCAAAGTAACCATTATCAAGCAGAGTTGAGGCTGACATTACTGAGATTGAGAAAAATGCGTGAATGCTCATGGCTGCAAAGATTATGATCACTTTTACTATATGTGGAACTTTGCGTGGCATTGGATCAATGCCAATTAGAACTTGAAAAAACAAAATACCAGCTAATAGAAAATGAATTGACATAAAGAAGTGACCACTATGGCCTTGCATTAGATTTCCAAATAGTGGTGTGAAGTACAAGGCAAATAGCGAGCCATCAAAGATTGCTAATGCAACAACTGGATGAGTATAAATTTTGGATAGTTTTGAGTGCAGCAGAGCAATAAAGCTTCCTCTAATACCCCGCTCTTGATCAGTTCGACCAATTGGTAATGTCCGAAGAGCTAAGGTAACTGGCGCTCCTAAAACTATTCCGATTGGTGCAATCATTCCTAGCACCATATGGGAGAGCATGTGATTAGAAAAAGCGAAGCGGGAGTAGACACCCAAGCCGCCACTGGTTGCAAAATCTATCGCTGATATACCTAGTGCAAAAGCAATAGTTCTACCTACTGGCCACTTATCGCCACGTCTGCTTAAAATAATTACACCTTTGATATAAAGTGCAACTGCAAATATCAATAATCCAAGCATTAGACCATCTGCATCATAAGCCAGTAAAACTCGAGAAATAGTTGGTGGCTCTGGCATTTCTATTCCAGTGACTAATAAACCAGGAGATGAAACAATTTCACGATCTGGTGGATTGATTGTCGATAACCAACTGCCTACAAAAATTGTTGAGATCATGATTAGTATCTCAGCGGTGACTAATCTAAACACAGATGGGTAATCAGATTTTATTATCCACCTTCTGTGCAGTGCACCAAAACCAATTAAAGTAATCGCTAAAAATGTCTTTAGTAAAGTAACCGCTCCATACTGGCTCTGCCAAGCCGAAATTGAATCTAATCTTGTCCAAGCAGTTGCAGCTCCGGTTAAAACAACTGCAATTGCACTCCAAAGGGCTATCTCACTAAATCTAGGTAATGCAATTAACCTGTTCTCTTTTGATAGCTGAGTCAATCCAAATAATCCACCTACCCAAAAACTAAGGGAAACAACATGAATAACTAATGCACCAATTGCTAACCCGTGATAACCAGATGTACTGCCATGACTTTGGAAAACTGGCGCAGTAATTGCAACTAATGAAATCACGAGCGCTACATAGGTAGAAATTACTTTTTTAAGTGGAATTAAAAGCACTACTGCAATACCGACCATCTGGACCAGGTAACTTTTACCAATAGATGTTTGAGTCAAGTAAGATCGAAGTACTGTAAGGTCAAAAGAGGCTGAAAGGGGTTGTTCAAGCAAGTAAGCAATTTGAATTAAAATATAAGTAAAGGTGGTTGCCAGCCATAAGTAGATTAAGTTTCGAGTCTTTTTAATCAGCCCGGTATTTAACACCTTGCCTTTGATATCTAAATCTAAGAAAGCGATAGCAATTAATAACCCAATACTTAATACGCCTGTTAACTGCATTAAGCCTTTAGCCAGTGGTGAGAGTATCTCAATCAAAAATGCACCAAAATTACTTTACAAATTTTTTGCTGGCACTGCTATTTTTCTTAACTTTACGTGGCTTTGCTGGAGTCTTAAAAGTCTTCCTTGCATAACGAGATAAGAAGATCATAATTACAAATGCAAAGATCATTAATCCAATAACAAATAGATCTGTAAGTCGATTAGGTGAACTATTAAGCACCTCTTCACCTGTTGGAGCTGGGGTGGCCACCGCGATCTCACCGGGTGCGTTATACAAAAAAGTAAAAGTTCCTGTGATTGGCGGTTGATCTATCGCCATCAATGTGTAGGCAACTGTATAAAGACCCGATGCGGTTAAGGTTTTTAAACCAACCATTAAAACTGGCCCTTGAACTTGCAGGGAGCCATCATCAACCCTTACACCTTTTGCATCGGTAACGGTCATCTCATTGGCACCACTTACCAAATCAGCATTTGCTTTAACAGTTACAGCTGTTGGTGAGATGCTAAGCACTGATCCAGCAGTTGGTGATGTGCTAACAATCGAAGTAGCCCAGGCGTTTGATAGTGAAGTAGTGGTGACAAAAAGAAGTGTAAAAAGTAAGCGCAGATACCTTTTCACTTTTCCCCCTAAGGTGAGTTAGCCCTTATCTTCCCACCTGCTTAAGATTACTCCTATGCCGACCTATGAATATCTGTGTAATGAGTGTGAGCACGCCTTTGAGGCTGTGCAATCTTTCACAGAAGCGGCCATTGAGCATTGTCCTAAATGTGATGGTCGGGTACGAAAGGTTTACAACAATGTTGGAGTTGTTTTCAAAGGAAGTGGTTTTTATAAGACTGATTCAAGAACAACTACACCTGCAACAAAAAGTGATAATCCTGTGGCAAAAACTGAGAGTAAACCTGCTGCTAAAACTGAGAGTAAACCTGCAGTAAAAAGTACCGAATAATCCTTAACCGTGGTGAGGCGGTTTATCTCCTGCAATTTCATCATCACGTCTTTCATCTACCTCTAAGTCAATCTCATCACTTGTAACTTTTGGTAGTAATTCGTGATTAACTTCACCAGCAACTACTGGCTTACTTTTTTTATGATTTACGCTGTTACTCATTAGAATATAAGTCTACCTTCTTCGATCGACACATAATGAACAGGCGAAAATGTTTGAAAAACTAGGCTCACTAATTGTAAAGCGTAAGCGGTTAATCTTTTCTTTATTCATAGTAGCAATTTTTTCAGCCGGAGCGATCGGTACCTCTGTATTCGGCAAACTTGATAGCGGTGGGTATAACGATCCTAAAAGTGATTCTGCAAAAGCATTTGAGTACTTAACCGATGTCTTTAAGGTAAAAGATCCAGCTGTAGTTTTGGTGGTTGAAACGACAAATGGAGTTAATGATCCTGCAGTTGTTGCAACAGTTGCCAAACTAGAGCAAAGCATTAAAGGTGAAGCTGGCGTGGGCTCGACCTTGTCATATTGGAGCGCCGGTGGGGCACCTACTCTTAAGAGCTCAGATGAAAATTCAGCATTTCTTTTTATTTATTCTGAAGATATTGAGTGGGATAACGTCCAGTCATTAGGTAAGCGAATTCAAGAAAAATATGAAGGCAAATTTGAAAACTTAACAGTTTATGCCAGTGGAACAGGCGTGTTTGCTCATGCGATTAATACTAAAATTGCAGATGACTTAAAGTTATCTGAAGCAATCTCTATTCCATTAACTTTTATCCTATTGGTCTTTGTTTTTGGTGGACTAGTTGCCAGCGCAATGCCATTACTAGTTGGCGTTTCAGCAATCCTTGGTTCACTTTTAGTAATCTATCTTTTGACTTTGTTTACCGGAGTAAGTGTTTTTGCACTAAATCTCATCACCGGGTTGGGCTTGGGTCTTGGAATTGACTACTCCTTGCTGGTTGTAAATAGATTTCGTGAGGAGCTTCACTCTGGAAAATCAGTTGATGAAGCGATCAAAAGAACTGTAGCAACAGCTGGTAAAACTGTTTTCTACTCAGGCTTAACAGTGGTAATTACCTTGGCATCCTTGATGTTATTCCCACTAATGTTTCTAAAGTCATTTGGGTATGCCGGTGTAACGGTTGTAATAATGGCAGTTTTGGGAGCGCTAATTGCTTTACCAGCTTTACTTGCAATACTTGGAAAGCGAATTGATAAAGCAGTGGTGCGCAAAGGTGCATTAACCCCTAAAGAGGATGGTAGGTGGGCACAAACTGCCAGATTTGTAATGCGCAAACCAGTTTCAGTTGTTGTGCTAAGCCTTATTCTATTGACGGTATTGGCTGCGCCAATTAAAAATATAGTTTTCTCACAGGTTGACTCTCGAGTTTTGCCTGCGAGCAATCCAGCTGCATATGCAGCGCAGTTGATCACTGAAAGATTTCCTGGACAAGAGGGAAATCCAATCGAAGTAATCATCCCTGGTGGTGCAAATAAAATTGAGCAGATAAATAACTACACCAAAGAGATTGCCAAGGTAGGTGGCGTAGTAAGAGTTGGTGAGCCTCAAGTTCTAGGAAATGATGTTCGTGTCATTGCTATTCACGATATGGGCCCTCGCACTCCAGCTGCAGAGGCGTTGATAAAAGAAATTAGATCTATTCCATCACCTGATCAAACATTAATTGGTGGAGTTGCCGCAGATTATGCCGATACCCAAATTGGAATTGCTAAGACCATGCCGTGGGCACTCACCTGGATAGCAATTGGGGTATTGATACTTTTGTTTGTTTTTACTGGCTCCTTAATCCTGCCAATCAAAGCGGTAATACTAAATATCCTTTCACTTGCTGCCACCCTGGGAGTAATTACCTGGATATTTGTAGATGGCAATTTGAAGTGGCTAGTGGGTGATTTCACCACTACCGGCTCAGTTGATACCGGCTCAATTATTTTGGTAGCTGTTGTCGCCTTTGGCCTATCAATGGATTATGAGTTATTTCTGCTCTCTAGAATTAAAGAGGAGCATGATGCTGGCCGTTCAAATATTGAATCGGTGGCAACTGGATTACAAAGATCTGCACGCATTATTACGGCAGCAGCGGGTTTATTGGCAATAGTTTTTGCATCATTTGTGCTTAGTGGCGTGACCTCAATCAAGATGCTTGGTTTTGGGGTTGCATTTGCAATTATTTTAGATGCCACGTTAGTTAGAGCATTGCTAGTTCCTGCATTAATGAGATTATTTGGAGAACGAAATTGGTGGGCACCTAAATCATTAAAACGTTTTACCATTGATCATTAATTAATTGCCTATCCGGCGGGAGCTGAACCTGCAAACTACCGATTAGAAATGCTCACTTTCTATTGCTCTGATGGAGCGTTGTTTACTTACTCCAATTTTGGTTCTCGTATTGATGCCACTCAGAGATTGGCTTCATTCCGACCTTTTCATAGAGCCGAAGTGCGCCACTCTCATTTCCAGCATCAACACTAAGACAGAGCTTCGAACGCCCCAATTTGGTATTAATCTCAATCGCATGTCGAAGGAGCGATTCACCCAGCCCCTTGCCTTGAAAAACCTGTCTAACTCCTAAGCCTGAGACAAAACCAGAATCTTCATGGAGTAACTCATCGTTGCAATCAACAAAACCAGCAGGCATGCCATTTGCGTAGATTAACCATGCATGCAGATTGATCTCATCTTTATACCGACGCACTAACTCTCGCCATTCAGCAAACTGCCGCGGCATAAAACCAAAGTGCTTACTAAAGGAATCTTGGTGAACCTCATGATATGTACGTAAGTCGTCCTCATTATCAAGGTCTAACTTTCGGATCTCTCCAATTGAATTACGAGCAGCCCCAGTCTGTGCCGGAAGGCTCATCTCTAAAGTCCAGTACTTTCGAAGAATTGAGAAGTCACGGCTCTCAAGAAGACTCTTATAAACGAAGTCGTTTGATTGAACTCCTATCCAGAGCCGATAACTCGGATCATGCTCGCGCGCCAAGTCCAACGCTAAGTCCAAGGAAGGCGAGAGAGTTTGTGCGCCTGGTCTTGTGTAGATGTCAAGATAAAAACGCTTTCGTGAGAAATCTGGATTGAGTGTGATGAAACTCTGCCACTCATCATCGGAGTTAAGTTTAGTTAATCTGGCTATTGCCGGATCAAAGAAACCTCTGACAAACTCAAGAGCTTCCATCTCTCCAATGCGTTTATCAGTGGGGTTTAATGTAAGAAGATTAAGATTCGCAATTTCTTGTATCGTTGCTATATCTTCTTCGGTAGCTTTTCGAGCAATAAGTTCCATGTTGAAAATCTACTATTTAAAGTTAGAGAGAACAATCAACTTATGATTGCGTCCCCGGCGGGAGTTGAACCTGCGACCTACCGCTTAGGAGGCGGTTGCTCTATCCACTGAGCTACGGGGACAAAATATTTATATTTAATTTTTTTGTGAAGGTTTATTGTAATTTAACTTGAGTTTAATTGATAACTAATCAATAAACATGCGTGAATTTGTCTTTAATTTAACGCTGATATAGAATAAAAGTAATTCGTTTGGAGTTGAAATATCATGAAGGCCCTCGTTATAGGCGCCGGTGGAGTTGGTAGAGCGATAGCTAATATCGCTTCCCGTAGGTCATTTATTGAATCAATGGTGATTGCCGACCGCACACTTGCAAGAGCAGAAGAGGCTGTGGCGCGCGTTAAAGATCCTCGTTTTTCAGCTGCAATGGTAAATGCAGCAGAGCTAGAGGATGTGAGAGAATTAATCCGTAAAGCAGATCCTGATGTAGTAATCAATGCTGTTGATCCACGTTTTGTGATGCCTATTTTCCTGGCCTGTGAGATCGAAAATACAAATTACATTGATATGGCGATGTCACTTTCTCGTAAACACCCACACTACCCATATACCGAAACCGGCGTTAAGTTGGGCGATGAGCAGTTTGCCCGTGACTTCAACTGGGATGAGCGCAAAATCTTTGCCTTAATTGGTATGGGAGTTGAGCCAGGGATGAGCGATGTTTTTGCAAAGTATGCAAGTGAGCACCTCTTTAGCCGAATTGATTCCTGCACAATTTTGGATGGTTCAAATTTAAGAGTTGAAGGGTTTGATTTTGCGCCATCTTTTTCTATTTGGACCACAATTGAAGAGTGCTTAAATCCACCACTTGTTTGGGAGGATGGCCGAGGCTGGTACACCACCACACCATTTTCAGAGCTTGAGATATTTGATTTCCCAGAGGGTATTGGCCCAGTTGAATGCGTAAATGTCGAGCACGAAGAGGTTGTGCTTATTCCGCAAAAAATTGATGCCAAGAAAGTTAACTTTAAGTATGGACTTGGTGCTGAGTTCATTACCATTTTAAAAACAATAAACATGCTTGGTATGGATAGAAAAGAAACCGTTGAGGTTCAAGGAGTTTCTGTTTCACCTCGAGATCTACTAACTGCTTCCTTACCAGATCCTGCTACTTTAGGTGAACGTATGAGAGGTAAGACTTGTGCTGGTGCATTAATCAAGGGATTAGATAAGCAGGGAAATCCAAAAGCTGTATATATTTACAACGTAGTTGATAATGCCTGGTCAATGAAGGAGTTTGGCGACCAAGCAGTTGTTTGGCAAACTGCAATTAATCCTGTAATTGCCTTGGAATTAATTCATAAAGGTATTTGGAAGCCTAGAGGAGTAAATGGACCTGAATGGTTTGAATCAAAACCATACCTAGATTTACTTGAAGAGTACGGAACCTCCTGGCATATTCGAGATGAAGATACGGCTGGAATTACAAAGTAAATGGCCACTGCGCTAGTAACTGGGGCAACAGCTGGTATTGGTTTCTCATACGCACAATTACTGGCAAATGAGGGATTTGATTTAGTTTTAGTAGCCAGGGATCTTCCAAGATTAAATAAGGTTGCAAAGGAATTAGCTAAAGCTTATGGAATTAAGGCTGAAACTTTAAAGGCTGATTTAACAAAGCCTTCTCAACTAGCCAAGGTTGAAAAGCGACTTGCAAGTAATTCAAAGCCAATTGAGGTGTTAATTAACAATGCCGGCTTCGGTATCAAAGATAGCTTTGTTGATAGCGCTTTAGTTAAAGAACAAGAATTGTTGGATGTTTTAGTTACTGCGCCAATGCGATTGACCCACTCAGTACTTCCACAAATGTTAAAACGAGATTCTGGTGTAATCGTAAATGTGAGCAGTGTGGCTAGTTTCATTGCCGGTGGCACCTACTCTGCTGCAAAATCTTATTTAACAGTGTTTTCTGAGTACCTACACACAGAACTTCGCGATACAAACATTAAGGTATCTGCTTTATGCCCGGGCTTTACCAGAACTGAGTTTCATGCCCGAGGAAAAATGAAAATGACAGGCTTGCCAAATTACATGTGGTTGACAACTGATCAGGTTGTAAGAAAGTCTTGGCGTGATGTGAAAGCTGGCAAAGTTATTTGTATTCCAGGTTTGCAGTATTTAATTTTATGCACCATCGCTCGGATTGCCCCACGGCCAATCGTTCGCAAGGCGGGAATCAATGTGCGGCGCAAGCAAAGAGTTAAGTAAGGATTTTTTCACACCAAATTCACCGCTTCACCCCAGTCATTTACCTACTGGTGGGTGATTGCTCAAGTAGACTGAGGCCATACCTAACCAAGGAGAAAAATAGTGAAAACTAAGATTTCAGTTCTAGCAGTTGCCGCTTTCTTAATACTAGGTGTAACTACACCAGTACAAGCTGCAACCGCAGGTGGATCATGCACCACTGCAGGTGCAAAAACTAAGATTGGTAAAAGTGATTATGTCTGTGCTAAAAATCCATTTTTCAGCACTACAAAATTAACTTGGGTCTGGGATGGCTGCATTGAGTTAAACACAGATTGGGCAGCCGGAAACAAAGAAGCAGTTGATGCACTACGAGCATCAGAGGCAAACCGTGCCATTCAAATAGAGCCAGTTGGTGCTCCACTTAGAGATTTAATTATGTGGAATAGCTTGATTGCCTATAAAAAATCTGATGTGGTCTATTACGGATCTACTTACTACTCTGCAACAAAATCCAGTACAAATAGACCTCCTACTGCAGCAAATATTGGCTCAACAAAGTTTTGGGTAGTGCACCAACCAACAAATGCAAACTCAAGAATTGGTCAAATGCCTGCTCCGGCCACAGTTTTAACAACTGCAAATGCTCAGATCGCAGCATTAACCTCAGCAGCCGTTAGAACCACTAACGCTTCACTCAAGAGTAGATTGAATGATCTTTCATCTTCACTTGCAACAAAGGTTGCAACTCTTGAGGCAAACAAAGCACCTATTCAATCAGTAGTTGATTCAATTGATGGTGCATTGGGTGAGTTTAAAAATGCTTACTCATTGATGCTAATGATTAGATCTACTGTAAGAGATAAGTGCAACCCTCGATACTAAACAAGTAAAACTAAAGGCTGTGACAATTGCTTAGGCGATTGTTACAGCCTTACTTGTTGCCGTAAACCTAATTGCCCGTAAGGATGATGTGGCTGGGCCAACCTTCAACGCACCATTTAATGCGAACTCAGATCCATGTCCTCTTGGGCCTGGGCAGATCCAACCGCCTGATGATTGAGTAACGCGAACCCCGGCATGTGGACATGAAAGATTAAAAACTGAAAAACCTTTTACTGATTTTGAGGTACGTACAACTGCAACTCTTCCGTATTTTCTAATATTTAATTCAACAACCCCGCCAACATTTGCAAGTGCCGGGTTTGCTGCCAAATTAACCTCAGTACGGCCATTAGATAGAGTCTTAACTCCAGTTGCGGCCATCGCTGGCATGGTTGCAAGTGCTGCAACAGCAGCACCACCGCAGATGAAACCTCGTCTTGAGAGTGCAGCCACTTATTTTTCCCCAGATCTCTTTTTTAACAGTTGACCGTATTTTACTATTAATTGTGAACTTGAAACGACCCTACCTTGGCCTGAAATGGCTCACCGGATTAGTTCTAGCCTTACATCTGATCATGAGTTGGGTACTTCCTGAGAACAACATCTTGGTTGATCTAATTCTCTTTAATCTAGTTGGTTTATTTGCGGCAGCAATTGCATTTACTGCCCCGCTTCTTACCGATCGAATTACTGCTAACTCATTTGGCTTAGCTGCTTTAGGTTGGAGTATGGGTTCATTTTTTTCAACCTGGAATTCATTTTTTGATGGGCAAGTACCAGAAAGTGTTTCAGATTTTTGCTACGTAATTTTCTATCCATTAGTTTTTGTTGGGGTCACCAGAAGCTTCACCTATAAGAGATCGATTTCAGCACTTGAACTGCTAGACACAGTAATAATTGCAATTGGTTTTACCAGTGTGCTAACTGCATTTTTTCTTAAACCCGCCATGGTTGGTTTTGAAGGATCTGCTTGGCAAGTTTTTACATCGATTCTCTATCCAGTAGGTGACATGGTTTTACTTGCGATGGTTGTGGTTTATCTATTGCTTACACCTATTTGCTTTAGATCAGCCCTGCTGACTGGTGGTTTACTTAGTTTTGTAGCAGCTGATTTTTTCTTTATTTGGAGCTCACTAAACGGTTCCTATCAATTTGGATCAATTTCTGATGATGGGTGGATCTTGGGCCTATTACTACTTGCTCTTGCGCTCTCATATCCATCACCTGAATCTAAGTTTTCAGAAAAAATATCCTCATACAGTGCAACTATTGCCCTAATTGCCAGCAGCTGCCTGCTCGGAGTAGCAGCACTTCGTCCTGGTTATTTTCCAAGTTTTATCTTAGTTCCAGGTTTTATAACAATTGCATTGGCTTTTATCCGAATGAGTTTTGCACTTCAGGAGGCAAATACGGCTGGCACGGAGAGAGCATTAGCAAGAACTGATGAGCTAACAGGGCTATCTAATCGTCGCAATTTTTTGTTTCACCTAGGCCAACTAAAGTCAGGGTACATATTCCTTTTAGATCTAGATGGCTTCAAAAAGATCAATGACTCTATGGGCCATGCAGCTGGGGATGAGTTACTAAGACAAGTTGCCAATAGATTTATCCGAGTAATTCCAGCCAATGCCCAACTTGCCCGCCTTGGCGGAGATGAGTTTGGTGTGCTTGCCCAAATTGACGCAATAGAGGCAGATGAGTTGGCACAAGCGATTGGGGCAACCTTGAGCTATCCAATCTCACTACTGACTGGCCAGGTTAAGGTGAAGGTAAGTATTGGATATGCAGAGATTGAAGGTGGGGTAGATTCAATTGCATCGCTAAGACGAGCAGATCTGGCGATGTATGAGGCAAAGCGAAGTGGCATGGGATCACTTTTATGGGATAGTAAATTCGAAAATATAGGTTAATCTTCACTGGCTAAAGAGGTTAGCAAGAATCTAGGAGGTCCTAATTGGCAGCACGCTTTTCAAATCGAGTTCTGGTTTTAGGTGCAGGTTCAGTTTCACAATGTGTACTACCCCTTCTAATTGAGCATCTGGTAGATGCAAAACAGATCACGATTGCAGATATGCGTGATAATCGAAGCCGAGTTTCAGAGGCGATAGCAGCGGGGGCAACTTATGTGCAAGATCAACTTACCCGCGAAAATATGGATCAATTTTTATCGAAATACTTATCCGCTGGAGATTTTCTTTTAGATTTAGCCTGGAATATTGATGCCAATGCAATCATTGGTTGGGCGCACGATCATGGCGTAATTTATCTAAACACATCTGTTGAGGAGTGGGAACCTTACGCAGCAGGGGCTACTCGTAACCCTACTGAGCGCACACTTTACTGGCGACATATGAAGCTTCGTAAATTAACTGATACATGGGGCGGAAAAGGAGCTACTGCAATTGTTGAGCATGGTGCAAACCCTGGTTTAGTTTCACACCTAACTAAAAAAGCGTTATTTGATATTGCCACTACTGCCATCAAAGATGGCAAGGCATCAGGTATTGAACAAGCATTAGATGAGGAGAATTTCCCAATTCTTGCGCAAAAACTTGGCGTTAAGGTAATTCATATTGCCGAGAGAGATACTCAAATATCTGACAAACCAAAGCAAGTAAATGAGTTTGTTAACACTTGGTCGGTGGAGGGTTTTTATGAAGAGGGAATTGCGCCAGCTGAGATGGGGTGGGGCACTCATGAAAAAACTCTGCCGGTAAATGCTTATCAACATCCAGATGGACCTAAAAATCAGATTTGTATTGCCCAGCCAGGAGCAACAACCTGGGTTAGATCATGGGTGCCAAATATGGAGACAACCGGCATGGTTATCCGCCATGGTGAAGCTTTCACAATTAGTGATCACCTAACCGTTTGGGAAAATGGCAAGGCTGTCTATCGCCCAACTGTTCATTATGCATACTGCCCAACTGATGCAGCAGTTGCTTCCATGCATGAATTACAGATGCGTCAGTGGGATCTGACGGCGAATCAAAGAATCATGAATGAAGAGATTATTGATGGTGATGATCGATTGGGCGTATTACTTATGGGTCATCCATACAAATCATGGTGGACTGGGTCACTATTGAATATTCATGATTCAAGAAAGCTTGTTCCAAAACAATCTGCCACTACCGTTCAAGTTGCAAGTGCAGTTTATGCAGCTGTTGCTTGGGCAATGGCTAATCCAAACTCTGGCTATTTGGTACCAGATGATTTACCTTGGCGAGAGGTTCTTGGATTTGCTGAAAAGTATTGGGGCGGTTATCACTCAGCGGCTGCTGATTGGGATCCACTTATGCATCGCAATGATCTTTTCAAGGGTTGGAATAATCGCAAGTATGATGAAAGCGATCCTTGGCAGTTCTCTAACTTTTTAGTTTAATTCTAAAATTGCCATAGCGGCGTTGTGTCCTGGAATTCCACTCACACCGCCGCCGCGAATAGCACCAGCACCACACAAGAAAACTCTTGGGTGATTTGTTTCAACTCCCCATTTAAGAGTGGAGTCCTCTTCCTTAAAGGGTAGAGAGAGATCTTTATGAAATATATTTCCACGAGGCAGGTTGATCTCATTTTCTAGATCAATTGGTGATTTAACCTCAATACATAATTGACCAGTTGCATCTGTTGCTAAGTGATCCTCAATCGGAGCTACTAAGTATTGATTTAAGGCAGCCAGCGCTCTTTGCTTTGCCAGCTCCTTTACCTTCCCTGGATCTTTATCAAATAGCTTAGCTGGCGTGTGGAGGGCGAAAATAGTCAGGGTGTGAAATCCCTGTTGATTTAAATCTTCAGAGAGAATTGTGTTATCTGACAATGAGTGGCAATACATCTCAAGTGGCAGCTCATCTGGCAAAGAGCCTGCTTTAGCCTGCTGATAAGCCCGCTCTAGCTGAGCAAAGCTTTCATTAATGTGCAGAGTGCCAACAAAAGCATCACTTGCAGATACTCCTGACTTAAATTTAGGCAACTTTTTAAGCAGCATATTTATCTTTAACTGTGAGCCCTCTAATGAATTAGGAGAACTCTCACCTTGCAGCTTGGCTAGAACTTGCGGGGCAACATTAGAAAGTAAATATTGTGCTTGGTAATTTTGTCCATTTTCCAATTCAACATTAACTTGATTAGGTTGGGCATCAATTGATTTAACCTTTGAGTTAACTTTAATCTCAACTCCAAGTGATATGGCTTTACTTTCAAGTTCACTTACAAGCGCTCCCATCCCACCCTTAGGCACCTTCCACTCTCCTGTACCGTTTCCAATCAGGTGATAGAGAAAGCAAATATTTGCTTGAAAATCATAAGCTGAGGTGAATGTGCCGATTAGACCATCAGTTAGCACTACACCCTTTACCAAATCATTTCTAAAGTAATCATCTAATGTTTTGCCCAGAGTTTGCTCAATCAAGATCTTCCAGATTTGGTCATCATTTAACTGCCGCTTTATCTCACCTCTTGTCGGTAGAGGTTTAAGTAAAGTTGGTGCAATTACCTTTGCTAATTTACTCACCTGATCATAAAACTTAAGCCAAGCATCACTTTCATCATTTGATTTAGTTAACTTAAAAAAAGACTCTTGGTTACTCTCATCCCAGATTCGGTTTACCAGCAACCCAAAATCTCCATTTTGGTTTTGATATGGAGTGTATGAAGAGACTTTTCTGGAGATAGTTTTAAAGTTTAAGCCAAGATCTTTGATGATTTGATCTGGTAAGAGTGAAACTAAATAAGAGTATCTAGATAACTTCGCCTCAAGGCCAGCAAAGACATATTCAGAGGTTGAAGCACCGCCTACCTTTTTATTTGCCTCTAAGATTAAAACCTTCTTGCCAGCTTTAGCCAGGTAGCAAGCTGCAACCAACCCATTGTGCCCGCCACCAACAATTACTACCTCATACTTGCTCACGCTAATCCTTTGGATAGGCAGGTTTATTTACTTTTATCTCCTCAAGCCTGGCAAGAGACTCACTTCGCTCTACTTTGTGGTCAACTATTTGTTTAACATAACCTTTGGCGTAACCATCTGGTGCCTCCCAAGGCTCTTGAACTTCAATTCCTTTTATGTGAGCTAGCTCTGGCACATACTTGCGAACATAATCGCCGTTTTCATCAAATCGTTTTCCTTGCTCAATTGGATTAAATATTCGGTAATACGGTGAGGCATCTGTTCCACATCCTGCTGTCCACTGCCAGCCATGCGCATTTGAAGCCACGTCATAATCAACTAAATGCTCACGAAAAAATCGCTCTCCTAATTGCCACTCTAAATGTAGATCTTTCACCAAAAATGAGGCCACCACCATACGGGTTCGATTATGCATCCAACCCTCAGTTAGAAGTTGGCGCATTGCAGCATCTACAAATGGATAGCCAGTCTTTCCTTCACACCATGCCTTAAATTTCTCACCAGGTTTGTCATAACGCATTCCGGCAAATTGGGGTGCGTAATAATCTGTTTCGGTATGCGGATTATGAAACAAAACATCGGCATAAAACTCACGCCAAGCAATCTCTTTACGAAACACATCATGTGCCTTGCTTTCACCAAGTGGTGCTAGCAAAGTTCTTGGATGAATTTCACCCCAAGTTAAATGAGCACTCATCTTGCTTGTGCCATCAATTCCAGCAAGATTTCGTGCTTGATCGTAATCATTTAAACCATTTTTTTGAAAGTACTTAAATCGCTCTAAAGCTGCAGCCTCACCTGCTGGAGTCATCTTTACACCATTAGGTACCTTCCAATCAGGAAATGCCCGTGCTTCATCTGTTGGCTTCACAGCATTAATACTTTTTGGCTTCTCAGCTGGTTTTCGCCAACCATGCAAAGACCATGCTTTGTAAAATGGCGTATAAACCCGATATGGAGTGTCATCACTTGGCTTTCTAACTCTGCCGGGTGCGACTGCATATGGTGAACCAGTTCTTACCAATTTAATTCCAGCTGATTCAATTTCAATCTCCTCTTTTGAATCATTTGGTTCATACGATGCTGCGATATGCACTGAGGTTGCATTGTGTTTTTTGCTTAACTCTTTAAGTACTTTAAGTGGGTTGCCAGCGATTACATGTAGCTTGTTGTCCAATGATTCATCAAGTAGTTGAAGTGATTGTGCTAAATATGCCTTCCCTTTTTCACCTAATTTTTCTATCTGCCTTGGATCTAAAATAAATACCAAGACAATCTCTTCACTCTCAGCGATGGCAGCTAACAAAGCTGGATTGTCATTTATTCGCAAATCTCTGCGAAACCAAAAGATTGAGGTACTGGCCATTGCGCTATCGTGCCTGTGTGGAGATAAATAAACAATTTCAACTCAGAGGCGTGCCGGGGTTGGTTAGCACTACCTACTTTGGCCAACGGCGGGTGGACTTTTGGGCACCAAGTGGGCCAACTGAGCACATGATCATCGCTCATGATGGCCAAAATATATTTGACCATAGAAGCGCTACTTTTCGCTCCACCTGGCGGTTGGCTCAAACTGCAAATCGAATCTTTACTGATAAAAACTTACCAACACCTTTAATGATTGCCGTATTCCATAGCGGCAGTAAAACAGATCCGAATGGTAGAGGAAAAGACTTAACACCTCAGGTAAGTTTTAAATCAGGAGTAACTCCAGTTCTAGAAAACATTCCTCCTCAAAATAGATTAGAAATTAATCAATTAAGAGGTGATGATTATCAAAGAGATATAGCAGAGTTAATCATTCCAGAGATCACAACGTATGTCGGTCATCAAGTAATACCAGAGAAGAGTGCCATGATCGGTTCCAGTATGGGTGGGCTAGCAACTTTATATGGATTGATTAAGTATCCAGATTTATATAAAACAGCTTTAGCATTCTCACCACATTGGATTTTAGGTAATCAGCCATTAGTAGAGGATCTTATAAATCGACTGCCTAAAAACTTAGGCCATAAAGTCTGGATGAGTCGGGGCACATCCGGCTTAGATGCAAAGTATGAAAAGTGCCAAGAGTTTGCCGATCAGCTAATGATTAAAAATGAATGGCAAGTCAATAAAAACTTCAAAAGCATTACATTTAATCGTGCTAGTCATAATGAACGAGCTTGGGCTAGACAACTTCCTGAAGCTCTAGAGTTTTGGATTAAGGGTTAACCCTTTACTGATCCTGCAGTTAATCCACTAATGATGTACTTTTGAAGAGATAAGAAAATTATCACAATTGGTACGGAGGCAATAATTGATCCGGCTGCAAATGCACCCCAATTTTGTGAGTATTGCCCACCAATAAAACCTTGTAAACCAACTGCAATTGTTCGACTATTCATATCTACTAAAAATAATCTTGCCAAAATAAATTCATTAAATGTTCCAATGAAACTCAATAGGCTTACCACCGCTAAAATAGGAGCTGCTAATGGGATAAATATTTGCCAATAAGTTTGCATAGCGCTTGCACCATCTACCTTTGCAGCCTCATCTAATTCAATAGGGATAGAGTCAACAAAGCCCTTGAGTAACCAGATATTCACACCCATCGCGCCACCTAGGTAAACCAAAAGTAGCCCAGGCTGGGTACCTAATCCATATCCTGGCGCAAAGTTATATACCCGCTCCATGATCACATATACGGCAGATAGAGCTAATATCGCAGGAAACATTTGAACCAAAAACAGAAGTTGAATTCCAAACTTTTTTCCTTTAAACCTTAATCTGCTAAATGCAAATGCAGATGAAGCTCCAATAATTACTGAAAGAATTGCGACCGCTCCTGAAATAATTAAGGTATTTTTCATCCAAACTAAATATGGAATTGTTGGGTCATTAAATAATTGTTGGTAATTTCTAAGTGAGAATTCAGTTGGAATAAAGGATGATACTTGCAAACTTCCAGTTGGATTAATTGATGAAATAATTACTAAATACAATGGAAATAGTGCAAAAAAAGCTACCACAATACCTACTACATGTCTCCATAAATTTTCAGTCAACCATTTATTCATGAGAAGCTATCCAATACCTTAGATTTTCTGACTCCAAATAAAGAAATACTTGCAATAATAATAAAGATAATAACTGAAATAGCACTAGCTAAGCCAAGATCTTGAACATTAGTGCCAAATGCAATTTTATATGTATAGCTAATTAATATGTCAGTAGCGCCGGCAATTTGCCCATCCAATTCATTTCTTGGGCCACCACCTGTCAGCAGGAAGATTAAATTGAAATTATTGAAATTAAATGCAAAGGATGCAATTAGAAGTGGTGTGACGATCTTAAGTAACAATGGCAAAGTAATACGGGCAAAGACCTGTCTTGGAGATGCACCATCTATAGCCGCTGCCTCTGATAATTCACTAGGAATTGCTTGCATTGCACCGCTAGTAATTAGGTAAAAGTATGGAAAACCCAGCCAAAGATTTACCAAAATTACAGCAACTCTGGCAAAGGTAGCATTTTGAAACCAGGCAATATCTGTTCCAAGAAGAGCATTAATTGCACCAAACTCAGTATTGAACATTCCGCCCCAGACCAAAATACTCATAATGCTTGGAATTGCATAAGGCAAAATGAAAATTGATCTATATACCCGTCTGCCTTTAATTGGTTTATTCATTGCCATGGCAACCAACAAGCCAAGTGCAAATTGGGTTAGTACAGTCAAAAATGCAAAAACTACAGTCCAAATAAATACCGTAAATAATGGATTTCTAACGCTTTCATCTTTGACTAAATCTATGTAATGAGAAAACCAGATTGGAGAGCGCCAGCCAGGTTGTAATACATCTTCAAGATTTGCCGAATTGGCGTAATTGCCTCGGCCATTGTCTACATACTCAGTGCCATCAACTAAATTTATAAATTTATCAGCTGCCGCGTCATACTCCAAAACCTGTCTGGCAACTGCACCAACTGAGCTTCCCTCCAACATAATGAAGTAATCACCTTCATATTTAAATCGCGTATTAGAAATCTCAAAATCTAATGCAACAATTTCATCATCAGTTGCAGCAGTAAAATCATTTACTTTTATTGCTACGCCATTTTCATCTAGCGTTACTAAGCTAGGTGATAAATCAATTTTCTCAGTAGGTGTGCTGAGTAGATATCTTTGATTAATCGAGTCAGAGGCGAGTATCGCAATTTGATTATTGTACTTTCCAACCACAACATCAAAAGTTGTATTTGCCTCATCTGGCGCAATACCAAGCATTTGAACACGCTCGATCGATTGACTCTTGGATATGTAATTGCCAGTTTGATATTGAAAAGTTGACATCACAACTGTGTAAAGAATTGGTCCAATTACAAAAGCCGTTAAAAATAAAATACCTGGTAAGAAAAATTTAAGTGGAATTGAAATATTGGTCAGATAGGTGATTGCAATAACTATTATTGATAGGAGCAGGAAGACTCCTATTTGATACTCCTTTTTTGCAAAAGCACTCTGAGTAAACATTAAGAGGATTGATAAGGTCAAAGCAAGAAATATATACTTAAAAACCTTTGGCAGGTGTCGAAGTGAATTTTCTAGCAAAAGATCCTCTTAACTAATTATCTTGGCTTAGAAAAACTGGTGGGTGGAAATTAATCCAACCCACCAGTTATTTCTACTTACTCTTTTCTTATCTGTTAGAGATCCTTAACTCCGGCAGCGATATTCTTAACGAAGAATTCGTTCATCTTTCGTGCCTCAGTTTGTGGGTCTCTGCCATTTACTAGAACTGCTGTCCAGAATGCTGGTAACAGATCCCAGTAGCTCTTTGAACCGGTAGTTCCATTAAGGATTGCACCGATCTGTGGAATTCCAGCACGGCTAGCTGCCTTACCGAAGTTTTGCTGCGCAGTAAATTCAACCTTTGACTGTGCACCCTTTTCGGCAGGTGGGCGAAGCTCGATACTTTGGTAAGCAGTTGCACCTGCTGTTGAAGCAAAGAAATTAGTCAAAAGATCTTTTGCTCCAGCTTCAACACCACGCTTCTTAGCGTATGAAGTTAGCATCGCACCGCTTACAGAACCAAACATGGTTCCAAAGGTTCCAGCTCTAACACCAGGAACTGGCATTAAGTTCATTTGGAATCCTTTTTCCATGTAATCCAACCACTCCCAGTTACCAATGATTGCAAATGGAACCTTGCCTGCAAGGTAATTATCCTTGCAACCAGTATCAGTTGCAGGGAAGAAGCCATTGCTCTTGCCATTTGCATCTAATAGGTAAGTCTTAATGTTCTTTGCAAGCTCTGCAGGATCAATTGGTGGCTTGCTGGTATCAACAGCACCATTCTTCATCCGGTAAGCAGATCCACCAAGTGCTGAAAGCACTGAGTGAGCACCCCATGAAGTTCCACCGCCTGCAATGCAAAGGCCAGCGGCTAAATTCTTCTTGGTCTTATTAGCCTTGTAATAATTCACCATTTCGCCAAGAGTCTTTGGTGCATTTTTTACCAAATCCTCGTTGTAAACCATGGCTACGTTATTAATATCTAGTGGTACGCCATACAACTTACCTTTGTAAGAAAGATCGAAGAAGTTATTTGGAGTAAATCGTGCTCGAACTGATGCTGGCAATGTAATTGGGGCAAGTTTGCCATTCTTAGCGCCAGTTGGCACCCAGTCATTTGCTCCGACGATAATGTCTGGACCGGTTAGATCAGTTGCCTTATCTACCGCCTCTTTAAGTGCATCAAAGCTTGAAAAAGATCTGACAGTTATTTTGTAACCAGAAACCCAGTCACCTTTTGCCGCAAATACCTTAGTTAGGTTAGGTCCGCGTGTTTCGTCAGCCCAAACAACTAACTCTTTATCTGCAGCTTGAGCTGGAACTGTATTTAGTCCTGCAACCAGTGCAAGAACTAAAGAGGTTGCCAAGCCCTTTGCTAGTAATTTCTTTTGCATTAAATGATCCTCCTAGGATTTTGCTGCCGCATAGGACAACAAGCCAATCTAACTAGTTTTAGGCTGATTTCGCCAGAAATCTGCGGGGTGAATTAATCTAAGCCCGCCAAAAATAACGATTTGTTATGTATTTTGATGCTTAATTGTGAAGGGATTCCACAGAGGGATCCCAACCCTTAACATCCTTTGGCTTTCTAGGGCCTGGGCCAACATATCTAGCAGATGGGCGAATAATTCGGCCAGTTCGCTTTTGTTCCAGGATATGCGCTGACCAGCCAGCAGTTCTTGCTGCGGTAAACATGGATGTAAACAAATTAGCCGGAACTTGTGCAAAATCTAAAATAATTGCTGCCCAGAACTCGACATTTGTTTCTAAAACTCGATCTGGTTGACGTTGTTTTAACTCTGCAAGTGCTGCCTTTTCAAGTGCTAATGCCACTTCATATCTTGGAGCATTTAACTCTTTTGCAGTTCTACGTAATGTGCGAGCGCGTGGATCTTCAGCCCGATAAACCCGGTGGCCAAATCCCATCAATCGCTCACCCTTATCTAAAATTGATTTCACATAACTTTCTGCATTCCCAGATTTTTCAACCGCTTCAATCATATTTAATACTCGAGCTGGAGCACCGCCATGTAGTGGTCCACTCATTGCACCAATCGCACCAGAGATAGAGGCAGCAACATCTGCACCAGTTGATGCAATAACTCTGCCGGTAAATGTTGAGGCATTCATGCCATGTTCGGCAGCTGAAACAAAGTAGGCATCAATTGCTCGCACATGGACTGGATCTGGTTCACCTCGCCAGCGAATCATCATTCGTTCAACAACGGTGTGTGCTTTATCAATCTCAGATTGCGGAATTGCTTGGGCAATTGTGCCGCGGGCAGATTGAGCAACATAGGAGAGCACCATCACTGAAACTCTTGCAAGATTATTTCTCGCCTCTTCATCTGAAATATCAAGCAATGGTTTTAATCCCCAGGCAGGAGTAAGCATGGCAATTGCAGATTGCACATCAACTCGCACATCCCCGGTGTGTACTGGAATTAAAAATGGTTCAGCAGGGGGTAATCCGGGATTGAACTCATCATCTACTAATAAGCCCCAAACATTTCCAAAGGTAACTCGGCCAACTAAATCTTCAATATCAACGCCGCGATATCTAAGCGCACTTCCCTCTTTATCTGGCTCTGCGATCTTGGACTCAAATGCAATTACACCTTCAAGACCAGGTTTGAAATCATCGCCCACCGCAGCTGCTCCTTTGGCTAAGTTGTTCAGCGCCTATTCTGCTATGAGGTAGGCGATGCGCCAAACCAGGGCAAAATGAGGTTGGATACACCCATGGTCAATCGTGAAGATATTGCGGCAATGCGCAGGCAGTATGGCGAGATTGGTTTGGTTGAAGGCTCACTACCAACAGATCCTTTAATCCTTTTTGATACCTGGCTAAAAGAGGCTGCTGCTAATGAGGTGGTAGTTGAGGCAAATGCGATGGTGCTCTCAACTGTTGATGAAGGCCAACCTAGTAGTCGGACAGTATTACTTAAGGATTTAACGAAAGATGGCTTTACCTTTTTTACAAATTACAACTCAAGAAAAGCTGGTGAGATTGCAAAAAACAATAAAGTCTCTCTGGTATTTCCTTGGTATCCAATGGAGCGACAAGTAATTGTGATTGGAAGTGTTGCAAAGGTTTCACAAGAGAGGTCAGAAGAATACTTTGCAACCAGACCACGTGGCTCTCAAATTGGAGCATGGGCAAGTGAGCAATCTACTGAAATTTCTTCAAGAGAAGATTTAGAGAAAAAGTTTGCATTCTTTGAAGCAAAGTGGCCAGATGGTGAGCAAATACCAAAACCTGGCTTCTGGGGTGGGTATGTAGTAAATCCCACATCAATTGAGTTTTGGCAGGGTAGATACTCACGCCTACATGATCGTATTCGTTATGTAAAAGAGGGTGAAAGTAAGTGGCAGATCAAACGGCTTAACCCCTAATATCTACCAATGAGTCAAATTAAGATCCCAGAAAATTTAAAACCATCTGATGGCAGATTTGGCTGTGGGCCATCAAAAATTTTGCCATCCTCTATTGCAAATTTAGCTAGCAATTATGGAAAAGTTTTGGGAACTAGCCACAGACAAAAGCCTGTAAAGGATGTGGTGGCATCAGTTAGAGGTGGACTTAAATCTTTATTTTCTCTGCCTGAAGGATATGAAGTAATAATTGGAAATGGCGGCTCAACTGCATTTTGGGATATAGCAACCTTTGGTTTGATTGAAAAAAAATCTCAACACCTAGTATTTGGTGAGTTCTCCTCTAAATTCGCTGCCGCTGCCAAAGAGGCGCCGATGATTGATGAACCACAGGTTATTAAAACTGAGCCTGGCACTCACCCACTTCCAGTAGTTGAAACTGATATTGATACCTATGCATTAACCCATAACGAAACTAGTACTGGGGTGATGATGCCTATTATTCGCCCCAAAGGATCAGCTGGTGCCCTAACTTTAGTTGATGCAACTAGTGCTGCTGGCGGCCTTGATTTAGATATTTCACAATCTGATTGTTACTACTTTGCCCCCCAAAAATCATTTGCCTCCGATGGTGGCTTATGGATTGCAATTATGAGCCCAGCAGCTATTGCTCGGGTTGAACAAATAAAGGCAAGTAAAAGATGGGTGCCAGCATTTTTTGATCTTTCAATTGCTATAGAAAACTCTCGTCTAGATCAAACCTATAACACGCCAGCCCTTGCCACCTTAATCTTGTTAGCAGAACAAATTAACTGGATCAATTCAAATGGTGGCTTAAAGTTTTCAGCAGGTCGAAGTGAGGACTCTTCAAATCGTTTGTATAGCTGGGCTGAGAAAACCTCCTACACCACACCTTTTGTAACAGATAAAGCAATGCGATCAAAGGTGGTTGGCACAATTAACTTTGATGAGAGTATTGACGCACTTGAGATTGCAAAAGTACTTCGTGCAAATGGAATTGTTGATACCGATCCATACCGTAAATTAGGAAAGAACCAACTTCGAATTGGTATGTTTCCTGCTGTCGAACCGGCAGATATTGATGCGCTTACTGCATCAATTGAGTATGTAGTTGAGAGATTAGCAAAATGATGAGTGCAAAGTTTCGCCGCCGTGTCACCATTATAATTTTAATTGGGATGGTCACCATGGTCTTAATCAGCGGCTTGTAAGAAAGGGATTTAAAGTGAAGGAGTCAATATTTATCATTGCCATGGGCATTGTGCTTTGGATTATTGCCTTTGTATTTGCAGTTGTGATGAATGCAGATAGCAATGTCCTTTGGATCTGTGTGATTGGCGCTCTACTTGGAGTTATTGGACTTCGCTACACAATTAGACGTGGTAGAAAAGGAAAGCTTTAATTCCCATCAATCTGGGATGCAATGCCACGCAAAACCTTAGCTAATCTCTCACCATCGGCAGCAGTTGAGGTGCGACCACTTCGAAGTCCATTGCCATATCGATCTAGGATCTTAATTGTGTCTTCGATCATTGCAGCAAGATCATCATTTTTTCCACGTGAACTTGTTGCCATAGTTGGTGGTGCTTCCACGATTGAAACAGATAAGGCTTGAGGGCCACGACGGCCATCAGCAATTGAAAACTCTAACTTCGTGCCAGGTTTAACTGTTGCAACCCCGCTAGGGAGAGCATCGGCAGAAAGATAAACATCTTCACCTTCATCATTGGAAATAAATCCAAAACCTTTTTCTAAACTAAACCACTTAACTCGACCAGTAGGCATTGGTATCTCCCTTCAAATTTTAGTATTCGTTTAGGCCATCTCTAGATGGGCAGGTGAGTAGTTTAACCCAACTTATGCGATGGGCGTTAGTGGATTATTCAGCCTTGATTAACGCCTCTGAATGAGCGCCACAGCCATGATCAAAGGAAACTACTCGAGCATCCTCAGGTGAGATTGCATTTGAGCAAACTCCAAATGCCCCTCGTAGTGATCCGGCAATTGGAATAAAGAAACCACATGATGCACATGGTTTAGGAGCAGCTTGAGCAATTGGTGCTCGTGGTCCGCGATCGCCCTCATACCATCTCTTACTTGCTGCATCTCGACCAATTATTGATAAAACTCTGGCTCTGCTTAAACCAAATTCAAATAATTGCGCCATATCTAACTCTTCCTCTCCTGGAAGGGCTGCATAACTTTGAGTTAATCGCTCATCATCTGGTGAGGTTGGCACAACATCACCAATACCAAGATCTCCTGGTTGAATTCGTTGTGAGTATGGCACCCAATTTGGGGCAAGTAATGCTTTAGCACCTGGTAGTAAAACTACATCACAAATTGTTGCATCACTTTGATCATCAACCTTGGCAACAGTTACCGCCCACATCCAGCCGTTATAACCAGGAAGCTTTGCGTGGAACAGGTAGGTTGCAACTCTCTCCTCATCAGAATCAATTGAGTAAAACTCACCAACATACTCAGCTTTACCAGCATCTTCGATAGCTGCTTTCTTTGCATTACTTAATGCGCCAAAAATATCGTTTTTGTTTGGCTCAAGTTCAATCTTGGCTGGATAGGTTTTTTCTGGTGCAATGTAGGGTTTTCTAACAATTACCGGCTTTACCACCTCTTCAACTTTAGGTTGGGCGATTGCCTCTAAAATCGCTTCATCAACTGGTGCCTCAGGCTCTGCTACCAGTGAGCTCTCATTCTTACGGAGCTTTTTAAATAATGATTTCTTTTTTGCCATAGGTAGATTGTAATCTGCTTGTGATTAAAATGAAAAAGCCCCCGATTTTA
>JACCDL010254673.1_pt1 | contig 27561 bp, 23 predicted proteins | sample 7441931 | NCBI WGS metagenome assembly JACCDL01 (sample SAMN15323437, study PRJNA562643) | freshwater metagenome | isolation source: river surface water | place: USA:Blue River Watershed | collected 2017-08-16 | reverse complement strand
TAAGGAATCGAGTGGTCGAGGGTCTCGCGGCTCGCTGTCGGGTCATACTTCTGCGGGTCGTTAGCGCCCGAGCCGATGACGTAGTGGGTGTGGTGCGAGGTGTGAATCACAACCGACTCGACGTTGCTTGGGTCGGTGATCTCAGGGTGCTCGCGGTTGAGCTTGCGACCGAGGTCGATCCACGCCTGTGCTTGGTATTCGGCCGAGTGCTCCTTGGTGTAGGTGTCGAGGATGCCACGCTTTGGCTCGCCGGCTTCAGGTAGCGGAACCTCGTATGCGGCGGTCGGGCCATCTAGCATCCACGCGATAACGCCATCCTCGCCCTCATAGATCGGGGTTGGGCTGGTCTCGCCGCGCATGGCACGGTCGACGGCCTCGACGGCCATCTTGCCAGCGAATGCTGGGGCGTGGGCCTTCCAGCTCGAAATCTCACCCTTGCGCGACTGACGGGTCGCGGTGGTGGTGTGCAGCGCCTGACCGATGGCCTGATAAATGGTCTCGGTCGAGAGTCCCAGCATGGTGCCGATACCCGCCGCAGCCGATGGTCCGAGGTGAGCGACGTGGTCGATCTTGTGCTTGTGCAGGCAAATGGCCTTGACCAGGTCAACCTGAATCTCATAGCCGGTAGCGATGCCGCGAATCAGGTCGCGACCCGAAACACCAACGTGCTGGGCGACGGCAAGCATTGCAGGGATGTTGTCACCCGGGTGCGAGTAGTCGGCAGCTAGGAAGGTGTCGTGGTAGTCGAGCTCGCGCACGGCAACACCGTTAGCCCAGGCTGCCCACTCTGGCGAGACGCGCACGTCTGCTGCCGGACCGAACACGTTTGCGCCGGCACCGTTGGCCGACTTCGGGTGGGCTAGAGCCTGCGAGCGAGCTGACACAACCGGCTTGCGGGTGAGCGAGGCCGCGGCGACCGATGCGTTGTCGATGATGCGGTTGATGACCATCTCGACGACCTCTGGCAAAACCTCGACGGGGTCGGTGGCGACCTGTGCGATCTTGTAGGCCAACTGATCTGGGCGAGCCAGGGTCTCTTCGCTCTTATAAACACGAACGTGGTGCAGCTTCATTGCAGCTCCTTTTTGTTGTTTCGGATTTTCGCAGCCTCGAGCGTCGCTTTTTGGCTCTGACGTAGGTGCACTTGGGTAGCACTTGCCGCCAATTCTGGGTCGCCATCCACGATGGCTTCGATAATCACAAGAGTCTCGACTGCCGCTTGCTTGAGGCGCACGATGTTGCCGCGATTGAGGCGGCGGATTCGGGCCAGGTGCAGGTGCAGCGCCTTGAGCGCGGTGATCAGGTATCGGTTGTCGAGCGCATCTTCGATGGCGCGGTCGAGGCGTTCGTTGAGGTCGTAATAGGCACGGATGCCGGCTGGACCGCCGTCGATCAGAGCTTCAGCACCGCGGAACTCCTCGGCGAGCGCGGCGAATAGCGCCGGGTTACCGCGAAGCGCAACCAGTCGCGCGGCCTGTTGCTCTAGTGGCTGGCGAAGCTCATAGATTGCGAGGATGTCGTCGATCGAAACGTCGGTCACGGCCAGGCCGCGTCCGCTCTGGCGCACGATTAGGCCGTCCTTGCGCAGGCGGCCGAGGGCCTCGCGCAGCGGAGTGCGCGACACCCCGAGGCGACTCGACTGCTCGACCTCGGCGAGGATTGTGCCCGGCTCGAGGGTGCCATCAACGATCTCGGTCAGCAGCGTGGCATAGGCGTTGTCGCTGGCTTTCATGGGCACCTCCCTCGGTCGTTTGCAATTCCGATTATGGGGCAATTGTATGCAAAAGCAACGATTCGGCAATAATTTTGAGTTCTTTATGCCCAAATCTTGACTAAATGTATACATTTGGCATAACGCTCAATGAGGAGAACCCATGACCGGCAACTATCGCAGCGCTTATGACCAGAGCATCAACGACCCGAATGCGTTCTGGATGGCACAGGCCGACGGCATCGATTGGATCACCGCGCCCACCCAGGCGCTCGACGACCGCACCAAGCCGGTCTATCGCTGGTTTCCCGACGCCGAGCTGAACACCTCATACAACGCCATCGATCGCCACATCGCCGCCGGTCGCGGCGAGCAGACTGCAATCATCTACGACTCGGCAATGACCGGCACCAAGAAGACCTACACCTATAACGAACTGCTTGAAAAGGTAGAACTGTTCGCGGGCGCGCTCGTCAACCAGGGCGTAACCAAGGGCGACCGCGTCGTCATCTACCTGCCGATGATTCCCGAGGCTATCTACGCGATGCTCGCCTGCGCGCGTATCGGCGCCATCCATTCAGTGGTCTTCGGTGGCTTCGCGGCCAACGAACTCGCCGTGCGCATCGACGATGCAACCCCGAAGGTCATCGTGACCTCGTCGGGCGGTTTCGAGCCGGGTCGCCACGTGGAATACCTCCCGATCATCGAGAAGGCTCTGGCCATGACCAAGGGCTCGGTGCAGACGGTCATCGTGCACGAGCGCGCGGCCGTGCCTGGCTCGGTGAAAGACTTCGACGAAAAGACTGACGTTCGCTGGATCAGCTGGAAGGAAGCGATTGCCGGCGCAAAGCCACACGGTCCGGTAGCTGTTGCAGCCCAGGATCCGCTGTACATCCTTTACACCTCTGGCACGACAGGCAACCCGAAGGGAATCGTGCGCGACAACGGTGGTCACGCCGTAGCCATGAACTGGTCGATGAAGAATGTCTACAACATCAACCCTGGTGACGTCATGTGGGCCGCTTCAGACGTGGGCTGGGTCGTGGGTCACTCATACATCGTCTATGCACCGCTGATTGCTGGCGCAACAACGGTCATCTATGAGGGCAAGCCGATTGGCACACCGGATGCCGGCGCGTTCTGGCGCGTGGTTAACGACCACAAGGTCAAGGTGCTCTTCACCGCCCCGACCGCGATACGTGCGATTCGCCGCATGGATCCAAACCTGGAACTGCTCGCGCCTTATGACGTGACCAGCCTAGAGACGCTGTTCCTCGCCGGCGAGCGCCTCGACACCGAGACCTACCACTGGGCAAACGACGGCCTGCACTGCCCCGTCGTCGACAACTGGTGGCAGACCGAGACCGGCTGGCCGATTGCCGCCAACCCTCGCGGCCTCGAGAGCCTCGAGGTCAAGCCGGGCTCCCCTAGCGTTGCGGTTCCCGGCTATGCGGTTGACGTTCTCGACGGCAAGGGCCGCCCGGTCAAGCGCGGCACCGAGGGAAACATCGTCATCAGCCTGCCCATGCCACCTGGCACGTTGGCCGGCCTGTGGGGTCGCCCAACCGGCTACCAAGAGGCATACCTCAATGTGTTCGATGGCTACTACGCCACCGGCGACTCGGGCCAGGTTGACGAAGACGGGTACGTCTATGTGATGGGACGCACCGACGACGTGATCAACGTTGCCGGCCACCGCCTGTCGACGGGTCAGCTTGAGGAAGCGATTGCAGGCCACGAAGCAGTCGCGGAATGCGCGGTTACCGGTGTCAAGGATGAGCTCAAGGGCCAGCGCGCCGTCGGTTTCATCACCTTCAAGCACGGCTTCGAGATCGACGCAGACCAGCTGCGCAAGGAGGTCATCGCTCTGGTTCGCGACGTGGTTGGGCCTGTTGCGGCTTTCAAGGATGTCGTGATTGTGGGCCGCCTACCAAAGACCCGATCGGGCAAGGTGCTGCGCAAGACCATGCGCCAAATCGTCGACGGCGATGAATACAAAGTCCCGCCGACCATCGAAGACCCAACCGTGCTTGACGACCTCAAGGTCGCGCTAGCCGAGCAATACAAGCCTTAGGCGACGTGGTGGAGCGGCCCAGGTTTCGGATCGACCTGGGCCGCTTTCTCATTTAGTGGCAGTCGAAGCCTGTGCATCGCTCTAGTAAACTGGGCAGGTTGCCTGCGCTTGCGTGGGCGATGGCGGGCCTCTAGCTCAGTTGGTTAGAGCAACGGACTTTTAATCCGTGGGTCGTGGGTTCGATCCCCACGGGGCCTACCAACAAAAACATCCTCAGCGCTCGCTGGGGATTTTTTGTTTGTTGCTGTGGGTGGGAAGAAGCCACGATGGGCCCCTGCGAGAGCGAAGCGAACCAGGGCGGTTCGATCCCCACCGGGCCTACAAAAGAGAAAACCCCACTCGATGAGTGGGGTTTTCTTGCGTTTTAGGGTTACTTGACGCCGAGCAGGTCGATCACGAAGACCAGGGTGCGGCCCGACAGGTGGTGGCCGGCGCCGGCTGGGCCATACGCGAAAATCGGTGGGCAGATGAGGGTGCGGCGACCGCCGACCTTCATGCCAGGGATGCCTTCCTGCCAACCGCGGATCAGGCGGCCGAGCGGGAACTCGATCGACTCACCGCGACCCCATGACGAGTCGAATTCGTCACCGGTCTCGTAGTCGACGCCGAGGTAGTGCACCTTGCAGACTGCGCCTGCGGTGGCTTCGGCGCCATCGCCAACCACGTCATCGATGATGGTCAGCTCGGTTGGAGCAGGCTCGAGCATTGGTTCAAGTTCTGGGCGTGAAAGATTAGTCATGAGAAAAGATTATCTTCCCGCGCGACGCTGACTCAGATAGGCGGCGATGACGAAGAACGATGCCACTGCAGACTGCGAAACCGTGACAATCCGCTCCCAAAGGCCGATGACCTGCGAATTGGGGTCTGCCCAAACCACCAAGAACGCGATGGCGAGGACCCCCTGCAGCAAGGCCATTGGGATGGCGACCATCGGGCGTAAAACGCGAGGGGCTTCGCTCCTGAATCGCATCGCAAGGAGTGGCCAACCGGCCGAAAGCGCAAACGAAGTAATCGCGAAGAACTGATGCATCGGCGAGCTGCCGATCAACGGAGTCGGAAATATGGTCAACCCGAAAGTGCAGAGGCCGCTGACGAACAGAGCGATGCGCCCAGGCATCGCAAAAGTGCGGGCATAGACCGCACCGACGAGTGTCAATGTTCCACCGAGAACAAAGAACGCCGACATGATCACTTTCACCGGTGACTCGGGCGAGGCCAGTTCGCTGATGGTCTGGCGCACCTGGTCATAGCCTTGCCATAGCGCACCAGCGACAAGCCATCCGAGAACCGATTGCACGGGGCCGATAACGGCTGCAACGACAGCCGGTTTAGCGATGGGCTTCATATTGCGAGCCTAACCCGTCTGCTCCAAGGCGAGCTGCGCTGTTCGAGCTACCAGTCGAAGCGACTGCGCAGCATGCGCACGCCGATGGTGGCGGCGAGAGTGGTGATCACGACGATGCCGAGGGTGATCTCCTTCGCCGAACCCAGCATCACGTCTCCAGCAACGGTGGCGGCAATCAGCATGGAGAACTCGCCACGTGGTGCGAGGAACGCGCCAATGCGCATCCAGCTGGATTTGTCGGTCAAGTCGCGACCAATCCACCAGCCAAGCGCTACCTTGCCGGCGATTCCCAGCGCTGCGAACCCGAGCGCGATAGGCAGCACCGCCAGAACATCGAGGGCCGAGATGCTCAAGCCGAAGAACAGGAAGAAGATTGCCGAGAACAGGTCACGCAGCGGGGCGAAACGACTGCGGAGGGTTTCGGCAACCTCGCCGGTGAGCAGGAGGCCCACCAAGAACGCCGCGATTGCGCCAGAGAATCCACCGAGGTTGGCGCCGGCCGAGGCAACGAGCGTGACACCAAAGACCAGCAAAAGGAGCATGTCGGGGCGGCGCACCTCGAGATTGCGCAGGCCCGGGATTCCACGCCCCATGCCGAGCCAGAAGACACCGAACGTGACCAGCAGAGCGATGGAGACAGAGACCACGCCAGCCCAAACCCCAAGACCCAAGCTGAGGGCAGTGACTAGGGGCAGATACGGCGCGAGCAAGATGTCTTCGAAAACGAGAACGCTCGTGGTGCGAATCGAAATATGCGACTTGGACCAACCCGACTCGCGGATGAGCTGACTGGCGATGCCCGACGACGACACGAACATGATGCCACCGAAGGCGATGGCGCCAACCAGGCCGAAGCCGAGAACCCAAGCTAGCAGGGCTGCCGGTACCGCGTTCAGCGCTAAATCAAGGAAACCTGCCTGCCACCGCTTGCGCATCGAATCAGCGAGCTCGCGCGCGGAGTACTCAAGACCCAGCATGAGAAGCAGCAGGATCGCGCCAATCTCGGCACCAATATTTAAGAAGTTCTCGCTAACGTCAAGCGGAATGACGCCACCCTTGCCTAGCGATAGACCAGCAACCAGGAAGAATGGCACGCTCGAGATCTTGAAGCGGTGGCTAAGCCAAGTGATGATGCCGAGCCCCACGAATAGGCCACCGATTTCGAGGATGGTGAGATTGGCCTCCATCGAGGAAGTGGCTGCCAGAATGTTTCTCACGCCTCAAGTTTAGGTTTAGCCGCTCAGCCAAGGAGTCCCATGCGCCGCTTCATCATTCTGTTCAACGACGGAGACATGCGCGTCGCCGACGACGAGTGGGAGCAGGTGGCCGAAGAATCACACGCCGTAGTCCGCGAGATCAAGGCAGCCGGTGCGTGGCTGTTTGGCGGAGGGTTCTTTGAAGACAAGCCTGTTGTGGTCGATGAAAACGGCGCGGTGCGCGAGGGACCGATTAAGCCCAGCGAGGTTCGTCTCGGTGGTTTCTCGGTCATCGAGGTGGCCACGCCAGAAGAGGCATACGAGTGGGCCGCCAAGATCGCCAAGTCCTGCCGCTGCGACCAAGAGGTGCGCGAGATGATCTACGACCCAGAGTCGACCAATTAGACGCTCTGATACCTTTGGTTAGACGAGTTTTCTGGCGAGGACAGGGGGTTTGGCCGTGCGCTATCTGATCGTTTGCGACTACGCCATGACATTCCTCGGCGGCGCGCAAAACGCCCTCATTCGCCAGGCCGAGGCGCTGCACGCTCAGGGCCACCCCGTTGCGGTCCTCGCCCCGAACGTAAGCAAGATCAAGCTCTCGCCAGGAATCCAGCGCATTGAACCTCCAAAGGTTGCGAAAATGCCGTCGATTGACATGCCGCTGTTCCGCAACAACAGCAAGCTCCGCAAGTTTTTGCACGAGACCTTCGCCGCCTTCAAACCGGATGCGATCCTCAGCCACTCGGAGTTCGCGTTGGTTGCCGCCACCACCCAGGTGGCTCGCGAGCTTGGCGTTGCCAGCCTGCACACCGTGCACACGTTCTTTTGGCACACCCCCGCGTGGACCGCGATTCTCACGCCGATCGGTCGCGCCTACTTCGCATACATCACAGGTTTCAAGGCGCCAAAGGTGCGACTTGCCAAGAACTCGATGGACAACGCGCTTCGCAACATGACGCTCGCGGCCTGCCAGCATGCGGATGTGACGATCTCGCCCTCGCGCCACCAGGGCGAGAAGATTCAGGCTGCCGGCGTCGCGAAGGTGGCTGTGGTTTCGAACGTCACCGAGGCTGGCGGCACGCCTACGCCGCTGCCCGCCGGCGAACCCTTCAAGCTGGCATGGATCGGCCGATTCTCACCCGAGAAGCGCCTCGAGGTTGCGCTCGAGGGCGTGGCTATGGCAAATCGTGAGCTAGCCAAGAGCGGTCGCTCGATCGAGCTGCACATCGCCGGTGGCCCTGCACGCGAAGGCTACGACTACGTCTGGCACGGCACACTCGACGCGTCAGGCGTCGCCAAGCTGCTCACCGAATCGCACGCCGTTGCCGTCACCTCGCTCGGCTTCGACAACCAACCGATGGTAGTTCTCGAGGCTTTCTCGCACGGTCGCCCGGTCGTGCTTTCCGACCCGGTTCTCGGCAAGGAATTTGGCGAGGCCGCGGCGCTCACCCCGACGCCTGATGCAGCTGGACTGGCCGCTACATTGCTTCGCCTGATCGACGATCGACCGGCCATGGAGCGTGCCGCATCCGCCGCAGCCAACGCGGCAAAGATGGCGACCGCGAAGGTTCACGCCGAGCAGCTCGAAAGCCTAGTCAGGGAATCGAAGGCCTAAGCCTGGGACTGCGCTAGACCGGCACTCTTGCGCATGGTCAACGAGTACGCGCTTGCCGCGATGCACAGCACTGCAGCCACGATCCACGCGATGAAGTAATCGCCCTCAAAGTCGCGAATCCAACCTGCGAAAGCGCTCGCCATTGATGCACCGACCATGTGACTGGCGAACACCCAACCGTAGATGAGCCCAGCGTTGTCGAGGCCGAAGTAGCGGCGGCACAGCTCGACGGTTGGCGGCACGGTCGCGATCCAGTCGAGACCGTAGAACACGATGAAGAACAGCATGGGTGGCTCGACGGTTGGGCCGAGCACGAATGGCACTGTGAACAACGCCAGGCCGCGCAGGCCGTAATAGGCGACCAGCAGCCAGGCCGGGTCGAATCGGTCGGTCAGCCAACCGCTAGCTATGGTCCCGATGAAATCGAATATGCCTACGACCGCCAGCAAGCCCGCCGCCATCGTGGTTGGCATGCCGTGGTCGTGGGCTGCTGGAATGAAGTGCGCGCCGATGAGGCCGTTGGTGGTCCAACCACAAACGAAGAAGGTCGCGGCCAGCGCCCAGAACGCCGGCTTACCTAAAGCCGAACGCATGGCGGCCACGTTCGCCCGAACCGTGACCGGTGGCTTTGGCGCGACGTCGGCCGCAGTGCCGCCATACGGTGCCTCGCCTGCGCCGGGTGCAGCCTTGAACAGGAGCGCAAAGACGGGGATAAGTGCGAGGCAGAACACGGCTACGATCAGGGTCGCGGTGCGCCAACCGGCATCGTTAGTTACCTGCGTGATTGCGGGCAAGAAGATTAGCTGGCCGGTCGCATACGAGGCCGAGAATATGCCGGTGACTAGGCCACGGCGTTTCACGAACCACGTGGAGGCAACCTGTGCCGCGAATACAAGAGCGAGGCAGCCGGTGCCGACGCCGACCAAGATTCCCCAGTCGAGGTAAAGCTCCCACGCATTGTGCATCACGACGGTGAGCAGCGTGCCAGATGCGATGAGGGCCAGCGCTGCCAGCGCCACGCGCTTTGCGCCAAAGCGGGCCATGATTACGGCCGCGAACGGAGCGGTCAGCCCGTAAACCAAGATATTTAGCGCCACCGCACCTGAGGTGATCGAGCGCGTCCAGCCGAACTCCATCTCGATTGGCATGAACAGCACCGAAGTGGTCGAGCGGAATGCCGAAGCACCGATCAGCGTCAGCATCGTTGCGATGGCGACCAGCCAGGCGCGGTGGAGTCTCATAGATGCCAGCCTACCCACGTGAGAGGCCGGGTTAAAGGCGAAACCCGGCGGTTCCGCATTCCGCCGGGCTTCTAACAAAGGAGAGATGAACGTTGATTCGAGGTGGGGTTACAAGCCACTTCTCTTCGCTGTTGAAATAAAACTAACCAGCGATTCTGGGCAAATCCTGCGAACCGACTGGGCGGATTCTGTGACTCTCGACTGCATCTTTGTGGTGCCATCCGGCGGGGCGGCAAGGCGGGTCTCACCGCGGCCCCGACGGGTCTAGAGTGAAACTGGAAACACCGGAGGCAAAAGTGCGCATCGTCAACCTAGAACAGCTCAAGCAAATCCTTGAGGGCCTCCCCCAAAACCCGCGCGTCGTGGCATCGGGCAACTTCGCTTCGCCGCACACACTGCTTGGCGCAATGGACGCCGTGGTTCCCGAGTTCAAGCTGCACATGCTCAACGCCCACCCTGGAATCCCGGACCGCGAAGGCATCACCTACGAGAGCGCGTTCGTTGGCCCCGGAATGCGCCGACACCCGCGGTTGCACTACATTCCGTGCCGCCTGAGCCTGGTGCCCGTTTTGTTCCGCGATCACTACGTGCCCGACGTGGTTCTGCTGCACACGAGCTCACGCCGCCACGACACCGTGAGCCTAGGCACAGAGGTAAACATCATGCCTGCAGCGATCGAAGCGGTGCGCGAACGCGGTGGACTAGTGATCGCTCAGGCCAACCCGAACATGCCCTACACCTACGGCGACGCCCAGATTTATGAGCACGAGATCGACTATCTGATCGAAGTCGACGAGCCACTGGCAACCAAGCCAGCCACCACGTTCACCGATGAGACCCACCAGATTGGTCAACAGATCAGCGCGATGATCGAGAACGGCTCGACGCTGCAGCTGGGCATCGGTGCGATTCCGGACGCGGTGCTCGGCTCTCTGACCGAGCGCAAGGGCATGCGCATCTGGACCGAAATGTTCTCGGACGGTGTGCTCGAGCTGAGCCGCAGGGGTGCACTGGATGCCGACATCCCGATCACCGCGTCGTTCGTGTTTGGCAGCAGTGAACTGTATGAGTGGCTGAACCTCAACCGCCAGGTGCGCATGCTTCGAACCGAGAAGACCAACGACCCCGGCCAGATCGCGCGCCAGGCGCGCATGACCAGCATCAACTCGGCGCTGCAGATCGACCTATTAGATCAGGCGAACGCGAGCTATGTGCGCGGTCAGGTTTACTCGGGTTTCGGTGGCTCGACCGACTTCATCGTGGGCGCCCTGCACGCGCGCGGCGGCGCTTCTTTCATGGCGTTGCAGTCTTGGCACCCGAAGGCCAACACGAGCACGATCGTGCCGCGCCTGAGTGAGCCGGCAACCAGCTTTCAACACAGCTACGTCGTCACCGAACAGGGTGTAGCCGATTGCTTCGGCCACTCGGCTCTTGACCAGGCTCGCAACCTGATTGAGAAAGCTGCTCACCCGAACGCTCGCGAGGCGTTGCGCGCCGAGGCCACCGCGATGGGCCTCCTCAGGTAGCCGCTGCGCAGCGCAAGCGAAAACCCCCGACCAAACGGCCGGGGGTTTTCGCTTACTGCAAGTGTGCTGCGGGCAGCGCTTACTTGGCGTCTTCGATGCCGAAAATCCAAGGCGCTACAAGGGTGATGCCCCAGCCGAGGGCAACCAGGCAGACCGCAAAGGCAACGTATGCGCCAAGGCGGTTTAGAACCTCCGCGCGAACAGCCGAGGTCTTGCCCTTGTTAGCACCCGGCACAGCGTGCTGTGCGTTGGTGAGCAGGCGGATGCCGAGCGAGAAGATTCCGACGACACCGACGGCAAAAACCATCGTGGCCTGGAATACCTGGCCGAGAGCGGTCCACTCGATCTTGTTGAGAATTTCTAGCATTTACTTCTTGCCCTTCTTCTTGCCGGCCTTCGCTGCAGCCTTAGCGGCCTTTGCGGCAGCCTTGCGAACCTGACGAGGCGAGGCGACAACCTCGCTGGCGCCTTCGATTTCGCTAACGACGTTGTGGTGTGCCACCTTGTTGCGCTTCGAGATCTGGAAGATCGCGATGATGGCTGCCAAGGTGATCACTGCGTCGGCAATGAAACCGACCGGGCCAGCCTTGACGAGGAATGCCGAGAGAGCTCCGACGATTCCGGCGGCTGGCAGGGTGAACAACCAGCCGACGACGATCTGGCCAGCCTTGCTCCAACGCACGGCGCCGCCCTTGCGACCGAGACCCGAGCCGATTACCGAACCCGAGGCAACCTGGGTGGTCGAGAGCGCGAAGCCGAGCTTGCTTGAGGCGAGGATTGCAACACCGGTTGCGACCTCTGCTGCAAAGCCCTGAGCCGGCTTGATCTCGCTGAGGCCGGTGCCCATGGTCTTGATGATTCGCCAACCACCTGAGTAGGTGCCGAGAGCGATGGCAAGTGCCGAGGTCAGTACGACCCAGAACTCGACGTGGTTACCATCCGACTGGAATCCAGCCGCGACCAGAACCAGAGTGATTACACCCATGGTCTTCTGCGCGTCGTTGGTGCCGTGCGATAGCGCAACGAGCGACGACGAGAAGATCTGGCCGATCTTGAACTTGTTGCGACCGGTGCCGATGCCCGACTTGCTGCGCTCTTTCTGCGTGCGAGCGGTAATCAGATAAGCAGCGCGGGTGGCGAGGAATGCAGCCAAACCGGCGATGGCAGGTGCGAACAGTGCCGGAATAACAACCTTCTCGAGCACCTTCGGGGTGTTTACCGCATCCATGCCAGCGAAGGCGATTGCGGCACCGATGAGGCCACCGAACAGTGCGTGCGACGAAGACGAAGGAAGACCTAGGAACCAGGTGGTCAGGTTCCAGAGGATTGCGCCGGTGAGTCCGGCGAACACCATCTGTGCTCCGGTGACGCCAACGAACAGAGTGGCCTGTGCGTCTTCGTGAATGAGCGACACCGAGATGGCCTTAGCCACTTCGGTCGAGAGGAATGCGCCGAGCAGGTTCATGACGGCAGCAATACCTACGGCGACCTTCGGCTTGAGTGCACCGGTCGCGATTGGGGTTGCCATTGCGTTCGCGGTGTCGTGAAAACCATTGGTGAAGTCGAAGAACAGGGCCAAAACTACGACCGCTGCGACGACTAGGAAAATCAGATCCATGCCAATCTTTCTGTTCGTTTACTAGGTGTCTAGCGCTTGAACACTAGTGAAACTTGGTAAACATTTGGTGAACAACTCGGGGATGTCAGATGAAGCCGCGCCAGCCCAAGACTGTGGCTGGCAACCAGATCGAGTCGGGTTGGTAAGGGCTGCGCCATACGCCGCCATGGATGGCACTCTCGTAGCCAACGGACTCGCCGTGTTTCAAGGCCCCCAGCAGGCTTGCGGTGAGCAGGTCGCGCAGCATCCAGGGCTCAAAACTTGTGATTCCGAAACTGGTGGCGCCACGGAAGGCGGCTCGCACGAACTTGTGGCCGACGGTCGAGTGCGTTACCGCGGGTGGGGCGACCTGAAGCCAAGTTTGATAGCCGAGCGCAATTGCCGAGGCGGCACGCCAGCGTTCGATGCGCTTGGCGAGCAGGTAGCTGCTGCCCTGGCGCGCCACGGAGAAATCCAAAATCGGTTGGCGAATCGGACACCTTGGGCCACCGAGCGTGACACGGAGCAGGCCGTCGCGAAGACGCGTGACGATGCCGCGCTCGCGGAAGCCCGACTCGCGGGCATCGAGCAGTTCTTCGGAAGCCGAAATCGATTCGAGCGGGGTAGCCAACCAGCCGAGAGTCAGACGACCCCGCGGTAGGCGATCCATGAGCGCAGCGAAGAGCGCGTCCTGAGCGGCCGAGGCGAGGATCTGCTTGCTGCCACCCGCGTAGATGGTCGCCAGAGCAACGTATGCGCTGGTGGAATCCTGGCCGACGAGGTTCGCCAGCCAACCGGCGATTGCCGGTAGGTCGCTCTCGAGGTCAAGACCCGCCAGATCGGCGAGGTGTTCGATCGGCAATTCTTGCAGTTCGGGATCGGTGAATTCGGTCGCGCGGTCGGCGCGAATGGGAACGGTTAGCGAACCGCCCGAGGCCAGAGCCGCAGCGATGCGGTGCATCCACTTGTCCCGGTTTGGGCGAGCGACGGCGATGACCGCGCCGCCAATCGACAACCACTCCGGCACGAGCGAGAGTTCGGCGTTCGAGCCGATGGCGATCATCGTCTGCGTCGGGTTTAGTTGCCCTTCGCTCAGCTCGTCAAAGACCTGCAGGCTGCGACGCACACCCGGTTCGGCGAGATTGTTCAAGATCAGTGCCTCGGCAGTTGGTGCACCGATGGTCGACAGAGTCTCGGCTGGGGCAAGACCGCGTACGGTGACAGTGCGAATCGCCGGAGCCTGCTGCAGTGCGTCGAGCTGTATCTGTTCGGCAAGGGATTTGCCGTTTTCGTCAACGATTAGGCGATGCAGCTGCCCAAGCAGGGCAGTTTGCATGCGAGCATCTGCCTCGGCTGTTTCCAACGCCGTCAGCTGAGCAAAAACGTGTCGGTAGTTGGCACGCCAATGCTGGGCTTCGCCGAGTTTCAACGCATCGGCTGCTTGGCCAAGCGAACGTCGGATTAATTCGATCGCGAATGCCTGCGAAGATTTGCCGGTTGCGAAGCGAAGCGCCATGAGTTTGTTGCCGGCTAGGCCGTCGGCTCCTGCACGCGCACTCCCCAGCTGGCGCTGAACGGTTCATCGGTGGCAAGCCAGAGCAGGTCTTCGCCCGTGTTGAATGCGTTGGCGGCCGCTGTCTGCGGTTCGACCGCTGCAGCCCAAACCTTGCCGCTGCGAGTCGGGTAGAAGTCTGGGGTGAACAGCACCACGTACTTGAACGCGGCATCCTGCCAAACGTCGATCTGACCGCCGTTGTCGGATCGCAGGTAGGTGTGCGCCATTCCATCGGCCTCGCGCTCGAGGTCGGCAAAGTTGTGGTCGAAGAAGTTGGCGCCGACGCGCCGCCCAGCGCGAACGTCAAAACGCGTGCCTGCAACCGAGCTGCGCCCGGTAGGTATCTGCCGGTCATCGACGTCGATGATCGATGCGGCAGGCGACTGCAATACGAGCTGCTCGGTCGGAGTGCCCGAAATCTTGAAGTATGGGTGGCCGCCGACCGCGTATGGTGCGGCATCCGCCGACCGGTTGATGGCGCCGTGAGTGACAGTGAGGCCGTCGGCGTGCAGTGCATACTTGACGGTCGTCTCGACCAGGAACGGGTAGCCGCGGCGCGGCTGGATGGTTGCACCAAGTAGCACCGAAGACTCGTCGGCGGTATCGACGCGCGAGATCAGGTGGTACTCGGCGAACTCGAGCAGGCCGTGGTTGGAGTTCTGCTGGTCGTGAATCGTGATCGGAACCTCGAGCTCCTGGCCCTTGTAGGTCCACTTGCCGCCGTCGAGGCGATTCACCCAAGGCGACATGACGATGCCAGCACAGTACGGAGCGATCTCGTCGGGCTCGCACGACTCGATGAACTCGGTCTCATTCAGCTTCAGCGAGCGCAAGCCGGCGCCTACCTGCGCAATCATTGCGGTTAGGTGTCCGGCTGGAGTCTCGAGGGCGAGGGTAAACTGTTGCCCACAGGCTGAAATCATGCCTATAGCCTAGCCAGCGTGACGGCTGGGGCCGCTCGAACACGGCTCCCAATGGCGAAGACACAAGCAAAGGACGTGCATCCGATGGCTCGCAAGCTAAGCGCAAAACTCTTTGACGGTCGCGACCTTTACTACTTCGACGACCAAGGCTCTACGCTTCCAATCGAGCGCAAGCCCGACGCCCGCGAGACCGCCGAACGCCCGGAAACCGCCGTTATGCGCCTAGATGCGCTCTCGGGCGACTGGATCTCGATTGCCGCCCACCGCCACGGCCGCGCCCACCTGCCACCGGCCCACATGTGCCCGCTGTGCCCGACCACTGCCGAGAACCTGAGCGAAATGCCAGACCAGTTCGATGTCGCAGTATTCGAGAACAAGAACCCGTCCTTCGGCCCGAAGCTGGCCGAAGTCGACGACCCAAACTACGCTGCCATCGATGGCCTGCCGCTGGGAGCAACACTGCCTTCGGTTGGCCGCTGCGAGGTCGTGGTCTTTTCGTCGGAGCACCTGGGTTCGCTTGGCGGCCAGACCGTGCAGCGCATCCGCACTGTTATTGACGCTTGGGCAGACCGCACCGAACACCTGCAGACCCTGCCTGGCGTGCGTCAGGTGTTCCCGTTCGAGAACCGCGGCCAGGAGATCGGCGTCACGCTGCACCACCCGCACGGTCAGATCTACTCATACCCATACGTAACCCCGCGCACGACCAAGTTGCTCGAGTCGATCGCCCGCCACGGTAAAGACCTGTTTGCCGATGTACTGGCGTTCGAGCAGGCCGGCGAGCGCGTCCTGATTCGCGGCGAACACTTCACCGCCTATGTGCCATTCGCTGGGCGCTGGCCAATCGAGATTCACCTACTCCCCCACCGCCACGTGCAGCACCTCGGTCAGTTGGCCGATGACGAACGAGACGAGTTGGCCGCTATCTACAAGCGCCTGCTTGGCGCGATGGATGCCATCTACGACAGCCCGACGCCGTACATTTCGGCTTGGCACCAGGCTCCGTTGGTCGAGGGTGGCGAGAACGTGCGCCTGCAGCTACAGATCACCTCGCCTCGCCGCGCCGCCGACAAGCTCAAGTACCTAGCCGGCTCCGAGTCGGCAATGGGCGCGTTCATCGCCGACTTCCCGCCAGAGACCACCGCTGCCGCACTCCGCGCGGTGCTGTAAATCGAGGTCATCTTGAACGCACTTGCACACCAGACCGCGACCGGCTTCGAGCAGCGCTTCGGCTACGCGCCGGCTGGAGTTTGGTCGGCCCCAGGCCGCGTCAACCTGATCGGCGAGCACACCGACTACAACCTCGGCTTCGTCTTTCCGTTCGCGATCAATCGCCGAACCTACGCGGCTATCGCACTTCGAAGCGACGGAGTCGCGCGCGTTGCATCCGCCTTTTCGGGTGATGTTCACGAGGTTCGCGTCGAAGAGATAAAACAGGATGCCTCGCTCGACTGGGCGGCGTACCCCCTGGGCGTCGCGTGGGCCGTTCGCAAGCTTGCCGCCGACCTCGGTCGTTCTGTGAGCGACTCTGGTTTCGATTGCTACATCGAGTCTGATGTTCCCGTTGGCGCCGGCCTGTCGTCTTCGGCCGCGATCGAGTGCGCGGTTTCCGTTGGCCTGAACGAGCTCTGGTCGCTTGGGCTGTCGCGCGCAGAACTGGCGCGCGCCGGACAACTCGGTGAGAACGAGATCGTTGGCGCGCCGACCGGCATCATGGACCAGTCGGCTTCGCTGCTGGGCAAGACCGACCACGGCGTATTCCTCGATTGCCGCAGCCTCGAGGCCGACGTCGTCGAACTGGGCTTCGCGCGCGACGGGCTTGAACTGCTGATCATCGACACCAAGGTTGCGCATCGGCTGGTCGACGGCGGGTATGCCGAGCGTCGCGCAGCCTGCGAAGCCGGTGCCGAACTCATGGGCGTGCCGAGCCTGCGCGACCTTACGGTGAGCGACCTAGAACGCGCCGAACAGATCATGAACGACGTTACCTACCGACGCGTGCGTCACGTGGTGACCGAGAATGACCGCGTAGTCGAGACCGTACGCTCGCTTCGCGAGACCGGCCCGCGAAGCATTGGTGGCCTCATGTATGCGTCGCACAAGTCGATGCGCGACGACTTCGAGATCTCGGTTGACGAGCTCGACACCGCGGTCGAGACCGCTCTGGCTCACGGTGCCGTTGGTGCGCGCATGACCGGTGGTGGATTCGGTGGTGCCGCAATCGCGCTGACGCCAATCGAACGCATCAGCGAGGTCACCAACGCCGTCTATGCCGAATTCGAAGCCTGCGGCTATGCCCGCCCAGACGTGTTTGCCGTTTCGGCAGCCGACGGAGCCGCTCGCGAGTTTTAGGCCTGTGGGTCTGGAATCATGACGTACTTGGTCTCCAAGTACTCGTCGATGCCCTCTAGGCCACCCTCGCGCCCCAGACCCGACTGCTTCACGCCGCCGAATGGTGCCGCGGCGTTCGAGACGAGGCCCGAGTTGAGGCCGGTCATGCCGGTGTCGAGAGTCTCGGCAAGGCGCAGACCACGCTTGAGGTCCTGAGTGAAGGCGTATGAGACCAAACCGTACTGGGTGTCATTGGCGAGGCGAACCGCTTCCTCTTCGCTCTTGAAGCGAACGATCGGAGCAATTGGGCCGAAGATCTCTTCTTGCAGGATCGTCGAGCCAGGCTTGACGTTGTCGAGGACGGTCGGCTTGAAGAAGTAGCCGTCGCCACCGACAGACTCGCCGCCGGCAACCACGTCGCCACCCTCGCGAAGGGTTGCGTCAACAAGTCGCTGCATGTTCTCGCGAGCCTTCTCGTTGATAACCGGCCCACAGGTCGTGCCCTCGGCAACACCGCGGCCGAGCTGCAGCGCATCCATCTTGGCTGCGAACTTCTGAGCGAACTCATCGGCGACCGAATCGTGGATGATGAAGCGGTTTGCGGCGGTGCAGGCCTGACCGATGTTGCGCATCTTGGCGAGCATTGCTCCGTTTACCGCTGCGTCGATGTCGGCGTCCTCGAAGACCAGGAACGGCGCGTTTCCGCCAAGCTCCATCGAGGTGCGCAGAACCTGCTTGGCCGACTGCTCGAGCAGCTTGACGCCGACCTGGGTGCTTCCGGTGAAGGTGATCTTGCGCAGGCGCGAGTCGGCGATGACTGGCGCGCTGGTTGCTGCAGAGGTGCTGGTGGTGATGACGTTGACGACGCCGGCCGGCAGGCCAGCCTCCTCCATGGTCTTGACCAGGAGCAGGGTCGTCAGCGGGGTCAGCTCGGCCGGCTTGACCACCATCGTGCAACCGGCAGCGATGGCAGGGCCGATCTTGCGGGTGGCCATGGCTAGCGGGAAGTTCCATGGGGTAATAGCAAAAGCCGGGCCGACAGGGCGCTGGGTGACCAGCATGCGGCCGGTGCCTTCAGGGTTGCTGCCATAGCGACCCGAGATGCGAACGGCCTCCTCGCTGAACCAGCGCAGGAACTCGTTGCCGTAGGTGACCTCGCCGCGAGCTTCGGCGAGAGGCTTGCCCATCTCAAGGCTGATCAGGGTCGCGAATTCCTCCGATCGGGCACGCACGAGCTCGAAGGTGCGACGCAGGATCTCGCCGCGCTCGCGCGGTGCGACTCGGGCCCAGCTGGACTGCACGTCGTCGGCAGCCTTCAGCGCTGCCAGCGCGTCCTCGGCGTTGGCATTGGCAATCTCGGCAAGGATCTTGCCGGTGGCTGGGTCTTCGACCGCAATACGGCCTTCGCCGTGGCCCTCGACCCACTTGCCGCCGATGTAGAGGCCGGTTGGAACCGAAGCGAGTAGTTCTTGCTCAGTTAGCGCCATTGCGTGTCCTTTGATTCGTCTGATCGAGTCGCAAACCCGCATCGCAGCGAGATTGTTCGGATACGAACATTCTAGGCTCTGGGGGTTTTGCGGACTACTGGTTGCTCAGCTGGTTACCGCATCGATAGAAACCGGTGGCCAGTGCGTCGATTGCCAACTTGGTGCTGTCGCTGACGTTGCCGAGGGCGTAAATCGCGAAGGTGAGCTTGGTGCCGTCCTTTGCGGTAATGACGCCGGCCAGCGTGTAGCCGCGCTTGATCCAACCGGTCTTGGCAGCGATGTGGCCATTTGCATCAACGAAGTCACCCTTGAAGCGTTGCGCGAGCGAACCGCTCTCGCCTGCTACCGGCAGACCCTGCATGATCCAGTTGAAGTCGTTGCCGCCGGCCATGATGACCTTGAACAGCTTGGCCAGGTAGAGCGGTGGCACGGCGTTGAAGTTCGAAAGGCCTGAGCCATCCTTGATGACCAGGCCGGTCGAGTCGACGCCTGTCACGCCGAGCGCCTTCTTGATTGCCGGGTCGATCGAGCTGAACGAGCCGTCGTAGCCCTGGTCGAGCGCAACCAGACGCGCCAGTGCCTCGGCCTGAGTGTTGTCAGAGACCTGAAGCATGTGCGTGATCCAGTTGCTAATCGGAGCCGACTGAACCTTGGCGATCTCGGTTGCCGAGGCAGGCGTCTTGCCCTCGATCACGGTCGCGGTGCTCGCTATTGCGCCGAGCGCCTTCTTAAACCAGGCGCCAGCGCGCTTCGACGGGGTCGTGCTGCGCTTCGAGGTCTCCTGCTGCGGGTTGTCGCGGTCGCCGTCAACCTGCAACGCAGAAACCTCGCTCATGTAGCCCTGCGTCTGTTCGCTGCGTTCCCAGCTCGACTCCCAAGTGGCGCCAGTGAACAGGCTCGAATCGACGACGATCTGCTTGATCGGAGTGCCCGAGAGGCGCGAATTGACAGCGCTGGCGAGCGTCGAAAGCTTTGGGGCATCTTTGTAGACGCTCTGCTGGCCTGGGCCAAGACGCGACAGAGTTGGGTCGCCACCACCGACGAGGTAAACCACGCCAGGGTTGTTCGGGTCGGTGTAGACGCGGGTGTCAATGCGGTAATTAGGGCCGAGGGTTGCAAGCGCCGCCGCTGCTGTCAAAACCTTCATTGTGGATGCGGTTGCCGCTGGAGTCGTTGCCCCGCGATCGAACAGGATCTCTTCGGTGGCCGGGTTGAACACGACTGCCTGAAGCGAACCAAGAAGTGGATCGGTTGCCAGGTCGGCGACCGAGCACGCGCGAGCCGAGGTGGCACTTGCGCTAGGCGAGGCCGACTGGGTCTCGGTTGGCGTGTCGGTCTGCGAGCCGATCTGGGTTGACGCGCCGCCCGAGAGGCTCGCTCCGCCAATGATCAGAGCGAGCAAGACGGCACCCGAAAGTGCGCCGATAGCAACCTGCTTGAAGTACTGAAAACCTTGCTTGTTCTCGCTCAAAATTCCGCTCCGAATTACCTGCAGGTCAACGATTGAACCGCCCCTAAAGTCTAGGCGAAACGACTAAACCATAGACTTGAGGCATGAGCATAACTCGCAAAATCGCATCGGTTCTGGTCGCCTTGGGCATGGCCGTGCTGCCACTTTCAGCTAGCACCCCAGCGCTCGCCCACGATGGCATAACCGGCACCACACCTGGTGAAGGCGAGACCGTCGACGCCGGAGCATTCGACGTCACAGTTACGGCGAGCGAAGACATCATGAACATGGCCGACATGGCCGGCAACGAGATCTGGGTCTCGGGGCCTAAGGATTCCGCAGAGCCGCAGCAGGTCAGCCTGACCTGCATCAAGGTTTCTGGCGCAACCGCAGCCGTGCCGGTCGACATCGACGTGCCTGGCGTGTACACCGCGACCTGGCGTCTGGTGAGCGCCGACGGCCACCCGCAAGAGGGCAGCTTCGATTTCACGGTTAAGAACGACAGCGGCTACACCCGCAGCGGCAACACAGACCTACCTGAGGGCTGCCAGCCGCTGGTGATGCTCACCGCCATGCCAATGACTACCGGCGAGACTCCGGTTGCAATAGAGGATGTTGCAGCTGACACGGGCGACGGACAATACGTCGGCCTGCTTTGGGGCATCGGCTTTGTTGTGGTTGGCTCGCTGGCCGGTGTCGGCGTGGTCTGGTTACGCGAGCGTCGCAAGAGCGATGAAGCGCTTATGAAGAAGCTCGCCGAGAGCGATCCAGAGCTCTAGATTCCGGTCAGTTTGTCGACATCGCCGAGGATTTCCTCGAAGTCGGCCTGACTCATGATGCTCTCGCCGAGCACCACCTCACGCACGGATTGCCCCGTCGCTAGAGCGCGCTTGGCCACATAGGTCGCCCGCTCGTAACCGATGGTCGGCGCGAGTGCCGTCACGAGTCCGATCGAGTGCTCAACCGAGTCGCGCATCCGCTGTTCGTTTGCCGTGATGCCGGTGACGCAGCGATCGGCGAGGGTCATACAACCGTTGCGCAGCTGAGTGATTCCCATCATGAGCGCGCGGCACATAATCGGCTCGAATGCGTTCAGTTGCAGCTGCCCAGCTTCGGCCGCCATGGTCACGGTCACGTCGTAGCCGATTACCGCGAAGGCAATCTGGTTCATGACCTCAGGAATAACCGGGTTAACCTTGCCAGGCATAATCGACGAACCCGCTTGGCGAGGCGGCAGGTTGATTTCGCCGAGACCGGCGCGCGGACCGCTAGAAAGCAGGCGCAGATCGTTCGAGGTCTTCGATAGCTTGACCGCAACGCGCTTGAGCACGCCCGACACCATTACGAAGACACCGGCATCCTGCGTTGCCTCAACCATGTCGGCAGCGACGACGAAAGGAATCGACGTCAATTCGCTTAGCGACTCGCAGGCAGCCGCCGCATAGCCCTTCGGGGCATTCAGCTGGGTGCCGATCGCGGTTCCGCCTAGGTTGATCTCACAGAGCAGCGGGATTACCTCCTGCAGGCGCTGGATGTCTTCCATGATCATGCGGGAATAGGAAGCGAACTCTTGACCGAGGGTCATCGGCACTGCGTCCTGCAGCTGCGTGCGACCCATCTTGATCATGTCTTTGAACTCGATGGCCTTGGCGTTGAACGCGGCGCGCAGGTATTCCATCGCGGTGATGAGTTCGCGCAGCTCGAGGATTAGCGCCAGCTTGAGCGCGGTCGGATAGACGTCGTTGGTCGACTGCGACATGTTGACGTCGTTGAGCGGGTGAATGTGGTCGTAGTCACCCTTGGCCCAGCCACCGAGCTCGAGCGCACGGTTGGCGATAACCTCGTTGGCGTTCATGTTGGTCGAGGTGCCGGCACCGCCCTGGATGGCATCGACGATGAACTGGCTGTCGAACTGGCCCTGAGCCACCTCAACCGATGCGGCCACGATCAAATCGCGCTTCGCCGAGTCGAGCTCGCCAACCTTGTGATTGGCAATCGCGGCTGCGTGCTTGACGGTTGCGAGGGCGCGAATCAGGCTGCGATAGTGGCCGATTGGCACGCCGCTGATGGGAAAGTTTTCGGCTGCGCGTGCGGCGTGGATGCCCCAGTACGCGTCTGCGGGAATGGCGATTTCGCCAACTAAATCATGTTCAAGCCTCATTGCTGACATGGCACTAGTCAAACACAGAATTCGTTTGGCAACGAACAACCCAGCGGGTGACGATTGGGCTTACTTGGTCAGCGATACGCCACAGGTGTAAATGCGCGCAGCGAGTGCATCGAGCGCCGGCCTTGCCGCGTAATTCACGACCTTGCCCGAGCCCGATCGCGCAAAGGCAGCGAAGGCGATGCGCCCGCCGTCTTTGGAGTAGACGACGCCGGCGAGGCTGTAGAGACCCGGGATGTAGCCCGACTTGGCAAAGATCTTTCCGGTTGCCGCCGCGCTCTTGCCGTTGAATCGGCCCGCGAGCGTGCCCGACTCGCCCGCAACCGCGAGGTAGTCGAGCATTGGCGCTAGCGACGAACCAGATGTCGCGACGCCGGCCATGATCTGTGCAATCAGCTTGGCCGTGACGCGGTTGCCCTGAGCAAGGCCCGAGCCGTCCTTCATCACGAGCCCGGTCGGATCGATGCCCTGAGCCTTGAGCGCTCCGGTTGCTGCGCGTTGGATCGAGGCGAAGCTCGCCGGCATGCCCGCTGCCTTCACGGCATGACGAGCGATGAACTCGGTTTCGGTGTTGTCACTGTAGGTAAGCGCGTGGTCTAGCCAGGTCGTAATGGGCTGCGAGGCAACTTGGGCGACCAGCTTGGCGCCCGTCGGAAGGTTTCCTGCCACCAGCTTGGCCGACGGCGCCAACCCGCCTAGCGCATCCTTGAAGGCCTTGCCCGCCCGCATCACGGGGTCGGTGCTGCGGTAGCCCGAGTATGCCGTCGACGAAAGATCGGGGTTCGCACGGTCGGAATCGATTTGCAGCGAGGTGATGAGCGAAACATAGCCGTTGGTGCGATCGCTGGCCTTCCAAGCGGTCGTGTAATTCGGTCCGGCGAAGAAGTTATCGACGATGACGATCTTGTTCACCTCGACGTCGCTGGTCCAGGTCTGCAGCACCTTGGAGGCGAGCGTCTCGAGGCGGGCAGGCTTTGGGTATGTGGTGAAGCTTGCTCCGGTCATCGCCGAGAGCGTGTGGTCGCCACCGCCAACCAAGATGAGGGTTCCAGGTTCACTCGGCAGCGAGTAAACGCTGGTCTTGGCCGTGTAATCGACCGGCAGATAGTTCATCGCCATCGCGGCGGTAACCACCTTCAGCACGCTCGCGCTTGGGGTTTGTTCGGCACCGCGGATGTCGAGCAAAGTGCGACCCGTCTGGGCGTCGATCGCGTATGCGTATAGCTGGCCGAGGTCCCTCGACTTGGTCACGGATGCGGCACTGCAAGGCGCAGCCGGCGTCGGGTATGGCTTGGGGGTTGGCGTAGGTGTAACAGTTGGCGTCGGGCTCGACGGATTGGGTTCGCCGATCGCAATTCCAGGGCTTGCTGTCGCGGTTGGTACGGGGCTAGGGCTTGGTGCCGCGAACGCCGATGAAGCCGTCGCCAGCAGCGCAACGAACGTGATTGTGCCCGCGAATACGCGGTTGATTCGTTGGCTTGGCATGCCCTCAAGTCTAAAGTTGGAGGCAATCAATGATGGGAAGGGCGACCATGAGCGACAAAGAGATTCTTGAAGTTCTCGAGCGAATCGAGAAGGCATCCAACCGAACCACCTACGCCGTTCGCGCCTTCGTGCGCTTCCTGTTCATTCAGCTATCGGCAACCACGATTGGTTCGATGCTCGCGGCGGTGGCTGCCGCCACGGGTCTGCCTTGGCTTGGCGTTCTCGGTGGCCTGGTGACCGCAGCCGGCCTATTTTGGGCTGGCATTGCTGGCCGCGCCGAACTACAGAAGTCGAACCCCAACGGCAAGAAAAACCAGAGCTAGCGCACGAAGCGAGCTCTAGAGCTCGAAGATCTGGCCGTCCATCGGAGCCACGGCCTTCCAGCCGAGCTGCGACTTGATGCGGTCACGCAGCGATTCGGCCACACCGGCCTCGCCATGCACAACGAAGACCTTGCCCGGCTCGTCGCTCGAACTGCGAAGCCAATCCATGAGTTCGTTTACATCGGCGTGCACAGAGAACGACTGAATCTGCTCGATGGTGGCGCGCACAGGAACGAATTCGCCGTGCATCTTGATCTCGGTTTCACCATTGGCGAGTCGACGACCGCGGGTTCCAAGCGCCTGGTAGCCAACCAGGATGACCGTGTGCTTTGGATTCGGCAGCATGCCCGCGAGGTGATGCACCACGCGACCGCCGGTGGCCATGCCGCTAGCCGAAATGATGATGCAAGGGCCGTCGGGGTTATTGATCGACTTCGACTCCTCGACGGTCATTAGCTCGGTTAGGCTGCCCGGGTCGAAAGGATCGCGACCCTTCCACTCTTTGACGATTTCGTCGCGGATCTCGGGCGAATCATTGTTGATGGCGTCGCGATAGAAGCTCAGAGCACGAAGCGCCATCGGCGAATCGGCATAGATCGGCACGGCCGGAATGCGGCCCTGCTCGACAAGTTCACGAAGGCGAACCAGAATCACTTCGGTGCGGTCGACTGCGAATGCCGGAATCAGCACCGAGCCACCACGGGCGATGGTCTTGTTGATAGCGGTTTCGAAGTCGGTGGTCTGAGGCTCGTGCTCACGGTCACCATAGGTTGACTCGGTCACGATCGCGTCCCAATGGCCAGTCGGAATATTGCCAGGCGCTGCCAGCAGCGGGTGCTCGTCTCGCCCCAGGTCGCCGGTGAATAGCAGACGCTTGCCGAAAAACTCGACCTCGACAAAGGCTGCGCCAAGGATGTGCCCCGCCGGATGCCAGGTCACAAAGGTCTCGCGAGCCACCTCGACGCGAGTGCCGAACTCCTCTGGCCGCAGCTTGTTGATGGCCTTCTCGGCATCCTGTTCGTTGTAAAGCGCGAGAGCGGGGTTGTGCTTCGAGAACCCGTGGCGCTGGGCGAACTTGGCATCCTCGGTCTGCAGGCGAGCCGAGTCGCGCAGGATCACGTCGACGAGCTTGCACGTGTACGGCGTCGCGTGAATGCTGCCAGAGAAGCCATCTTTAACCAGCTTGGGCAGATAGCCGCAGTGATCGAGATGAGCGTGCGTGAGAACAACGGCATCGATGCTTGCTGGGTCGACGGCTAGAGGGTTCCAGTTCTTCAGGCGAAGTTCTTTGAGGCCCTGGAACATGCCACAGTCGACCAACACGCGCACGCCATCGTGCTCGAGCAAGAAGCGGCTGCCCGTAACGGTGCCGGCCGCACCCAAGAATTGAATGATTGGGGTCGTGTGTTCGACGTGCTTGCTCATGCCTTGAGTCTAAGTCTGATGGCAGACTTTTTATGTGGGCCAAAAATTGCGCAATGATTACCTGATTCTGGGTGCGAGTCTCGCGCTGCTCGCGGTCGGTTGGGGGCTCGACCAGTTCTGGGCTTTGGTTGCGGCCGCCGCCATCGGCTTTGCGCTCGCCCTCGCGCTTGTCATTCAAGCCATTCGCCATCGCGAGTTCGGATCGGATGCGCTCGCGCTGCTCGCCATCGTGGCATCTGCTTTGGTCGAGGAATGGTTGGCCGCGGCCGTGATCACGGTGATGCTGGCCACGGGTCGCTCGCTAGAGCGCTGGGCTCAGGGTCGCGCAAACGGACGCCTTGCAGCACTGCTGGATCGCGCCCCGCGTTTTGCGCACGTGGTGGACGCATCCGATCGCGTCTCGGATGTGGCCCTGGCGCAGGTTGCCGTGGGCAGCCGAATACTTGTGCGATCCGGGGAGATTGTGCCGCTGGACGGTCAAGCGCTTAGCCGAGGGAGCTTTGACGAGAGCGCGCTCACTGGTGAGCCGCTACCTCGCGAGGTCAACGCTGGCGACGAGGTGGCGTCGGGCGTGGTCAATGCCGGCAGCTCGATTGAGCTGACCACGACCAGCAGCGAGGCCGACTCAACCTATTCGGCTCTGGTTCGCCTGGTTGCCGAATCTAGCGCGGATTCGGCCAACGGAGTTCGGCTTGCCAACCGCTGGGCGCTGTGGTTTGTGCCTTTCGCTTTGGCGCTCGCTGCGACAACCTGGATAGTTTCGGGCGATCCGCGTAACGCTGTTGCCGTGATCGTGGCCGCTACCCCTTGCCCACTCATCCTGGCCGTGCCTATCGCGATAATCGCGGGCATGAGCCGTTCGGCTGCGACCGGCTCGATAGTCAAGGGCGGGCAGTCGCTCGAATCGCTCGCCCGCGCAAAATTCGTGATTCTCGACAAAACGGGGACACTCACCCACGGTGGCCCAAGCGTTGACTCAATCTTGGTCGCGCCGGGCTACGACGAGGTGGGTGTGCTGCGAGCCGCGGCATCCCTTGAACTTGCGAGTCCTCACGTGGTTGCTAGAGCAGTGGTTGCGGCCGCTCAGGATCGAGACCTCGAGCTAAGCCGCCCAAGCGACACCGCCGAGGTGCACGGCCACGGGCTTGAGGGATCCGTCGACGGAATTCGCGTGCGCGTCGGACAGCCAACTGGCGACCTTCCCGACTGGGCGAACTCTCAGATCCTCGACGACGGAACATCGCTTTTGGTGGCGGTCGAGTTCGATGGTTCGCTCGTCGGAATCGTCACGCTGCAAGACCCGGTGCGAAACGAAGCCAAACAAACCGTGGACGCGCTGCACGCTCAGGGTGTTGCCGAAATCTGGATGGCCACGGGCGATCGTCGTTCGACGGCAGAACAGGTTGCCAAAACCGTTGGAATCGACCGCGTGCTTGCCGAGGCAACACCGGCGGACAAGTTGGATCTGGTTCACGAGTTGATGAGTCGCGGCGGCACGGGAACCGTTATCGCTGTCGGTGACGGCATCAACGACGCTCCTGCGCTGGCCGCCGCCCACGTCGGCGTTGCCATGGGTGCCCGCGGTGCGACCGCAGCCAGCGAGGCGGCCGATGTCGTGATCATCGAGGACTCGATCGACCACCTCTCCAGCGCTATTGCGGTCGCCAAGGGGGCAATGCGTCGGGCCAAGCAGGCAGCACTGGTCGGCGTTAGCCTGTCGGTCATCGCGATGCTCGCTGGCGCATTTGGCCTGCTGTCCCCCACCGCGGCCGCCCTGAGCCAGGAAGCCATCGACGCCTGTGCAATCCTCTGGGCTCTCGTTCCACCCCTGCGACGGAAGGATGCAAAGTGACGATCCGTCGACTGGTTCGCGGCGCAATCGCGATCCTGCTTGGAATTGCACTTCTTCTTGGAGCGACAACTCAACCGATGGCGGCGAGTGCCGCCGCGATCGCCAAACCCGGGGCTTCGTGCACGAAGAAAGGCGCTACCCAAACAATCAAGAGCATCAAGTACTCGTGCGTGAAGTCGGGCAAGAAGCTGGTTTGGAACAAGGGTGTGCGAGTGCGCGCGACGACGAAGCCGCCCGTGCTTGTTCCGGATACGT
>JACCDL010035352.1_pt1 | contig 27622 bp, 25 predicted proteins | sample 7441931 | NCBI WGS metagenome assembly JACCDL01 (sample SAMN15323437, study PRJNA562643) | freshwater metagenome | isolation source: river surface water | place: USA:Blue River Watershed | collected 2017-08-16 | reverse complement strand
GTGTCCTTGGCGATCGCGCAACGATCGACGAAGACGCAACCCGGCAAGGTCGCACCGAGTGGTGGAGGCGTGCCGGGAATGGTGTCCAAGCGGTCGGTTTGCTTGTGCAATCCGCCGCGCGGAATGCACCGGAGGAGTCCCACGGTGTAGGGGTGGTTCGGCTTGTGCAACACCTCTTCGGTCGGGCCCTCTTCGACGAGCGCTCCGGCATACAGCACACCCACGCGGTCGCACATCGTGCGGATCACGCCGAGGTTGTGACTGATGAAGAGCACCGCGGTGCCGGTTTCGGCACGCAACGCACGAACGAGGTCGAGCACCTCGGCTTCGACGGTCGCGTCAAGTCCCGTCGTCGGTTCGTCGAGGACGAGGAGGCGTGGATTCGAGGCGAGTGCCATCGCGATGATCACGCGCTGGGCCATGCCACCAGAGAGTTGGTGTGGGTAACGCTCGAGTACCGCTTCGGCGTCGGCGATCTGCACGCGCTTGAGGGCGGTGAGCGACAACTCGCGGGCTTCGTCTGCGGACTTGCCGAGGAGTTCGTACACCTCGGCGACCTGCTTGCCGACGCGAATCGTCGGGTTCAGTGCCGCAATCGGGTTCTGGTACACCATCGAGATCGCATTCGTGCGCAACTCGCGGATCTCGTCGTCGCCGATCGAGGTGATGTCCTTGCCTTCGAAGTGGATGCTCCCGCTCGTGATCGAGCCGTTGCGCGGGAGGTAGCGCATGGCGGCGAATGCAGCGGTCGACTTGCCGCAGCCAGACTCACCGACGAGTCCGTATGCCTCACCAGGCTGGATCGACAGTGAGATACCGCGCAACACTTCGCGGTCGATGCCACGCACGCGATACGCGACGCGCAGGTCGCGAAGTTCCAGGGTCGGTTGCGTCGTCACAGTTCGAATGCCTCCGTCACGCCGTCGGCGATCAGGTTGATGCCGATCGCCAGCGTCGCGATTGCGCCAGCTGGGAAGATCGTCGACCACCAGACACCACTGAAGATGAGGTTGTAGTGGTCTGCGACCTGCGAGCCCCAGTTCGGCGAGCCGAGCTCGACGCCGACGCCGAGGAACGACAGCGTGGCGATGGCGAACACCGCATAGCCGAGGCGCACGGTGAATTCGACGATGATCGGCGGCAACACGTTGGGGAGGATCTCCTTGAACAAGATGTGCGGCATGCGCTCCGTGCGCAACTTTGCTGCAGCGACGTAATCGAGTTCGGATTCACTCAGTACCGCAGCGCGAACGGTGCGGGCGATGATCGGCGTGAACACGAAGCCGATGATGAAGACCGTCACGATCGATGACGAGCCTCCGACGGCCGAGAGCGCGAGCAACGCGAGCACGAGCACCGGCATCGCCGAGATTGCGTCGAGGATGCGCATCACGATGACGTCGAACCAGCCCTTCAGGTATCCGCTCACGAGACCAATCGAGGCGCCAAGCGCCGTGCCGAGGACGGTGGCGAGGGTTGCCATCACGATGATCGGTCGCGATCCGACGATGACTCGCGAGAACACGTCGCGTCCGTTGCTGTCGGTGCCGAACCAGTTGGTCGCGTTCGGGGCGAGGTCGGTCTCGACACCGTTCAAGAAGCCGAGTTCGTCCGGGTCGATCCTGACCACGAACTCACCGATCAGCGCACACAACACCCAGAAGGTAAGAATTCCCGCACCAACGATGAACGCCTTGTTCTTGCGCAGCTGGGCAAAACGTTCTTTGCGAATCTTCTTGCGCTCGGCGGCTGCGGATTGCTTGAGGGTTGCAGTGGTCATTGTTCGATCTTCTGTCGGATGCGTGGGTTGAGGACGGCAAACAGGATGTCGGCGATGAGCTGCACGGACACGATCACCGTTCCGATGATGAGGACCGAGGCCTGCAAGACCGGATAGTCACGGAAGTTCACCGAATCGAGGAGCAGTCCACCGAAGCCCGGATAGTTGAACACGATCTCGACCGCGACGAGTCCACCGATGAGGTAGGGAACCTGGGATGCAACGACGGCGATGGTCGGCAGCAGTGCATTGCGCAGGATGTGGCGCATGACGGCCTTGCGCTGGGTGAGTCCCTTCAGTACCGCGGTGCGCACGTAGTCGGAGTCGTAGGCCTCGATGACGCCTGCACGCGCGATGCGAGAGATGTAACCGAAGAGCACGAGCATCAGTGCAAGTGCCGGCAGGATCAAGTGATAGATCACGGTGAAGAATCCGGGATCTGGCGTGTCGGGGAATGCGTTCACGGGGAGCCACTCGAATTGCACTCCGACGATGAAGGCGAGAATCACTGCCCACACGAACTCGGGCACGACCGCAGCGGACAGGCCTCCGACGGTGAGGACTCGGTCGAGGCGCTTGCCTCGCTTGACGCCCGCAAGGACTCCACCGAGGATCGACAGCGGAACGACGAGCAGGAACGCGAGCGCCGCAAGGCGCAACGAATAGCCGAGCGCGGGGAGCAGGATCTCCGTCACTGGGGCTCGGTACTGCACCGACTCGCCGAGGTTGCCGGACAAGGTGTCTGAGAGCCAATTCCAATAGCGAGTGAGGAGGGGCTTGTCGAGACCGAGTTCCTTTTCAAGCGCAATGACGTTCGATCGCTCGGCCGTGTTGCCCAGGATGCGTTCGGCCGGGTTTCCGGGAAGCACGTTGGTCATGAAGAAGATTGCTGCCGTCACCAAGAACACCGTGACGAACGCAAGCCCAATGCGCTTGAGAACGTATTTCCCCACGGCGTCAGCATAGTGAGTTCACTTTCGTGAACTTCAAACGACTCGACAAACGACAAGAGCCGGTGTGCTTTCGCACACCGGCTCTTGTGACGTACTGACTGGATGGATTAGTACTTGGCTGCTGCCGACTCGAACTGACCCATTCCGTTGGTGTAGAAGCCCTTGAGGCCCTTGCGAACGACCGTCGTGCGGGTTTCGAAGTACACCATGAGGTATGGGGTCTCGTCCAAGCAGAGTTCCTGAACCTTCTTGGAAGCTGCCTTGGCCTTGGCTGGCGTGGTTGCGGTGATGAACTCATCAGCCGCCGCATCGAACTTCGCGCTGGCGAAGTGTGCTGCGTTCCAGTCGCCGGTCGACTTGTAGGCACGGGTGAGGATTTCCACGGGCGATCCGCGGTGTCCCCAGTCGGTGATGCCGAAGTTCGACTCGAGCCAGTAGTTGTTCTCCACCTTCTTCGCCTGACGGGCATCCCACGGAGCCGTGTAGTACGAGTCGGCGAGCTTCAAGGTGACGTCGATGCCGATTTCGGCGAGCGAGGCCTTGAGGAACGGAGCCAAAGCGTTGATGTCGTCGCGGCTGTAGCTGGAGAGATCAACCTTGAAGCCCTTCGAGCCTGCAGCGGACATGAGGGACTTCGCCTTGGCGATGTCCTTCTTGCGCTGTGCCACCGAAGCATCCTTGGTCGCGTATGCGTCCATGATCGAGTCGTTGGCCAACAGAGCCTGACCCTTGAGCACGCTCTTGATGAACGCCTCGCGGTCGAGGGTGAGGGCTGCGGCCTGACGGATGCGCTTGTCGGTCGAGAATGGACCGAAGTCGCAACGCAGGTGGGTCGAGATGTGACCTGCCGACGGAACCTTGACGAGATCGGCCTTGGCCTTGTTGATCTTCGCTGCGGTCGCCGGGGTGACGCCGGTGACGGCATCGATCTTTCCGGTGACGAGCTGAGCAACTGCGGCTTCAGCAGACTCGAACACGGTCAGCACGAGCTTGTCGAACGACGGCTGGCGCTTGGTGTCCCAGTAGCTCTCGTTCTTCGAGAACGTGGTCTGCGTGCCCTTGGTGTAGGTGTCGAGCACCCAAGCACCACAACCGTTCATCGTGTTCTGCCAGCCCTCTGCACCGCTCTCACCATTCTTGATGATGATGAGGCCGTAGCTCGTCGAGCTGAGGAGGCCCGGGAACGTTCCGACTGCCGACAGCAGCGTGAACTTCACGGTGGACTTGTCGACCTTCTCCACGCCGTTTGCGTCGAGGATGCCGGAGAACTTACCGAGCGACTGCGACTTGTTGGCTGGGTTCAGGTGGCTCTTGAACGTCCAGACGACGTCGTCTGCGGTGAGTGCAGAACCGTCGTGGAACTTGATGCCCTGACGAATCTTGAACGTCCACACCTTGCCGCCTGCGGAACCCTTCCAGCTCTGGGCAACGCGGGGAGCGAGCTCGCCCTTGTTGTCCGAGAAGGACATGTATTCGCCGACGCAGCAGAGGATCTGGAGCGAACCAGCATCTGCCGTGGTGAACGGAGCGGGTGCAGCGGCGATCTTGCCACCTGCAACGCGCAAGGTCTTCGTCGCTGCGCTGGCCGTGCCTGCACCCACGACGCCGGCAACCGGAAGTGCAACTGCTGCACCGGCTGCTGCCGCGCCCTGAATGAAGTGACGACGCGACACGCTGGTCGACGCGACCTCTGTGGACATGGTTTCAATTACTGACATGTATCCCCCTAGGTAGGTACTACGTAGACCACATACCCTAGTCATCCACAGCCCCGTTGTGTCAATGGGGTGGGCACATGTCCGACCCGAGAAACCCGAAAAGTATGGGCTTTCAGGCTCACCCGAGGGTGGGATCATCTGCTTCGAGCCTCCGGGGTGGCCACGGCCCGCCGAGCTCGTTACGGTCCGGGTGCAGGAGAAATGCCCTGAATTCATACCATTATTAGTACGGTAGAAATCTGTGGTACAGCCCGATCGCACACTCTTGCCGATGTGGTGCGTAGGGCAGTGGTGCAGTTGGTGACGCCGAGCGAGACTCCCGTACATGGGATCGTGGTCGCCGATGCGAGCGATTGCGTCTCGGTCTTCGGCTCCCATTTGCTGCACAGCGCGCTCGATGCTGCGGGGTTGGCGCGACACTGGACCGTTGCGTCAGCAGTGCCACCCCATCGATTGCGCTCGCAAGACGTGTCGATCCTGCCGACGCACGTTCGCAAGATCGTCCCGCGTGTCGCGGTGGCCGACCCCGATCGCCTCGCCACGGCCGACCTGGTCGTCGGTTTCACTGAACTGCGCTGGCCGGTCGTCGACCATGTTCGAGCGCTCCACTGTCCTGCACCTGCGCTCGCACTTCCCGAGTTCATCGATGACGGCGAAGCGTTGATGCACAAGCCACTCAGTTTCGCCGCACTCTCCGACGCGGCGATGCGACACGCGCTTGCGCGACCCGCAGCGAGTTCAACTCAGTCCGATGCACACGTCAGCGACGACGACTTCTGGACGAACCTTGCTGATGTGTGTGCGCGATTCGCTGCGTTGTTGCAGCGCGTGAACGACTAGTTCTTCAGGAAGTCGGACGGCTTCACGCCGAGTGCGACACCAAGACGGACCAGGGTGTCGAGCGCGGGTGAGAAGTGTCCATTTTCGATTCGATTGATCGTCTTGCGATCGATTCCCGCGACCTCGGCGAGCGCAGCTTGGCTCAGGTCTGCGTTGGTGCGCAGTTCGTAGAGTCGATTGGCGAGAACTTTTCGCATCGATGACACGTCGCGCTTGAGTGCGGTTTCGGGAAGTTTCTTGGTCGCGGTTTTCGTCATGTGCACACCTTAGGGCAACGATCGGACAACTGTCCGACTTTTCGATGGACGGCTCATACCTGTCTCGTAGGCTTGCAGTATGCGTATCGGGGTGCTCACGGGAGGTGGTGACTGCCCAGGTCTGAACGCCGTCATTCGCGCAATCGTGCGCAAGGCCGAAGCTCAGCACGGCGACGAGGTGGTTGGCTTCTACGACGCGTGGGATGGCGTCATGGAAGGACGCAGTGTCCGGCTGGATACGGCCCAGGTACGGGGAATTCTCCCGAAGGGCGGAACCATCCTTGGCACCCGTCGCGGCGGTCCGTTTGATTCGGCGGATGGCGTTGATCGCGTCAAGGCGACGCTTGCAGCCGAGCGTCTGGACGCACTCGTCGTCATCGGGGGCAACGGTTCGCTCACGGTCGCGTCGATGCTTGCCGACGATCACGGACTCCCGGTCGTCGGTGTGCCCAAGACGATCGACAATGACGTCGTCGGTACCGACACGACGTTCGGTTTCCAGACCGCGGTGCAGATCGCCACGGATGCGATCGATCGATTGCACACGACCGCGGAGAGCCACGACCGGGTGATGGTCGTCGAAGTCATGGGTCGTGACACCGGGTGGATTGCGATGCAGGCGGGAATCGCTGGTGGCGCAACGGCAATCGTCGTGCCAGAGGTTCCCTTCGACATCGACGAACTTGCCGCGATCGTGACGCGACGACATGCGCGCGGTCGCTATGCCTCGATCGTCGTCGTCGCCGAGGGCGCCCGCCCGAAGCCCGGCACGCTCGAATTGCCCGCGCGATCGAATGATCGATACGGCAACGAGACCCTCGGAGATCTCTCCCATCTGATCGGTGCTGAACTCTCCAAGCGCACGGGATATGAATCGCGTGTCGTGCAGCTCGGACACGTCCAACGTGGTGGCACGCCAACCAGTTACGACCGGGTGCTCTCCACGCGATTCGGGCTGGCTGCGGTCGATCTCGTCCACGAGCGTGCGTGGGGAAAGATGGCCGTGTTGCGTTGCGGGCAGATCGCCTCGGAGTCGATGAGTGTCACCCGCGGCAAGACGAGGTTCATCGACCTCGAGATGTTCGACGACGTGGCGAAGAGTTTCTTCGGCTGATCAGTTCGGCGGACCGAACTGACGGTCGCCAGCGTCCCCGAGTCCGGGAACGATGAACGCGTTTTCGTTCAACCGCTCGTCGACGGATGCGGTGACGATGTGCAGGTTCATGTCGCTCTTGTCGAGGAAGGCGATGCCCTCCGGTGCAGCGAGCACGCAGGCGATCGTGATCGGTTGCTGGGCGCCACGTTGGGCGAGAATGCGACAACCGTGTTCGAGCGATCCACCCGTGGCGAGCATCGGGTCGAGCACGAGACAGTGGCGGCCGTTCAGATGTGTCGGCAACTTGGCGACGTATTCGCTCGGCTCATGAGTGTGTTCGTCACGTTGCACGCCGACGACGGCGATGTCGGCATCGGGGAGGAGTTCCATCGCAGCGGGAAGCATTCCGAGACCCGCGCGCAAAATCGGCACGAGCACCGGTCGTCGCGCGATGCGCACACCATCGGTTTCGGCAAGTGGTGTCGTCACGCGGATCTTTTCCGTCGGCACGCTGCGTGTCGCCTCGGCGATGACGACGAGCGACAGCCTGCGCATCTCGGCGCGGAACATCTGGTTGGACGTGTTCTGATCGCGCAGGTTGGTGAGCGCCTCGGCGGCCACGGGATGATCGACGACGGTGACGGTGACGGGCATGTGCTCCATCTTTGCTGATCGGTAGTGTGGCGACCAATGTCCGCAGACTTTCGGATTCGCTTGGCTCACAGTCCTGCCGACGCGGCGGTGATCTCGGCGGTGTTCGACGAGGTCTGGAGCGTGAAGACAATGGTCTCCCCGGAAATCATCGTGGCCAGCCTGCACAACGGGGGGTATGGGGCGATCGTGGAATCCGCCGGAACGCCCATCGGGGCCGCCTTCGCACTCGTCGGTGTGCCACTGGAGGGCGAGACCGGACCCAACCTGCACTCGCATGCCGCCGGTGTCGTTGCCCATCGGGCTGGTCATGGAATCGGCGAGGCCATCAAGGTGCACCAATGGAGGTGGGCCAAGGACAACGGGTTCGCCACGGTGACATGGACGTTCGATCCTCTCGTGCGGCGCAATGCATGGTTCAACATCGTCAAGCTCGGCGTCCGAGTGCTCGGCTATCACACCAACTTCTATGGCGAACTCGACGACGGCATCAACGCAGGGGAGCAAAGCGATCGAGTGCTCGTGCGCTGGGATGTCGCAGGGCGGGGTGAGCCGCAACGCGCATCGTTCGTCGAATCGGGGCCGGGCGACCTCGTGATTTCCACGCCTCCCGACATCGAGTCATTGCGCATGCGCGATCGCGAGGAGTCCGCACGTTGGCGCGACGTCCAGCGCGCGGCATTTCTCGACGCCCAGTCGCGCGGGGCGGTCGTGGTCGGGTTGAATGAAGAGTACGACTACGTGTTGCGCCCCACGCACACGACACCCGGGACGCCGACATGACCATTCGCAGCATCGAGATCCGCCGCGCACACATCGCCCTCGTTGCGCCGTTCCAGACGTCCTTCGGTGTCGAGACCGATCGTCATCTGTTGTACGTGCGCGTCGTCGGCGACGGCGCCGAGGGTTGGGGCGAGTGCGTGGCGATGACCGATCCCTTGTATTCCTCCGAATACGTCGACGGTTGCGAAGAGGTGCTGCGTCGCTATCTCGTTCCCTGTGTGAAGCCCAACTCGTCGTTGGAGTCGGTGCTCGAATCAATGGCTTCTTTCCGTGGGAACTACATGGCAAAGGCCGCGCTCGAAGCGGCACTGCTCGATTACTTCACGCGGCTCGAGGGAATCTCGCTCGCGTCGTACCTCGGTGCAACCCAGACCCGTGTCGCATCCGGTGTCTCGGTCGGCATCCAGCCATCGATCGACAAACTCCTCGAGGTCGTGGGACGATACGTGGCCGATGGCTACGTGCGCATCAAGCTGAAGATCGAACCCGGCCGCGACATCGAACCCGTGCGTGCGGTGCGCAAGGCGTTCGGGGATGCAATGCTGCTGCAGGTCGATGCGAATGCTGCGTACCGCGTCGAGGACGCCGAGCATCTCGCGCGACTGGACGAATTCAATTTGTTGCTCATCGAACAACCACTTCCCGAAGAAGATCTCGTTGGCAACGTCGAACTCGCCAAGCGCGTCCGCACACCGATCTGTCTGGATGAGTCGATCACGACGATCGAGGTCGCCCGCGGCGCACTCGACATCGGTGCATGTTCGATCATCAACATCAAGCCCGGACGCGTCGGGGGATACCTCGAGGCAAAGAAGATCCACGACCTGTGTCTCGCGCGTGGCGTTCCGGTGTGGTGCGGGGGGATGTTGGAGACGGGGATCGGTCGGGCGGCAAATCTTGCGCTTGCAGCGTTGCCCGGGTTCACCCTTCCCGGCGACACCTCCGCGTCGAAGCGTTACTTCGCGACGGATGTGACCACGCCGTTCGAGTTGCGCGATGGCTACATCGACGTGCCGACCGGTCCCGGCATCGGCGTGACACCGATTCCCTCGATTCTCGAGGCGATGACGTCGCGGGTCGACACGATCGCGATTGACTGAACGCCGATGTCGCACGACAAGATGCCCGAGTCGTGGATCGACTACCTGAACCGCCTCGACGTCGAGCGCCTCGAACTCACCAACGACGAGATCCTCGACGCGGTCGAGCGAGGGCTGAGGCTCCAGGGCCAGGGTGAATCGGTCATCGAACCTCGCGTGCATCTCGAACCGGGCGTCTCGAATGGCCACTTCAACGTGCTCCGCGGCTCCTTGGGTGGCGACATCGACATCGCGGGAGTGAAGGTCGTCGGCGACTTCGTCGACAACTACAAGGTCGGGCTCCCGAGTGAACTTGCACTCCTCAACTTGATGGACCGACGAACGGGTCAACCTCGGGCGGTCATCGATGCGTCGTATCTCACCGACATGCGCACCGGTGCGGTGACGGCACTCGGGGCAAAGCACCTCGCGCGCAAAGGCTCCAAGGTGCTCGGACACGTCGGTGCTCGCGGTACTGCGTATTGGAACGTGCGTCTTCTCGATCACCTGTTCGACTTCGATGAGATCCGAGTGCACTCGCTGCGTCCCGAAAGCCGCGAGGCGTTCGCCCGCACGCTGTCCGAGGATCTCGGCAAGCCCGTCGTCGCAACGACCGACTGGGAGTCCTGTGTGCGCGGAGCGGACATCGTCGTCGAGGCGTCACGCCTCGAGCGACCCGAGGTGATGTTGCGCACCGAATGGATCGCGCCCGGTGCATTCGTCGTGCCGTACGGGACGATGAGTGCCGTCGACATCGACGTGTTGTCGATCATGGACAAGGTCGTCGTCGACGATTGGGGGCAGTGCAGGGATGGCAAGTTCGGATCCTTGCGCGCGCACGTCGAGCAGGGCTTGTTGAGCGAGTCGAACGTGCATGCGGAGTTGTGTCAGGTCGTGACCGGAGAGCGGACCGGTCGTGAAAGCGATGATGAGACGACACTGCTGTGGCATCGCGGGTTGTCCCTTTCGGACATCGCACTCGGTCATGCGATGTTGCAGAAGGCGGCGAAGCTCGGGATCGGGCAGAAGTTGCGGTATTCGTGAAGATCATCGCGGGTGATCGCGAACTCACGCTCGAGGAGATGGTCGCTCTCGCTCGCCGCGACACGACACTCGAGGTCTCGAAGGCTGCCTGGGCGCGAATCACGGATTCGCGCGCGATTGCCGACGAAGAGCTCGAGCGCGGTGCGATCGTCTATGGACTCACGGTCGGTCTCGGAGGGAAGGTGTCGATGCCGATCGAGCGCGACTCCGTTCCTGAATTCGAGAAGTCGGTGATCAGCGCGCGCATCATCGGAATCGGGGAACCGCTCGACGAAGCCGTCTGTCGTCGAGCACTCGGCCTTCGCATCGTGAACATCTGCCACGGGCGCTCGGCGGTTTCTCCACACGTCGTCGAGCAGTTGCTGGCGATGTACAACGCAGGAGTGACACCGATCGTTGCGTCCCTCGGATCGATCGGCTCGAGTGATCTCGGGCAGTGTTCCCAGTTGTGCGCGACGGTGACGGGGGTCGGTCAGGTGTGGGTCGACGGAAAGCAGATGTCTGCAGTCGACGGACTGGCATCGATCGGAAGGAAACCAGCTGATCTCGGCCCGAAGGACGCACTTGGTTTGTTCAATTCCGGTGCGGTCACGCAGTCGATCGCCGTCGACTATCTCGCGACCTTACGAGTGGTTCTCGATGCAGCGACGGTTGCAGCGGTTGCCTCCTGTGAGGCCTACGGAGTGAATCCCTCGCCCTTCACACGCGAGGTCACCGTGACGAAGGCGGTTCCGGGTGGGGAGAAGGCGAGCGACGCGATCATGTCGCTCCTCGAAGGGTCCTGGACGCTCGAGCAGGGTGCGATACCGCAGGCGCAACACGCGATCAGTTTCCGCACGCTCGTGCCCCTGATCGCCGTCGTCGAAGAGTGTGTCGAGCGATTTTCGGACCTCATCGAACGTGAGGTGAACTCGAGTACCGACAGCCCGGTGGTGTTGCACGACTCGCGAACCGTTCGCTCATCGGTGAACTTCCAGCCACTTGCAGCCGCCGTCGCCGGTGACGCACTGGCGATCGCCCTGACGCACTGGTCGAATGCATCGGCGAATCGCACGATCAAGATGGCCAATCACTCGATTCCCGACGTCCCCCGATTCCTCGCACCGGACGAAGGCCAGTCCGTCGGATTCAACGCGCTCATGAAGTCGACCGTCGCGATGGCCACCCGTGTTCGCTTCGAGGCGAATCCCGGCAGCGTGGATTTCTTCGCCGTGTCGGACGGCACCGAGGACGTCGCGTCACAGTTGCCACTGGTGGTGGAAAAACTCGGCCGCCAGGTCGAGTCCTTGCGTCGACTGGTCGCTCTCGAAGCCTTCACCGCGCACCAACTCGTGTCCTTGCGTCAGCCCAGACGATGGGGGCGTGCGGCGACGCGAGTGCTCGACGTGTGTGGTCGACACGTTCCGGTGATCGAACACGACCAACCCCTCGGTGGATTCGTGGATGCACTCACGGAGTGCATCGCGCGCGGCGAATTGCACTGACAACTTGTCGGGGAGGGGGGACTTGAACCCCCGGCCTCCTGGTCCCAAACCAGGCACGCTACCAACTGCGCCACTCCCCGGGCCTCGTCACTCTACCGAACAAACACCTCGGTCATCGTGCGAGTGAACGAACGACATCGAGCAGTCGCGTGACGTCGTCGTGTGAGACGTAGCGCGTCACTCCTGCGCGCACCACGCCGCCTGATTCGCTCAGTCCCATATGTCTCCCTGCTTCGACCGCATAGGAGTGTCCGGACCACACGGCGATCTTGTTGCGTGCGAGTTCTTCTGCCACCGCATCGGGGTGATGGCCACGAATCGTGAAGGCGACGGTCGGCACGCGACCCTCCATCGACTGACGACCCCACACGCGAACGCCGTCGATGGCGAGCAGTCCCTCGAGCAGTGGTGCGAACACGTCGTTCTCTGCAGCCATCACCTTGTGCATGTCCTCTTCGAGGAGGAAGCGGGCGGCTGCCTCGACGGCGGCGATGCCCTCGAAATTCGGCGTGCCGGTCTCGAACCGTCGTGGGCCGACGTCTTCGGCCGGTCGCACCTTGGCCACGGGGAGTGAGTTGAGGAGATCGGGTTGGATGCACAGCACGCCGGAGTGCGGGCCATACCACTTATATGGAGATGTCGCGAGGACGTCGCAGCCGAGCGCGGTGACGTCGACCGGGCGATGGACCGCGAGGTGCACCGCATCGACGAACACACGTGCACCGACGGCGTGAGCTGCGGTGATGATCGGTGCGAGGTGTGGTGCGGTGCCGATGAGATTGGAGGCTCCCGTGATCGCCACCCACTTCGTATTCGGCGTGATGAGTTCGATCACGCGTGCGGGATCGAGGATGCCGCTGTCGACATCGAAGGGTGCAAGCACGTGCTCGGCGCCGGAGGTTTCGCACGCGACTCGCCACGGCGAGACGTTGGCGTCGTGGTCGAGCATCGTGCCGACGACACGGTCGTTCGGCGTGAGCGTGCGGGCGACCGCGCGCGTGAAGGCGAACGTCATCGTCGTCATGTTCGCGCCGAGACAGATGCCGTTCGGATCTGCATTGAGCAATTGACCGACGACGTCACGAGTGCGGGTGAGGAGTGCATCGCACTCTTGGGCCGCGGCGAAGGATCCTCCCGTGTTGGCGTTGTGTCCGCTTGCTGCCCACTCGCTCATCGCGCGGATCGCGACGTCGACCATTTGGGTTCCGGCTGGTCCGTCGAATCGGGCCCAGCCGTTGGCGAGACCCGGGAAGCGGGACGCGATCGAGGTCACGTGATCAGGCGGAAGCGCGCTTGGCGGCGCGGGCAAGACGCTTGGCGGCACGACCGATCGGCTCGAGGTGACGATGGTCGAGGTCGCCCTTTTCGATGCCGTTGGTGAAGCGCACGCGATAGCGCAGCCAGTTGAAACCGTTGGCCAGGATGACCTTGCCCTCGGAGCCAACGGGGATCCCGTCGATCTCGGCGATGGTGCGCACCTTGTCCCCGGTCTTCAAGTTGATCTGCCCCTCGTGCGGAGTGGCAAGAGCGTGCGGTTTCCACGAGGCTGTCACGAAAGCCAAGGGTACACTTTTCGCCCTGTGAAGAGCACCATTGAGACCCTCGAGGGCAACAAGGTCAAGCTGACCATCGAAATCGACGAAGTCGAATTCGACCGCAACATTGACGACGCATTCCGCAAGATCGCCAAGGAGATCCGCGTGCCGGGTTTCCGTCAGGGCAAGGCGCCGCGCAAGGTGCTCGAGGCCCAGATCGGTCGCGATGCCGCACGCGGTCAGGCGATCCAGGATGCGATCCCGCAGTACCTCACACTCGCGGTGCGCGAACACGACGTGGATCTGATCGCGACACCCGCGATCGACATCACCAAGGGCGAAAAGGAAGGCGCCGTCGCCTTCGATGCGACGTGCGAGATCCGTCCGGAGATCACCGTTGCTGGTTACGACTCCTTGCGAGTCGAACTGCCGTCACTCGTCGTCGAGGAGAGCGAAGTCGACGAGGCGCTCGAGACCGAGCGACGTCGTCACGGTTCGTTGCGTGACGTCGAGCGTGCAGTGCAGAAGGGTGACACCGTGTCGGTGGATCTCGCGGGCACCCGCGACGGAAATCCTGTTCCGGGTCTCAACGTCACCGACTGGTCGTACGAGGTCGGCAAGGGATGGGTGTCGCCGAAGTTCGACGATCAACTCATCGGTGCGTCGATTGGTGCGACCATCGAGTTCTCCGATGCGCCGAACGGAACCGAAGAGGTATCCGACTTCGTCGTCACGGTGAAGAAGGTCCAAGAGATGGTGCTCGAGGATCTCACCGACGAATGGGTGAAGTCGACGACGGGCGAGTACGAAACGGTTGACGCATGGCGTGCTTCATTGCGCGAGCGGATCGAGACGATGAAGCTCGGCCAGAGTCGCTCGGTGTTCGTCGAGCGCACGACTGGTGCACTCGCTGAACTGGTCACGATCGATGCGCCGGACGCAATGGTGCAAAGTGACCTGCAGGGTCGGGTGCGCGCGACGATGGAACAGTTCCAGGCACAGGGAATTTCCTTCGATCAGTGGTTGTCGGTGACCGGTCAGTCGGCCGAGGCATTCGTCGAGATGATGCGTGGTGAATCCACGAAGGCGGTGAAGGTCGACCTTGCACTGCGCGCGGTGGCCACCGCACGCAACATCGTCGTCGAAGATGCCGACATCGACAAGGAGATCGATCGCATCGCGATGCAGGTCAATCGCAAGGCTGCCGAAGTGCGCAAGGCGTACGAGAAGCAGGACATGATGGTCGACCTGGTTGCCCAGATTCGCAAGTCGAAGGCCGTCGACTGGCTCCTTCGCAATTCCACCCTCGTCGATGAGAAGGGGAACGCAATCGCTGCGGACACCTTGTTTGGCGAGAGTGACGCTGATTCCGCCCAATAGCGCACACCCCCAACTACTATTTGGGGTTGACGGCAACCCCGAGGAGATGGCGCCATGCAGGATCGAAACGTGATGCGGAACTACTACGTTCCGAACGTCACCGAACAGACCAGTAGGGGCGAGCGCGTCTATGACCTCTACAGCCGCCTGCTCAAGGAAAACATCATCTTCCTCGGCACCCCGATCGACGACACCATCGCCAACTTGATCTGTGCTCAGCTCATCCACCTGGAGAGCGAGAACCCGGACAAGGACATCAACATCTACATCAACAGCCCTGGTGGCGACATCACCGCGCTGTTTGCGATCTACGACACGATGCAGTTCATCAAGAACGACATCGCAACTATCTGCCTCGGCCAGGCCGCTTCCGCCGCCGCAGTGCTGCTCGCCGCAGGCACCAAGGGTAAGCGCCTTGCGCTTCCGCACTCTCGCGTCTTGCTGCACCAGCCGTATGGTCAGGTCGGCTACGCACAGGTGACCGATCTCGAGATCGCTGCACGGGAGATTCTGCGCATGCGCGAACTGCTCGAGCAGATCCTCGCTCGTCACACCGGCCAGCCGATCGAGCGCATCCATGCGGACACCGACCGCGACTTCGTGATGGAAGCCGACGCTGCTCTCGCGTACGGAGTGATCGATGAGATCATCACCGAACGAAGCCTTGCCGATCGATCCGGTCCGATTCGCTGAGGAATCGCTGACACATGGCAAAGTTTGGTGACACCGCCGAATTGGTGAAGTGTTCGTTCTGCGGCAAGTCGCAGAAGCAAGTCAAGAAGCTCATCGCAGGGCCGAGCGTCTACATCTGCGACGAGTGCATCGACCTGTGCAACGAGATCATCGACGAGGAGTTCGTCAAGAACGTCGACTCCGGTGTCGCTGAACTACCGATCCCGCGTGACATTCGAACCTTCCTCGACGAATACGTGGTCGGCCAGGAGCAGGCGAAGAAGGTGCTCGCCGTTGCGGTGTTCAACCACTATCGCCGCATCAAGCACAAGGCCTCCGGCGCACAGCGTCGCGACGAGGTCGAGCTGCAGAAGAGCAACATCTTGCTCCTCGGCCCGACGGGATGTGGCAAGACCCACATGGCCCAGACGCTCGCACGCATGTTGAACGTGCCGTTCGCGATCGCCGATGCGACCGCCCTCACCGAAGCTGGCTACGTCGGCGAGGACGTCGAGAACATCCTGCTCAAGTTGTTGCAGGCCGCCGATTTCGACGTGAAGCGCGCCGAGACCGGAATCATCTACATCGACGAAATCGACAAGGTGGCGCGCAAGAGCGAGAACCCCTCAATCACCCGCGATGTCTCCGGCGAAGGCGTGCAGCAAGCGTTGCTCAAGATCCTCGAAGGCACGGTGGCCTCGGTGCCGCCGCAAGGTGGACGCAAGCACCCGCACCAAGAGTTCATCCAGATCGACACCACCAACGTGTTGTTCATCGTGGGTGGAGCATTTGCCGGTCTCGACCAGATCATCGAGTCGCGAATCGGTCACAAGGGCGTCGGATTCCATGCCACGGTTCGTTCGAAGGCGGAAAAGGACCCGGGTGAACTGTTCGCCCAGGTGCTGCCCGAAGATCTCATGAAGTTCGGCATGATTCCCGAATTCATCGGCCGTCTGCCGATGATCGGTGCGGTGCACGCGCTGGATCAGCAGGCGCTCATTCAGATCCTCACCGAACCGAAGAACGCGCTCGTCAAGCAGTATCAGAAGTTCTTCGAGTTCGAAGACATCGAACTCGAGATCACCCCGGCCGGACTCGTGGCGATCGCCGACCAGGCCCTTGCCCGCGGAACCGGTGCTCGTGGGTTGCGGGCAATCCTCGAAGAGGTGTTGCTCAACACGATGTACGACCTACCGGGTCGCACCGATATCGCTCGCGTCATCGTCGATGCCGACGCCGTGACGGAAAAGACGATGCCGACGTTGATTCCGCGCACCGCCAAAGTCGCGCGCCAGCGTCGCGCGGCATCCTGATCCCTAACCTCTAGGTCATGCGGTTCGACGAAGCACTCGTCTACCTCGACGAACACGCGAGTTACGAAAAGACCGGTCGAGTAGAGGAACCCTCACTCAACAACATCGCGCGGTTGATGGACGTGATGGGCGATCCGCAACTCACTTACCCGGTGATTCACGTGACGGGCACGAATGGCAAGGGCTCGACGACGCAGATCATCACGAAGCTGTTGATGGCCCATGGTTTGCAGGTCGGCACCTACACGAGTCCGCACCTGGAGCACTTGACCGAGCGGATCTCGCGCAACGGTGTGCCGATCCCAGAGCAGGACTTCGCCAACTGCGTCGCGGCTGTCGCCGACGTGGAAGCGATATCGGGTGTCCGCCCGACGTACTTCGAGATCATGACGGCGAGCGCGTTTCGCTACTTCGCCGACGAGGCCGTCGACGTGGCGGTGATCGAGGTGGGCATGCTCGGTCGATGGGACGCAACCAACGTGGTGCAGTCGCACGTTGCGGTGATCACCAACATCGACCTCGACCACACGGAATTCGCCGGTCCGACGCTCGCGGACATCGCCCGTGAAAAGGTTGGCATCTCCAAACCGTCGAGCACGCTCGTCGTTGGAGACGTGAACGACGACTTGAACCCGATCTGGGCAGGTGCGCCATCGCGCGGCCTCGTGAGGCGGATCGAACACTTCGAGTGCATCGGCAACGAACTTGCCGTCGGTGGACGACTGCTCGACGTGTCGACGCCGCGCGGGGTGTACCGCGACGTCATGGTTCCGCTCCATGGTCGTCATCAGGGGGACAATGCCTCGATCGCCATCGTCGCGATCGAGGAGTTCTTCGATGCGCCGATCAACGAGGATGTGTTGCGTGAGGGGATGGCGTCCGTCGAGATGCCAGGACGATTCGAAGTTCTCGGACACCATCCGCTCGTCATCATCGACGGTGCGCACAATCCGGCGGGCGCCGACGTCTGCTCTGCGGTCTTCTTCGACGACTTCAGCCCGGTCGGTCGACGAATCCTCGTCGTCGGCACGCTGAAGGGGAGGGATCCCGAGTTGACACTCGGAGCGTTGCGCGTGGACGACTTCGATGTCGTCGTCACGTGTACGGCGCCGTCTCCCCGCGGTCTCGAATCCGCTGTCCTTGCCGCCACCGCGCGATCGATGGGGTGCGACGAGGTGCTCGAATGCACAAGCGTCGAGGATGCGTGTGCACGGGCATTGTCGATTGCGAGCGAAGATGATGCAGTGCTGGTCGCCGGTTCTTTGTACGTCGTGGGTAGTGCCCGGACGACCCTGCGCCGTAGCCTGTAGCGCGTGAGCAACAGAACCCTCGTCCTCCTCAAGCCAGATGCAGTCGAGCGCCAGTTGGTTGGTGCGATCCTGTCCCGATTCGAACAGAAGGGCCTCCGACTCGTCGCGATGGAGTTGCGCAAACTCGATGCCGCGACGCTCGAGCGTCACTACGAAGAGCACAAGGGCAAGGGCTTCTATGCCGAGCTCGTCGCGTTCATGTCGCGAAGCCCAGTGGTCGCACTCGTCGTCGAAGGACCGGAAGACACGTGGGAGATCGTTCGCGGAATGATGGGCACCACCAATCCTCGTTCGGCAGCACCCGGCACGATTCGTGGCGACTACGGCACGATCTTCACCGAGAACCTCGTGCACGGTTCCGACTCTGCGGCCTCCGCGGCGCGTGAGATCGGCATTTTCTTTCCCAATCTGTAGGAAGTGAGCGTCGCTCACGCACAGGTGACGCTAGGTAGGATTTAGGCATTCATCGCCCGTCCCGGGTGCCGTTGCACTGAGGAGCTCGACAGATATGCCAGGTGGGAGTGCGTTATCGCTCGGTCGTGACATCGCGATCGACCTCGGCACCGCCAACACCCTCGTCTATGTGAAGGGGGAGGGCATCGTGCTGAACGAGCCCTCGATGGCAGCCGTCGACAATCGGACTGGTCAGCTGGTCGCCGTCGGCGCCGAGGCCAAGCGCATGTGGGGCCGGGCGCCCCAGAACATCCGCCTCGTGCGGCCGATGAAGGACGGGGTGATCGCCGACTTCGACGTGTGCGAACAAATGCTTCGATTCTTCATCCAGCGCGTGCACACGAGCCGCTGGAGCAAGCCACACATGATCGTGTGTGTGCCGTCCGAGGTGACCGGGGTCGAGCGGCGCGCGGTGCAGGACGCAGCCGAATTCGCCGGTGCTCGTCGCCCGGTGTACATCATCGAAGAGCCGATGGCGGCCGCGATCGGTGCGGGACTTCCGGTCCACCTACCGAGCGCGAACCTGATCGTGGACATCGGTGGCGGAACGACCGAAGTTGCCGTCATCTCGATGGGCGGCATCGTGACCGCGCATTCCGCACGCGTCGCAGGCGACGACTTGAACGAGGCGATCGTCGAGTTGTTCCACAAGGAGTTCGCACTCGACATCGGTGAAAACACCGCCGAGTCGGTGAAGATCCAGATCGGTTCTGCGTGGCCGCTCGCCGAGGAATTGTCGGCAGACGTCGGCGGACGTGATGCGGCCACAGGTTTGCCGCGCACGCAGCTCGTCACGAGTGAAGAGGTGCGAGAGGCCCTCGACGGTCCGGTCACGATGATCGTGGACGCGATCAAGACCACACTTGAGCGCACTCCTCCCGAACTCGCCGCCGACATCATCGGTCATGGTCTCGTCCTGTCGGGCGGTGGTGCACTGCTCACGGGGCTTGCGGAACGAGTCACCAACGAGACGGGAATCCACGCTTATCTCGCCCCCGAGCCGCTCGAGTCGGTGGTCCTCGGTTGTGGGCTCACCCTCGACAACATCGACGCAATGAAGGGTCTGACGGCTCAGACCTCCTTCGAGTAGGACGCGAAGATCACACTGTGACCGCGATGTCTGCACAGCGCAGGAGAGCGATCGCGCTGCTCGCCCTGACCTCGATCATCCTCGTCACCCTCGACCTCCAACAGTCGGGTTCGACGTCACTCGTGCGTTCGATTTTCGGCACGGTGTTCAGGCCCGTCGAGGGAGTGGCGCGCATCGTCACGCGTCCCGTCGGCAACGTGTGGAACGGCATCACGAAGTACGACGACGTCGTCGACGAAAACGACCTGTTGCGCGAAAAGATCGCCCAGCAGGAGGGCGCAGCGGTTGCGGCCGCCGCCTCCGTTCGACTCGCTCAGGAACTCCTTGCACTGAATGGATTGCCGACCCTCGCGGGTATCAACTCCGTGAGCGCACAGGTGATCGGTGACGCGCCGTCCAACTATTCCCAGACCGTCGAGATCAATCAGGGCAGCGAAAGCGGAATCAAGGTCGGCATGCCGGTGCTCAACGCCGCCGGTCTCGTCGGCAAAGTCACGAAGGTGTTCTCCAATCGTGCGGTGGTGATGCTCGTGACCGACCCGGAGTATGCGCTGTCGGTGAAGGTGGTCAACACGCCCGAAGCACTCGACACGACGGCGGTGAATGACCCAGACGCAGCGACTGCGTCATCGTCTTCGACCACCACGACGACCTCCACGACCGTTGCACCAGGATCGAACATTCCGGGATTCACTCCCGGTTCGATCGTCACGCCGTCCACGAGTCCTGGCGTGAGCGTGTCCGTGTCGGTGCCATCGCTGACGATCCCGACGTCAGGAGCACTCGGTGTGCGCGAGACGGGAATCCTCGAGGGCCGAGGCCCGAGCCGCGTGCCGATCGTGCGATTCATCGATCCAGAGCAACGTTTCGGAACGGTGCTCAGCGGAACGCCGATCGTGACCGCTGGTGGTTCGCTCAGCCTTGCACCGCCGGACATCGTCGTCGGCAAGGTGTCGCGCGTGATCAGCCGACTCGGCACCGCTGGCCCGGTGCTCGAGATCGAGCTCGTCGCCGACCTGTCGAACCTGTCGTTCGTGCGCATCTTGTTGTACCAACCGATCACGGAGTCGACGACGCCATGATCGACCGCCTGGTGCCGATCATCACGAGTCGGTGGTTTCGTCTCGTCCTCGTCGGGTTGGTCGTGCTCGGCTTGCAGACCACCTTGTTCTCCGACGTTCGACCGTTCGGCGTCGTCGCGCAATTGATGCTGCTCCTCGCCGTTGCCGCCGGCGTCACCTATGGGCTCGAGGTCGGTGCCGTTGCGGGTCTCGTGTTGGGGTTCATGTATGACTGCGTCCTCAACACGCCACTTGGTTTGTGTTCGCTCGTCTTTGGTGGGGCGGGAGCGGTTGCAGGGGCGTTGCCGTTCTTCATTCGCGAGCCGTCCTGGTGGCTGAAGATTGCCGGTGTGGCGTCGGCAACGTTGCTCGCCGAACTTGCCTTTCCATTCGCGTTGTCGATGGTCGGGATCGGTGGCTGGGTGCGGCCGAGAATGTTCGTCGTTGCCCTCGGGGTGACGCTCATCAATCTGGTGTTCGCCCCGTTGGCACTCATCGTCAGCCGTTGGACGCTCAAAGCGAATCTCGGTAACTGACGGCGATGGCTACACCTGCCTCTCGTTCCCGACTCGTCTCGCTCGGCATCGTCGCAGCGATCCTGATGTCGATCCTCGGCATCCGCATGTGGTTCCTGCAGTCGGTCAAGTTGGAGCTGAACGAGGACATCGTGTTGTCGGTGCGCACGCGCACCATTCGGCTCCTGCCCGAACGCGGTCGAATCTTCGACGCCAAGGGCCGCATCGTGGCCGACAACAAGCGCATTCTGACGGCGACGATCGATCGTCAGGTGATCAAGAAGGATTCGGATCGTGCTGAGCTCTTCGCGCGACTGAGCGGTCCATTGCAGATGACCGAAGAGGCCCTCGAGCGCCGGTACGACGACAAGCGATACGGGCTCCTCGAGGCATTGCCGTTGAAGGAAGACGTCTCCGAAGAGACCGCGCTGTATCTGAGCGAACGGGCCGAAGACTTTCCCGGGATCTACGTGCGCGAGGAGTGGAGACGGAACTATCCGTACGGCGCAATCGGCAGTCACGTGATCGGTTACATGGGCGCGATCCTCGAGTCGACGCTTGCGTACTACAAGTCCCTCGACTACGAGCCGAACGAGCGAGTTGGTGGCTACGGGGTGGAGCAGACCTACGAGACGATCCTGCGCGGAACACCTGGTTACGTGCGATACGAGGTGGACGCCCAGGGTCGACTGTTGCGCCAACTCGAACGCGTCGAACCGGTTCTCGGCAACGACATCCAGATGTCGATCGACATGCAACTCCAGCAGTTCACCGAACAGGCACTCGAGACGCAACTCGTCCTGCGGCGGCGAGTGGAGGCGGGATTCAATCGTCTCGAGGATGGCACGATCGATCCGGCCAACCCCGACCCCGTGTTCTACAAGGCGCCCGCGGGATCTGCAGTCGTGATGAACCACAACACGGGACAGATCGTGGCGATGGCGTCCTATCCGCGCTTCGACCTGCGCTGGTTCGCCGGTGGCGTGAGCAAGGACAAGTTCGCGCAGATCTTTCCGCAGACCGACGACCCCGACTTGTCGATCCTCGTGAATCGCGCGGTCTCGGGGCGATACAACCTCGGCTCATCCTTCAAACCCTTCGTCGCGTATGCGGCGCTGAACTCGGGTCAACTCGTCGGTGGCGCGTCGTATCGCTATGACGACCGTGGCTCGTACAAGTTGGAGAGCATTCCCGACGACCGCTGTCAGCAGGGAGTCAAGTGTGTATTCCGAAACGCAATCTGTCGCGCGACCGGTTCACCGTGTCGATATGGACTCGTCAACGTCGAGAGCGCACTTGCCGTGTCGTCGGATGCCTTCTTCTACAAGATCGGTGAGCAGATCCTGACGGAACGCGGGTATCAGCCGATCCTCGAGCAACAGGTCCGACTGTTCGGATTCGGATCGCCGACCAACGTCGACCTGCCGAACGAATATGCCGGCACGATTCCGAGCAAGGCGCTGAAGAAGCGAATGGCAGATCTCGGTGCGATCTCGGAGGAGTCGGGCCGTGCGTACTACGTCGGAGACCAGATTCTCTTCTCCATCGGTCAGGGTCTGTTGTCGGCATCTCCATTGCAGGTGGCGAATGCATACGGTGTGTTCGGCAACGGCGGAAAGCTCATGCAGCCCCATGTCGTGCAGTCGATCCTGTCGTCGGGAACTCCCGACCTGAAGCCCGGTATCGCCGACGTCGCCCAGGCGACGATCGTCGAGCGCTTCGACGACGAGGAGCCCGTGTCGACGGTCGACATGACGGGCGAGAAGCGTGACGCGGTCGTTCGCGGACTGCAACGAGTCATCACCGGTCCAGGGGTGAATTTCGATTTTTACCACAAGACCACGGGTGAGTTGCTCTTCAAGGGTTACCCGTACAACGTGTTGCCGATCGCAGGCAAGACCGGAACGGCGCAGGGTTTGAACAACCTGCCGTGGAACGACTCGTCGGCGTTCGGCGCGTTCAGCTTGAGCGCTGAACACCCGTATTCGGCCTTCGCATATCTCGAGAAGGCGGGCTTCGGGTCCCAAGGAGCTGCGCCGGTGATCAAGTGCGTCTATTTCGCACTATCGGGTCGATACAAGATGGATTCGGTCGAAGTGGCCGAGCCGTTGAACGTTTCGAGCTCGTTCGCGGCCCCGCCGGTCGGATTGCGTAATCCCACGTGTCTCGCCGGTGGCAGATCGGATAGCAGGGACTGATGTCGTCGACATTCGAACGCTTCCGACCGATCAGTTCCCGTCGCAATCCGACGGTCACGGGGAGTTACTCCGACCCGATCCGCAACATCGACTGGGTCCTCATGGGCTCGGTCATCACCCTCGTCGTCATCGGTCTTTTCACCGTGTTTTCGGCGACGTACCGCCGTCTTGCCGAACAGGGATTCGACCCCTACGTCTATACGCAGCGTCAGGCGATCTTCATCGTTGCGGCGGGCGTGATCCTGGCGGGAATCATGTCGATCGGTCACGACTGGTTCAGGACCCAAAGTGGATTCTTCTTCGGTGGAGTCATCGTGCTCCTCGTCTTGGTGCTCGCGACCGGTGCCGTCACCGGAGGAGCGCGTCTTGCATTCGACCTCGGACCGATCTCGATCCAGCCTGCGGAGCTCGCCAAACCTGCAGTGCTGCTCGTCGTGGTCGGTTACTTGAGTGAGGCGACGACGGAGCGCATCGACTGGCACCACTTCGTGATGACGATCTACATCGTGATGGTGCCGATCGGCTTGATCCTTGCGCAGCCCGACCTCGGGTCTGCATCCGTCGTCGTTGCGGGTGTCGCCGGTGTGCTGTTCGTCGCGGGAGCGCGGCGTCGATACATGGCGCTGATCGCGTCGCTATCGGCTGCGACCATCGCCGTCACGTTCGCACTCTTTCCGTACCAGCTTCGTCGATTCGATGCCTGGATCAATCAGAACTCCTACGACAAGGATCTCGAAAAGATCGTGTTGCAGGTGCGCTTCGCCAAGCGCGCGGTGTCGACGGGTGGGCTCTTCGGCAAGGGATATCTGGATGGTCCGTTGACGAATGGCAAGTACATCCCCGTGCAGTTCACCGACTTTCCCTTCTCGGCGATCGGGGAGCAGTTCGGGGCCCTCGGTGGAGTCGTCGTACTGGCCCTCTTCGGTGTCGTGCTGTGGCGGGTGTGGCGCATTGCCCAGATGGCTCGCGATCGCTTCGGTTACTTCCTCGTGACCGGGATCTTCACCATCCTCATGTGGCAGGTGTTCCAGAACATCGGCATGAGCATGGGCGTGACCCCGGTGAGTGGTCTGCCGCTGCCGTTCATTTCCTACGGTGGGTCCCACCTCGTGTCCAGCGCGATCCTCATTGGGCTGGCCCAAAGCGTCCACATGCGGCGCCTGCGCTAGGGCGAAAAAGGGTCCCGCAAAGCGTCCCCCACGTCGCCACCGGCGGGTAGCCTGAAGGTCACGGACGGGCAGTCGCCCTTCCAAAGGTCGATATCGCGACTGCGAACCGGCCGATGAGATTCCCCCGAGTCTGTCGGCGAGGTGCGCGAGCGCGACGGCTGCGAGCGCGGATTGATTCCCGCGCATGCCGCTGAAACACACGAAACGAGCAGGAAAATGAGTGAAGTCAACGCTGGGGCCTCTGGCCCTGAGCAGTCCGCAGGTGGCAATTCCCCCGCAAAGAAGCGTCGCCGTGGGCGTCGCGGTGGCAAGAACCGCAATCGCAACCGTCAGCCAGGTGCTGCCACGACGGCAGCCGTGACGATGGAACTGCCCGATCCGCCGCGTGAGGGCAAGATGGTCAGCCCGCAGGCCGCCAGTGACGCGCTCGTGCGCAAGCCACAGATCGGCGACACCCGTCCTGCACCCGTCATGGCACCCAAGCCTGAGGCCGCAAAGCCCGCCGCCGAGAAGTCCAAGAGCAAGTCTCGCCGCGGTGGTCGCCGTGGCGGCCGTAATCGTCGCCGCACCGGTGGCTCGGAAGCCGTTGCTGGTTCCGATGCCGAATTGATCGAGCGTCGCAGGGGCAAGGAGCGCAACGGCAAGGCCGTTGGTCGCTACATGATGTGTGTCCAGGTGCGCGAGGGGTTCACGCAGGTGGCCATGCTCGAGGGGCGTTCGCTCATCGAGCATTACGTCTCGCGTCCAGCCGATGACGAAACGCAGATCCACGGCAACATCTACCTCGGTCGCGTGCAGAACGTGTTGCCGGGAATGGAAGCCGCCTTCGTCGACATCGGCACCCAGAAGAACGCCGTGCTGTATCGCGGTGACGTGCAGTTCGACAAGGACGACGTCGTCGAGCAGGGTCCGGACCCGCGCATCGAGCAGGTGCTCAAGTCGCGCCAGTTGATCCTCTGCCAAGTCACCAAGAATCCGATCGGTGCAAAGGGCGGACGCCTGACCCAGGAAGTGTCGTTGCCGGGTCGATTCGTGGTGTTGATTCCCGACTCGCGCACGTATGGCATCTCCAAGCGTCTGCCCGAAGGGGAGCGTCGTCGTCTGCGCGGCATCCTCGATCGCATCAAGCCGGAAGAGCACGGCATCATCGTGCGCACCGCGGCGGAAAACGCGACGGAACACGAACTGACGACCGATCTCACCCGACTGCTCGAGCAGTGGGCGACGATCCGTGAAGCTGCGACGAAGGCGAATTCGCCGACGCTGCTGTATCGCGAGCCACCACTTGCCGTGCGCGTCATTCGTGAAGAGTTCTCGAGCGACTATCGCGGCATCATCATCGACGACCGTGCCCTGTACACCGAGGTCCGCGACTACATCCAGGCTTTCAACCCGGAGTTCGCCGACCGCGTGGAGTACTACGACCAGTCGACCGAAGGCCTCGCACTTTTCGAGCAGTACCGCGTGCACGAGCAGTTGCGCAAGGCGCTCGACAAGAAGGTCTGGTTGCCCTCGGGTGGATCGCTCATCATCGAGCACACCGAGGCACTCACCGTCATCGACGTGAACACCGGCAAGAACGTCGGCAAGTCGAACCTCGAAGAGACCGTGTTCCACAACAACCTCGAGGCCGCCGATGAGATTGCTCGCCAGTTGCGCCTGCGCGACATCGGCGGAATCATCGTCATCGACTTCATCGACATGGAGGTTCGTGAGAATCGCCGTCGAGTGCTCGAGGCGTTCAAGGACGCCCTTGCGCGCGACAAGACGCGCACCCAGGTGTTCGAGATCTCCGAGCTCGGCCTCGTGGAGATGACCCGCAAGCGCATCGGGGAGGGGTTGCTCACCAACTTCGCCGACCCGTGCGTGGTCTGCGAGGGCCGCGGGGTCACCCTCGATTTGTCGATGTTGGACTAGTTCGCAAGCGCCAGGGACTGGTTGGAGAGCCAGAATCGGCACGGATAGAGTAAAGGACCGCTATGTACGCAGTGATCGCAACCGGAGGCAAGCAAGAGAAGGTGACCAAGGGCCAACAGGTCCAGGTCGAACTCTTGGGCGCCGCAGATGGCTCCGAGGTGAAGTTCACCCCGGTGCTCGTCGTCGACGGCTCCACCGTGTTGTCGACCAAGTCGGAGTTGTCGAAGGCGACCGTGACCGCAAAGGTCATCGGCCAGGCCGCCGGCCCGAAGGTCGACGGATTCACCTACAAGCGCCGCACGAACCAGCGCCGTCGCTTCGGTCATCGCCAGAAGTACTCGCTCATCGAAATCACGTCAATCGCGAAAGGCTGAACCATGTCAAAGACCAAGGGTGGCGGCTCAACCAAGAACGGCCGCGATTCAAATGCACAGCGTCTCGGCGTGAAGGTGTTCGACGGCACGTCGATCACCGCGGGCACCATCTTGATCCGTCAGCGTGGCACCAAGGTTCACCCCGGCAAGAACGTCGGTCGTGGCAAGGACGACACCTTGTTCGCACTCGCTGCGGGCAACGTGAAGTTCGGTGAGCGTCGTGGCCGCAAGGTCGTCGACGTTCTTCCTTCCGCCTGACGTCGTCGTCTAGGTGACGTCGATCCCTTTCGGGAGTCGACTCTCGTCAAATCCGAGCAACACCTGACCCTGTCTGCACGCGTACCGATCGGTCATTCCGCCGACGAATCCCACTGCATCATGGAATGCTTCGTCGCTGCGAACGGGTGCGATTCGGGTGTGAGACGGTGATCCACCGAGCATGAGCTCTGGATGTGATGCGTAGTGCTCGACGAGGGCACGCAACAGATCGATCACCGACTTTGCCTGCGCACGTGACGCATCCCGCATGTAGATGTTGTCGTAGTTGAACTGACGAAATGCGGCCAGCGCCTCGGCTTCGTTCGGCTGCATTCCGATGCGGCCCGTCTCTTGGGTCGCGCGGATCATGCTCGTGATGAACGCACGCAATTGCGAGGACCGCGTCGTGCCGCACGTGCCGCGCACGAGGTCGGGGAGTGCATCGGGGGTGACGAGACCTGCCGCGACGGCGTCCTCGAAGTCGTGGCAGACGTATGCGATGCGATCCGCCCACGAGACGACTTCACCCTCCGGTGTCATCGGCGCGGGGCGCGACCACGAGTGATTGCGGATGCCATCGAGGGGCTCCACGCACAGGTTGAGCGGTGTGAGGGTGACGTCCGCGCCCCACGTCGCATGGTCGAATCCACCGGGAACATACGGCGAAAGTGCATCTTCGCTTGCGTGTCCAC
>JACCDL010915309.1_pt1 | contig 27673 bp, 44 predicted proteins | sample 7441931 | NCBI WGS metagenome assembly JACCDL01 (sample SAMN15323437, study PRJNA562643) | freshwater metagenome | isolation source: river surface water | place: USA:Blue River Watershed | collected 2017-08-16 | reverse complement strand
AGTATTCATCTATAAATGAAATTGGCTACATGCAATCAATAGCATTAACTGTCATTGTAGAAGATAAAGAGGGGAATATTTGTTGTTTCTTAGCTGATGATATGCAATTCGTAAAAGAAGAGCCTACATTCAAAACAGAAACAACAGGAACGCACCAAATGAAGCATAAAGCTGAATCAATGCCTTTATCGAATACCGTTGAGGTGTGGGCTTGTATGGATGAAGATGGAATTATTAATATTTCTGATAGAAATAATTTCTATAAAGCCGATTTATATTGGAACAATGGCGGTGATTCATATTTATCAATAGAAAGCAAAGACTTCAAACAAGCCTTTAAAGGCATACAATGGGAAGATGAAAAGCCAAAAAGATTTAGGATTACAGTAGAGCCTTTGTGGTAACAAGTAAAGCTGTTTTACTTAGTAAGACGGCAAGTTTAAAATTTAAAATATAAGATTATGAAAAATATTATTAAAGCAATTACATTAGGAGCTATTGTATTTGCAGTTTGTTATTTGTTTGGGGCTTTTATCATGCTTGACCTAAATATTTATAGATGGAGCTTTGACATTAGGCTTATTACAGGTGTTCTTTTTTTTGTTACAGTAAGTTGTATTTTAGTTTTATTAGCACTAAACGAATATTATTAATATGAAAAGAATTATAGAAATATTAACTGTTATAGTATTATCACTTGTATTGTCATACTTAGCAACATCATTTATTCAAGCTGAATTTAATCCTTTTATATGGAATAAAAAATTAAGATTATCAATAATTTTCTATTCAACTTCAATATCTGTTTTGTATTATACTTGGACAAAAAAAATGTAACACCATGACCCAAAAAGAAAAAGACAAACTCGCATTAGAAGTTTCGACAATATCCCAAAACCTCATAATAGCATACGAGAAAAACAACTGGGAATATGTTTTAGAGCAGTCAAAAAGACTTGTTTACTTAAAAACAGAAATAAATAAAATTAGGTAATTAATTAATTTTTTTGTATTTTGGCATGGTTTAAAAAGTAATAAAATAAACTATGCCAAGAGTTAATAATTTAAAAAATCAAAAAAAATTTTCTAAAGACTACCAACCTGAAAATCGAGGTCGCAAAAAAAAGGGAGTTAGAAACCGCTCAACAATCATACGAGAATTTTTAGATATAACCATAAAGTTCACTAACCCACTAACACATAAACCCGAAGAGTTAACACTTGAAGAATGTATGCACCTTGTTCAAATAAATAAAGCTATTTTTCAAGAGGATTCAAATGCTTATAAAATGATTTTAGACAGTGCATACGGTTCGCCAGACAAAAACATTGAAATACAACTAAGAGAAGAGGGAAAACAGGAAGTAATACCAATTTTCAAATGGGGCGAAGAATCTAAAGGAGTTAGTAACGAAGAGGAGTAATAATGATTGAAATAAATCCTATATTCAAGAAAATCACAACAACGAATAAACGTTATATCATTGTAACTGGTGGGCGTGGTTCGGGTAAATCAAAATCTATTTCTTTATTACTAAATACATACACCTTTCAAAATGATACAAGAACCCTTTTCACACGTTATACCCTAACATCTGCTAACAAGTCCATTATTCCTGAATTCTTGGAAGCAATGGAAGACTTGGAAATTGAAGATTATTTTGAAATCACAAAAGATACTATTACAAATAATATTACTAAGTCTGATATTTGGTTCAGGGGTATAAAGTCAAGTTCAGGGAATCAAACCGCTAATCTAAAATCTATTAACGGTGTTACTTGTTTTGTACTTGATGAAGCCGAAGAGCTAACAGATGAAAAATCATTTGAACGTATAGATTACTCTATTAGGAAAAAAGGAGTAAGAAACATAGTTATATTAATACTTAACCCTACAACCATAGAACATTGGATCTGGCAAAAATTTTTCCAAGATACACATAAGCACATAAAAGTTGATGGTGTAGACGTTCCAATATCCACACATAAAGACGTATTACACATACATACAACATACTTAGACAATTACAAAAACCTTTCACAGTCTTTCCTTGATGCAATGGAAAAGATGAAGATTGACAATCCTATAAAATATAACCATATTGCAATAGGTGGGTGGCTTGAAAAACAAGAGGGTACAATCTATAATAATTGGGAGATAGGGAGGTTTGATAATTCTTTAGCTTACTGTTTCGGTATGGACTTTGGAATGTCACCAGATCCAACTACGTGCGTAAAAGTAGCTATTGACTTCAAACGAATGAAAATATATGTAGATGAAATTTTCGGAGGGATTGAAATAAACAACGATAATCTAATAAAGCTAATTGATAACAACATAGGTAAACAAGACTTAATAATAGGAGATTCTGCCGAAAAGCGACTAATAAACGAAATAAGACAAAAGGGATACAACATAGAAAAAGCATATAAACGACCAATCAAAGAACGTATCAGGCTAATTAACAACTTTAAAATAGTGGTTACAAACGAATCCAGCAACATTAAAAAAGAATTAAATCACTACGTTTGGAACGACAAAAAGGAATCTACACCACTAAGCAACGGTTACGACCACTACATAAACGCCATTGAATACGCCTTTGAACGTTTAGCACGTGGCGAAACCTTTACCATGTAATCCATTTACTTTGTGATTTATTGTATTATTACGATATAAAAATTGTATTATTCCGATAAAATAAAATAAACTAAAAATTTTTATTGTTTTATTGCTTAAAATGAGTAACTTTGTATAGTCGAAAGACGTTAAACAATTATAAACGATAAATAAAATGGAAAACGTAATTAGAACAACAACAGATTACTCTATCTTTAAGAGTTTAGAAGGTAACCGCCCAGTTAATTTGTTACACGCAAAAAGAATTGAAAACTCAATGCGTGAAAAATGTGTTTTTACTGTTATCATAGTAAATGAGAACTATGAAATAGTTGATGGTCAACATAGATTTAATGCTTTGAAAAACCTTGGACTTCCTGTAAATTATGTGGTTCAAAGTGGTTATGGTATTGAAGATGTCCAAAAACTAAACCAAAACAGTAAAACTTGGAAATCTAAAGACTTTATCGAGGGTTATTGTCTTGTTGGTAATATAAACTATATGATACTTAAAGACTTTGTTAATAAATATGGATTTGGTATTGCTGAATCTATTACAATGTTACAATCAAAACCAGCTAACACGGACAACAATAAGACAAGGGATTTATATAATGGTAAGTTTCAAGTAACTTCATACGATGAAGCTATTGATTTGGCTGAAAAAATTACAAAAATATCAAGTTATTATAGTGGATATAAAAGAAGAAGTTTTGTGTATGCTATGATATCATTGTTAAGAAGTGGTGTTTTTAATATTGATGAATTTATTGACAAATTAAAACTACAAAGAACCGCCTTAGTAGATTGTCCAACAGCTAAAATATATATAGAGCTTATAGAAAAGATTTACAACTATAAGAGAAGAGATAAAATAAATCTAAGATATTAATAACAACTAACTAAAAAGCACTTTAAACGGTGCTTTTTTTGTTTTAAATAACTTTTTAATTTTTTCCGTATTTTTACCAAAAAGAAAAATATGGATTTTAGCCTTAAATCATGGTTTGGTAGTCAAGCACCTGAACCAATTATACAACAACCAATAACGCAAAGCTATCAATCTGAATTTATAGAATTGCGAAACATTGCTATAAGTCAAAAACAACATAATAATCAAAAGTTAGTTTTCGATGGCTACATAACAAATAGCGATGTTTATTCTATTGTTAATCGAATTGGTCAAACTTTGTCCACTATCGAAATTGAATTATACCGTTACACCGCAAAGGATAAGAAAGAGATTGAAAGTGGCAACTGGTATGAACTGTTCAGATACCCGAACTCAAACCAATCATGGCAGAACTTTGCACAAGATTGTTCACTTAATTTATGCCTAACAGGGGATTTATTCATTGAAAAAATAAGAGTAGGTAGTCAAATAGTTAGCTTCAAGGTTTTAAAATCTTTGTTTGTTACTATTACAGAAAATTCTAATAACGAAGTGTTAAGCTATCAATATACAGAAAGTGGCAAATATAGAACCATTGCAAAAGATGATATTATCCATATCAAACATGAAAACCCTTACACATGGTCCAATTATGGTTTAAGTCCTTTACAAGCTGGTTTTTTATCGTTGCAAACTTCTAATGAGTGTAATATTGCTAATGCTAATATGTTAGCAAATAGAGGTGTTTCAGGGATTATATCGAGCCCGACAAATGAGGGCAGTATGTCTATTCGTCAAGAAGATGCAACCGCTATACAAAAAAGTATAAATAAAAAGCTTGGAGGTTCGCATAAAGCTGGCTCAATGACTGTAACGTCGGCACAAATTGAAGTGCATGAATTAGGAATGAGTTCGAGCGACTTAGAAATAATCCGAAGTCAAGAAATAACACTAAGACAATTATGTCGTATCTACGGTGCAAACTCTCAAATCTTTGGAGATACAGAATCGAGCAGTTACAACAACATGAACGAAGCTAAAAAGTCTTTCTATCTTGATTGTGTTATTCCTATTTTATCTAAAATAATTTCAGGCATTGAAAACAACCTTAGACAAGAATCTAAAGAATGGAAAAATATTGAGATTGAAATTTGCACAGATGAAATCGAGGTTTTACAAGAAGACCAAAAACTAAAGATTGAAAAACAAATCATATTATCAAAAGGTATTACAGAAATTTTAATCCAATATAATAGCAATAAAATTACAATAGAACAAGCCGAACAAATACTTTTATCAATTTACGGAATTGATGAAGAGCAAGTAGGCGTTTTATTAAAAACTAAACCTAAACAACAAATAATAAATGAGTAATGTAGAAATAGACGGCAGACTTGTAAAGGGTTACTTTGCGAGTTTCGATACAATAGATTCACATGGTGACATGTTTGTCAAGGGTGCCTTTGATAAGTCTTTAGAGAAATGGGGTGTTAATGGCACAGATTCAAGAAGAATTAAACACCTTGCATTCCACGACCAAACACAAATCCCAGGAGATTTAAAGAAATTAGGAACAGATGAAAAAGGATTATTCTTTGAATCTTTGATGCTTGAAACTACTTTAGGTAACGATTCTTTAGTATTGTATAAAACACTTAATTCTTTAGAACATAGTGTTGGTTATAAAAATGTTGCTTATGAAATTGTAACATTAACAGATGCCGAAGTTTTAGCTATGAGTAGTTCAGGTGTTCACGAAATGGGCTACGCTAAAAGGAATAACGAATATTGGAAACTTAAAGAAGTGGAATTATACGAAGGCTCATACGTTTCATTTGGTTCAAATAGATTTACACAGAATCTAACAAATGTAAAAAGCCAAGAGGGATTAAACGCTTTGAAAACTAAAGTAATGGAGCAAATAGATTTAGTTAGCAAATGTATTTCAGATTGTACGATTGTTGAATTTCTTGAATTAGAAGTTTTGAAGCTTAAGGAAATGATTACACAGATTGACACTTTCGAGCCTGAAAAAATACAAAGTAAAAAAACAATTATATTTGAACCAGAATTATTTATTTAAAAACAAAAAAAGGAAAATATGAAAATTTGGTTAAATGAAAAAAATGAATTTGTTTCTTTAAAGATGGAGCAAATTAAATCTTTGTCAGAAGAGGACAAAACAGAATATTTAGAAGCTAAGGAAATGGAGTTAAAAAGAATTCACACAGAATTAGCAAACACAAACACAACTTTAAAATCTGAATTAGAAGCGTTGGAGCAAAAACACAATGACGAGATTACAGAGCTTAAAGAACAATTAAGAGCATTGGCAGAAAAAAAAGATACAGTTAAATTAGATAAAAAAGAAATGGGAATTTTAGAACAATTAGAAGCTAAAAAAGAAGAAATTTCTTTAGCTTTAAAAAATAGACAACCGTTTGAATTAGAATTAGACCTTAAGGCTGCACAAACTCAAACAACTTCTTACACTTTGAGTAATGGTAACATTGCGTTTATGCCAGACATGAGAGGAACGGTTACATTACCTTATCGACCAAATGTTATCCTTGATGCGGTTGGTAAAGGTTCTACTAACTCTAAAACCGTTGTATGGTTAGAAGAAACTTTAAAAGAAGGTTCATTCGCTATGACTGCGGAAGGTGGTTTAAAACCGTTAATTTCTGAAACGTTTGACGAAAACACAATGTCAGCAAAGAAAATCGCTGGACGTAAAGTGATGACTACTGAACAAATTGAAGATTTACCTCAGTTAACCTCAATTATTTTGTCAAACTTAAAACGTGATCACGATAAACTATTAGAAGAAGGTGTTTATGCTGGTGATGGTACTGGTAACAACTTCAAAGGTATTTTAGAATATGCACAAACTTTAGTACCTACTGCTCCATTTGTTGTATCTGGTACGGGTACTGTTTTCTATCCAAACTTACTTGATACTATCATTTGTGCAAACAATCAAATCGAGGTAGCGTCTGATGGTAATTATTCAGCTGATACGGTAGTATTAAATCCAGCGGATTACAACCACTTTAAAACATTAAAAGATAATACAGGTAATTACGTTTATCCTGAATTAGCGACTGCTGGAACTTTAGACGGCAAACGTGTTGCTATTTCAACAATAATCGACCAAGGTAAAGCGTTAGTAATGGATTCAAGCCGTGCTAACTTGTTAAACTACAAACCTTTCAAAATCACTTTTGGATATTCATCAGGCGACTTTGAAAACAATAGAGTATCTGTTATTGGAGAATCTAGAAACGTGTTCTACATTTCGGAAGAAGAATCTAAAGCGTTTGTTTATTACGATATCGCAACAACTCAATCAACAATCGCTAAACCTTAATAGTTTTGTTACTTTCTATAAGGTTTTAAAAGGTAGTGTAAAAGCTACCTTTTTTTTATTATATTTGTTAAAAAAAAGTAAGATTATGATTAAGAACAAAGTAACAGTAGCGGAAGCTAAAAAAGAAGGATTGGAAATTGTAGATACGCAGATTAAAAGATTCGGGCGTATCAATCCAGAAGCACAAATTAAAGTTAAAGCAATCGTTTCAGATTTGTATTTGACTAAAGACAAAATTTATGATGTTCATCCTAAAGTAGCGGAGCATTTAATAAACTTAAAGAAAGTTGTAAAATTAGGTAAAGAAGGGAAATAATGTTTGTAGCAGTTAGTGAATTCCAGAATAATAGATTAAGAATAACAACTGATAAGTATTCCGAAATCTTATTAACTAATAATATTCAGTATTGTGAGGATAAATACGGTCAGATGTTGTTAGGTAAAGATTTATGGGATTTATTTATAGCTGATTCTGGCGGTGGTGTACCAACAACCACAAGATTCTTAAATATTTTTAATCCATTTCAAAAACTCACTAACTGCAACAACATTTACACAAGCGAAGGTATGAAAACCATGTTCATGGATTTTATTTATCATGAACATTCAGGTTCTCAAATTAATATGCAAACCTCACAGGGGAGTGCAAAAACAAAGATTGAAACCGCTAACAACGGACAAAATATCCACGTTGTAAAAATATACAATGAGGGAGTAAACACTTACAACGCTATCCAATACTATATCATGCAAAATATCACAGAATACCCTGAATTTGCGGGGAGTCAATTACATTATATCGATAATTTATTTATTTAAATATGAGTTACAAAAGTTATTTATCTAAGTTCAAAGTTGCTGGCGTTCAAGTTGATGAATACCCTGCAAATGCGGATTTTACAACGGATTCAATAGACATCGAGTTTGATTGGGTGTTTAGTATTCAAACGGTACTTTCTGCGGTTGCTGGAAATCCTACCTTGACAATTCAATGCTCAAATGACGATGTAAATTGGGTTAATTATACACCAAGTGCTACAAATGTAGATTTAACCAATGCATCAAATCACATGATCATTGATTCTAATTTCCCATGTCAATATATGAGATTACAATATGTATCAGGTGGAAATTCGGGTAATATAACTTTAATTTATAAATTAAAAAATTAATGGCTTTAGATTTAAGGGGTGGCGCTTCAAGTGGTGGCGGTGGTGCAAGTAGTAATCCTTATTTATACAAAGCCACAAATTACACCGACTTAGTAACTACATATCCAACCGCTACAAGTGGGGATTTGGCGTATGTTTATAATTCACAAGGTACTGCATGGCTACCTTTTACGCTTGGCGGTACTTATTACCCGAACGGCGTTTATGTTTATAGTGGTTCGGCATGGGTAAGTGACAGAAACGCAATAGCAAATCAATTACAACAACTTATTGATGAAAAACTTGATAAACCAACCGTTACAACTGTTTCGGGGGCTTCATATACTGTTTTAGCTACCGATACAATCATTTACATAACTTCAACAACTTGCACCGTTACAATGCCAGATTCAGCTACATTAACAGATAACAATGAGTTTACATTTTTCTTTACTGATTGCGATTTGACGTTGCAAAGTTCGGGAAGTGATTTGATTGATGGCGAAAGTACATGGACTTTAAAAAATACAGGTAGTTTTAACGTCACTAAAATAGGTTTAAACATTTACAAAATATCATAATGAAATTAGACGAGATTAAAATAGTAGCTTCACGAGATTCTGCTGGTACTGATTTAGCTGGTAGGCAACGAGTAACCATACCAACTACGGTGGCAAACTATAAAAACCTATACGGCACCACAACAAGTAATGCCGTTTGGGATTTTAAAGGCACAGGCACAACTGTTTTTGAAGATGGACAAACATCTATAAGGGTAACGGCTGGACAATATCAGATAATGCAAAGTAAAGAATATCATTACTATGTAGCTGGTCAGCCTATGAAGTTTGATTTAACGTTTAATCACTTCCAAAAAGAAACAGGATTAGTAAAAAAGATTGGTGCTTTTTCTTCAAATGCGGTTGCTCCTTATGATTCAAATTATGACGGCATTTGGTTTGAAGCGAACGGAGATGATGATAAATATTGGTTTAAAATTTATAGGCGTGGAACTGAGGTAATTAAACAAGAGATTATCCCACCTGTTGGATATGATTTCTTTCAGTTTAATTATTTAGCTTTTGATTTTGTTTGGCAAGGTGGACGTTATATAAGATTACAAGCACAATTACCAAGTGGTGAAATGACTACTTTAGCGTTTATTAATTATGCTCAAAATTATCATTTACCTTTTTGTTCAATGCCTTATTTACCTATTCGTACCGAAATACACAGCACAACAGGAGTAGGTCAAATAGATTTTATTTGCGGTGCGGTCAATCGTGATGATGGAACTGATAAAGTAGAAGTAAGACAAAGAAATACACCTTTTACGTCTGTTTTTTCTATTACAACGGTTGGAACAAGATACGTATTAGGTGCATTACGCAAAAACTCAAACTTTAGGGAAGCATTTGCACAAGTGACAGGTGGTTCAGTCGCTTTGACTACTGCAGATACTGTTTTAATTGAGTTTGTAAAAAATCCAACCTTAACCGCTGGAACATTAACTTACAATGCTATTCCTGAAAGTTCATGTGAATATGCACAGGGAAACGGAACTCAAACAATAGGTAACACAGGTTTAAATATTGGTGGATTTATGGCTTCAAATACTGCTCCAATAACAGACAAAACAGATAACTTATTATCTACTTTGTACGGTAGCATTGATAACTCTATGGACGTTATCATGATGGTTGCAACGCCTATTACTGCGACTGTTTCAATATCAAATATTATAAACTTTAAAGATTTATTATAATGGCATTAGTTAATATAAAATTTCATAAGGATTGTGTAGAATGGGATCTAGGAGTTACAACCAATACAAATAAAGATATTGGGTCACGTGGTGTAATTGCAAGGATTAACATTAAAGAAATGTATTTACTACATGGTAATCAAGGGGTAGCTATTGATATTAACGATAGAAATTTTACACCGTTACAAGCTAATCCATATCTTGGTATTTGGGATTGTATCGACCATAATATCGCACCAATTGAACACATACCAACAACAAATACTGAATTATTTGATTTAATTTTAAATCTATACATTAAACAAGGTACGCTATGAAGTCAACAATAGATGCAAACGGCAAACTAATTAAAGAAATACCTTTAAACTACGTCGGTGGGAAGTTTTGGGAACTAACCGAAGACTTAAAACACGTGTTACACAATGGTTCTGAAATAATTATCCCTAAAGGCTTTAAAACTGATTTGTCAAGTACACCGAAGTTTCTTTGGGGATTACTACCGCCTTACGGCGACTTTCTTTTAAGTGCAATTGTTCATGATTGGCTTTATGTTTCAGATTACCAAAGAAAAAAGATTGGTTCAAAACGTGCGAGGGAGTTCGCAGACAAAGAAATGTATTTAATCGCGAGTGAATTGCATGACAACAAGGTCGATAATTGGCTACGCTGGAAAGGTGTACGGTTGTTTGGTAAAGGCGTGTACGATAGATATTCTACTCAATATTCAGGCAAATCAGAAATAGAATGATAACAAGTTTTATACATAGATTTAAAGAACTGTTTGAAGCGTGGGATTTATCGGTCGTTGCTACAAATATTAGGAATGAATTAGGCGGTTGTAGGGTAAACGTAAACAAATTACACTACCTAAAAGTTGGTAAACGTTATGAAATAGCTGGTAATTATTATGACGTTACAGAAATTAACAAAAAAGAAGTGTTTTTCGCGTTCGTTGGTCACAATATTTTAATTCCAAGTAATTTCACTTTGATTAAACCTAAGTTTTTCCATGGTACTATTTTTAGTACAAAAAACGAATTAAAAGATATTCAAAATTGGAGGGATAAACTGCCTTTGTGTTATCTGTATGAAATCCTAACCGAAACCAGAAACAGAAATAAAACGGAACAGTCAGAAGTATCTGCTGAAATTCGTTTATTCTTTTTAGATTCTACGGAAGCTGGGCAACTTAATACAGATGAAATATATAATGATGTTATAAGTTATCAAGATGATATTTTAGAATGTTTTATTGATTATTTGTACTTGTCAAAATTAGTTAAAGACATAGGTAATTATCGAGTTACACCAATAACTCACTTTGCACGAGCGACTGATAACGGTTATGAAGATAACCTTTTCACGGATAGTCTTTCAGGGTTAGAACTTGGTATAAACATTGAATTTAAAAAAGTGTTAAATTGCACATGTTAATTTAAAAAAAATAAAAAAGAAAAAATATGGCACTATCAAATGTATGTAAATGTGAATTGACACTAGGAGCGTTTGGAACCCCTAACTGTCAATCAGTATTTGACGTATCTAAACGTTTAATATTCGCACCAGCCTCTAAAATTTCAGATGGCACAAAAAACCAAATTGATGTAACTGGTTCTATTGCTACTCAATTAAATGCTCAATTGTTAGCTGGTGATATTTTACCAACTGGCGAAATTAAGAACGTAGAAGATTTAAGAGGGGATTCGACTTTTCAATCTTTTACAGATGGTTCTAACTTATTTGTACGTCAAGGTGTACGTAAATTCACAGGTTATTTCCCAGCTGTAAACTCATCAATCGTAAACGAATTTGAGTCAATCAGAGGTCAAAAAATGGGCGTTTATTTCGTTGATAAAAACGGCGGATTAATTGGTAAAACTAAAGATTTTACTAACTTATTACCTGTTTCAATCGACACAAACACTTTCGAGGCTAAATTAGTTAAAGCTACGGATTCAGAAGTACAAATGATCATGATTACTTTTGAATTTAAATCTTACGAAAAGGACGGAGATTTAGCAATGGTTAAGGCTCAGGATATCCCAACTGTGGATTTATTAGATGAATCTGAATTTAAATCTCCTTACCGTGCTTATTTTGAGAATTTAATTGCTACGACTACTTCATTAACTTTCGATTTAGTACATTATTCTGGTTCGGCTTTAGCATGTCCTATTCTTGGAGTTGATGATGTGGCTTATATTTCAGTTAAAAACGTAACAACAAATGCGGAATTAGTGTTAACTGCTATCACTGAAAATTCTGAAGGTAATTATACTGTAACGTTTACTGCCCAAACGTCAGGTAACAAGTTAGAAGTTGACTTCGTTGCTGATGCTAACATCATGATCAAGACTGATTCGGTTCAAACTACCATTTAAAATAATAGTACCCTCATATCATACCATAAGAACTGATTGAGGGTAATTTTAACCTATGGCTAAAAAAGTAAAATTAAATTTACGTGAGTTTTTAGGGATTGAAAAAAGTTTAGTGATTAAACACTTAAAAAAAGTATTCAGAAAAGCAAAAGAAGTACTAACTGATGAAGCCTTAGAGTTACTTTTAAAAGAGTTGGAAGAACTAAAAAAATCCGAAAAAACAGGTAAAGTAGTAGATGAGGTATTAGATACAATCATTGAAGAAGTTGAAGAAATAAAAGAAAAAAAGAAAGGTAGTAAATAAACTACCTTTTTTTATTAACTTATTTTAATAAATTTTCTTTTAGTTTTTCGTAACTCAAAATATTAGCAGTTATTAATGCCATAATCTTTTTTTTATCTTTTTCGTGTTTACACCTTTCAAAATGATACAACAACCACTTAATTTTATTTGCCGTTATTTCTGTTTCTTTTTTTAACAGAAAACATTTAACCAATAAATCAAACATATTATTTATATTTTTCAGGTGCGAAATAAACCACTAAACTAAAAACTATAAATATCAAAGCAATAAAGTAATATTTATAGTCTTTGTTTGTGTATCCTAAATAGATTAGTAAGGCTAATTCAAGAAATAGAATAACCATTACAACGTTTAAAATTGTTTTCATTTTAAAGTTCTTTTCACTAATCCCTCAAACTTTTTAAAGAACGCTTCTTTTTGTGCGTCAGGTATTGAATTAGCTAAGTCAACTAACTTTTCTTCATACACCGTTGCAACCTTTACCTTAGAGTTGTTAAAATCTCTTAATAGTGCAAGTGCGGTGGCTTCTTCTTTTTGGTTAATTAACTCTATTTGTTCTAAAATCTGTATTCTTGTTTCTGATAAAATATCTAGAAAAGATTCAACAGATTCATCTTTATCACGTAAAAACAAGTGTTTAACCATGTTAGCCTTTTCAACAATCATTTTAATTTCGCTTCTATATTCTATTGGTAAAATACGGATATAATCAGCATTTATCACGTCGTGACAATCCCTAACCTGAATGATTGCAGATATTAGCCGAATTACTTTTTTTCGTTCGGCTTGGCTTAAATTACTTTGTACTTTTAGTTTCATTTTTAAAATATTACACTTATTATTTCTTCAAAAATATCTTTTTCAGGAAAATATCTATCATTATACCTATCTAAAACAGGCATAAAATCTTTACCGTTACATTCTATTTTTATAAATTCAAATTCGCTATAAGCTGGACTTGATTCCTCCCATTTATAATGGTGAACTTCTGGCGTGTAATCCTCAACCCATTCAACTTCAAGAGTTCTATTCCTAAACTCAATTTTTTTGTATCCCTCCGTTTTCATATCGTTTATAAATTATGGGAGCTTTTACGCTCCCTTTTTTTTAGATTTTCCCGTTATAATATTTTTCCCAACTTTCATTACTTAAAATACAATTACAAATCAACGATTCCATATCTGATTTTTCAAATGACACATCTTGCTCAATATAAAAAACAGTTTCCTCATAATCTTGATTATTGTCAATGCAAAAAGAAATATGTTTGTTTATTCTTTTAATCATGTTTAAAGCATGGTTAAAGTTAAAACCTAAAGAGTTTAATAGCTCTATGTTGTGTTTGAATGTAATTTCTTGAGTTGTCATAATCTTTTTATTTATCGTTTATAAATTATATAACGTCTTTCGACTATGCAAAGTTACACGTTTCAGGTAAATAATCAAATAAATTTTAAAATATTTTTATTTTTTTTTCTTTACTTTTGTTATATGTTAGATGTTTATATTAAAAATATCAAAAGCGACGACTTACCGCAATGGGGGGATATATCTATAAAGTTGAATTACGACGGTCAAATTCAGCCACAAATAGAGATTGATGCCTTTGATTTTGTCAACAATTCTGCTCAACAAATAATAAAACACATTGATGGGGGTCTAAATGGCACAACAACGGGAATTTTTGAGGGTTTACCTTTAAAAATTGACTTACCAAAGGTGGGTAATATATTTGATGGTTACATTGATTTAACTGATGATTTTGAAGTTTTACATAATAGCAAAGTAAGGGCTAAATTAAAAACTGTTAATATCAACAACATCAAAGACCTTTTAAGTGGTGTTACGTGTGAATATTTAACACAAAAAGGATATATTACAAAAAAAGATTATCAAACTCATTTAGAAGTAGTTGAAAAAGAGCTTGATTTAGTTACGTTAGGGCAATTAATTATAACTATTTATCTACTTAAAAAGGAGTTAAAAACACTAGCAAAGGAAATAAAAGATGAATATGCTGAATTTTCCGCACTTTTTACATCTTCTATATCTTCTTCTGTCTCTGCAATAGCTATGAAAGCCATTAAGTTAGCTATTAAAGTAGCTTATTTTGTCTTTTTAGTAATAGAAATAACAATTTTAGTTAAAAATTTGCTTGGATATTTTATCCAAGTACCAAAAAAACAAAGATGTATAAGTATAGAGAAACTTTTAAAAGGATTTTTAAAATCTGTTGGTTATGCCTTAAATACCTCACTACCGCTAAACTCTTATTATATTTCGCCGACAAATGGCTACGAAAATGACCCAACCAAAATAGTAAATCGTTTAGTTCGCAAAAGAATTAAACAAGGCGTACCGAGTTCTTTTGATTATGGGTATATAGGAGATGAAGTAATTGATTTAGTTGAAAAGCTATTTAATGCAAAGTTTGTAGTGGTTGGTAATGTTGTTGAGTGCCACAACATGGATAGTCCTTTTTGGCAAAAAAATAGCAGTTATGTAAAGCCAGACGTATTATCAGAAAATATAAAGTATAATACCAATGAGTTGAATAATACTTTTATGATCAGATATGAAACGGATTTACAAGATACTTTCACAATATCGAACTATAAAGGCACTATTTATGAAGTTATAACGGAACACAAACAACAACCATCAAATCCTAAATTTAGCCGTATTAAGAACTTTGAGGAGGTTAAAATACCATTTGCACTACCTAACAGAAAAAACGAGAATAACGAAGTTGAAGTGTTATGTTTAGAGTTAGCAAAAGCTACGGATAAGTTGGTTAAATTCTTGGGTGGTAGTTCTAACTTTGTAAGTAAGATTGAAAGATATTTAGGAGCTTTGAAAATATCAAACGATTACAAAGGAAAGGCAAAGTTATTGTATTTAAAAAGCAATGGTAGTATTCCTCAGAATCACAGGGAGTTTTTAGATGCTAAATATATTTATAATACCTTTTATAAAAATAAAACCTTTGTAAATTCCAACTATTACGGTCAAGAAATAATCAAAAGTGAAAGAGTGCCTTTTACTTTATTAGATTACAACAAAATTAAAAATAACCGTTGGTTTAAAACTGAAAAAGGGGAGTTAGCATACTTTGAAGAAGCTGAATGGTTTCCTAATCGAGATTATGCACTAATAAAATATAGAGTTAAAAAACCATATACTAAAAATCTTAAACAAACGACTTATGAACCTGAATGATATTAATTTTAAAGATTTAGAAATTGATTTGAACGAAATCAACATTAACGAAATGATAACTAAAATTAAAAGCGTTGTTTCTGAAAACAAAGATTTAGTTCAGTTGATGGACAAAATGGAAAAAGATTTTAAAACAGATATTCAAAATCTTAATCATATTAACACAAGTGCAAACTTAGAACTACTTAAAAAATGGCGACAGGGATAGAAGTACGAGACATAAAGTTTTACAACCAATTACACAATGGTAGTGATTACCTTTTAAATAGTAGTAATTATTCAACAACACTAAAAGGTAACGTGGGCGATAAGGTTCAATTTACGGCTCAAATAGGTGTTTACAATGAAGTTGAATTAAGTTCATACAGCTTTTTCAACAATACAACCTATTCAGTTATAAATATGGAGGGTGCTAACTTTGTGAGTGTTGGAGGGTTTGCGGTTGGTAACTTAGTCGGGTATCATAGGAATTATGAGACAAGTCCAGGAGTATGGGTTACTGTTATCTTTACTGGTTATGTTCAATATGTTGACGAAAACAAAATAGAAATTGAGTATTTAGCTGGATTAATGCCCTCTAGCGGTCAAATTGACGGAACTGATGGTTATTATGCTGATGTACTTACAGGGTTAGAAGAATCTACTGCAAGTATTTATAGTTTTTGCATTAATGAAAATGATGATCCGTTCAACGAGTATTCGATTATCGATAACACTTTACAGGCTTGGTATAACGAAACTATAACAACAAGTTACAGTGATGGAATCTGGAAAGATATTTTAAAAGGACAAAAAAACGGTACTTTTAGGATTAAAAAAACTGGGTTAGTGCCCAGGAATGTAAGATTTGCAAATACTCCAAGTGTGTTTACTTACGAGGTTCAACACGAATTTATTGTTCCTTATTGGCGAGAAGACGAATCAACTAACTTAGAAGATTCAGTTCCTATTTCTGATTTGTTAGGTACTAAATCCTATAAGTACGCCTTTAAAATTGATATGCGTACGGTGTTATCTAATGCGACAACTTCAAAGGTTGCTATTTATGAAGCACTAAAAGGAAGCGTAGGATATTTTGATGAAAGTTTTAATGGATTTAGCGAGTATTATAGTTTTTCTGATTTAGTTTTAACTGATTTAAGTAACTCACAAACGGTTACCTCTTTAGTTGCAAATGGACAAACAAAGGTAAATTTTAGGTTATCAACAACAAAGGCAAACTTCACAAACACTCATAAAATTCTTTTAGGTCACTCTTATTTAGGTTTAGAAGATGAATATTCAAATACTAAAACCGACTTTGAAAGTAATTTCATGTATGATACCTTAAGGGTTACGTGTGATAGTTCTGCGGTTTCAAGTTTAGTAATAAATAATGCTACTGCAGTATATGTAGATGCAAGTAATATTGATGTTGAGTTTACAATAGACTATCCTACTAACTACGAAAGTAGATTAAGTGACGAAACTCAATTTGTTTTATGGTGTGACGTTTCGGATTTAACTTTTTACGACAATTCGGATAAGATTAAATTAAAACTACTTTATAATACACATTCCAAAGATTCAGATGTATTAAACTTGGTTACGGCTTCACAATTTATGCTGTATCCACACACTGCTGATATTAATAATTCAGGGGAGGGATTTACTGATTATAAGGGATTTGTAGAAGATGGAATAGGTGTAAATCTTAGGTTTTTGCTAAATAATAACGTGCTAAGGATTGACCGTATGCAATTACGATTATTAGCAATAAATGACGATACAAGCGACTTTTTCGAGTTGTTCAGTAGAGATATAAACAAAGAATCTTTAAAAAGAATTGATTATTTAAACGGTTGGAAAGGTGGCTATTCTATTGGATTAGGTTATAATCTGAACACGCAAGACGACCTAAACAATGAAGAATTAACGGTGTTTGGATCGGGCTTAATAGGTGGTGATATTGCTACGGATATGCAGTTAAAAACAGGTTTAAAAATACCTTATCAAACATGGATAGATAACGTAAACGTTCCAAACATTTTCTTTGATGCCACAAAACAAAACAATAATCAAAATTATTTAACTTCAAATTACGATGTAAATGATTATACTTTGCGGTTATGTTTGGAAATGGATTTAATTACAGATGGAGAGGCTTCAACAACGTACAGACTACAAAGCAATGATTTAGTAATTAAAGACTTTGCAGAAAGTGACGATTACGAAATGATTATTAGAACATTTGCGGAGGATTTGGCTACTGAAACTTTCGGGAATCTAATAAGAAATGCAAAAACTATTATAAGAGCAGAAATAACTCAATTAAGCGGAGATTTCACAGACTTAACAGGTGTATGGGGTATAATTAGGTTAGAAGAACAAAACCAAACCGCAACGAATAATCACGAACTTTCGAGCGTTGTAGCATCTTATGTTGGCAATCCTTTAATACCTTTAAATGGGGAGTTATCCGCAAAACTTGAAATCGTAAGTGGCAAAATTTATTTAACTTGCATGGTTGATAATGAATTACTAACAAATGCTGATTATAGAATTTCGGCAAGGTTGGGAATAAACACAGGATTAGAATTAGGTGCTTACTCAATAGGATATTCAGATGGTTATAATTAACGGACTTACAAGTCCTCAAATGGACTTAAAATATATTGCAAATCAATTAACCTTAGAATCGGTAGTAATACCTGATTCTGGGGCTGATTGCGTTTGTTCAGGCTTAGATACTCAATATAAAGAATATGTTTTTGTTTATCCTGATGATGCAAGTGATGGGTATAAAAACGATAAAACAAGCTTTTTTATTGACTTGTTTAAAGATACTGATTCTAAACAATTTACACTATACAAAGGAAGCGAAGAAATTCCCCTAGTTAATTCAACATACGGCACTTATTTTAATGTTGGAAGTTTCGATAATTTTCCTAAACGTTGTGGGTATCTTATAGATTGGTTAAAGGTGTATAATCTACATGGTGCTGGAGATTATTATTATAAAGTTACTTATGAATTTTTAGGTAATGAATTAATTTATAATTCCCGAACTTTTGAAGTTTCTGAATTTGATATTGAAAAAGCTGATGGCACAATAAAAATAGAAAGTTATCACAACGGAACAATAGAAGGCGGTACTGATTATAGAGATATGAATTGGTATAAATCTTTTCGTTTTTTCGGCTCAATTCTAGGAGAAAAATACACCTTTGAAAGTGACAATTACCAAAACACAAAAAGAGAATTAACACAAATTCAAGATAAAGTGACTATTAATCATATTGTAAGATATAGTTACTTAGATAAAAATCAACTTTATGACGTTGTTTTGGACCAGTCTTTAGCGGATAAGGTTCTATTGTCAAATTATGAAGTAAATTCTTGCGTGGATATTCAAAGAGTTGAAAGCTATCCGATAGAATTTCAAGACACGATTTTCTTTAAAAATCATAATAAATCGTATATTCAAATAGAATATACTAACAAAAAACAAAACATTATTAAACGCAAATATATATGAGTAAATTAAGTAGAGCTGATTTACAATTTCAAGATAGCACGGTGTTATTACAAGATAATACAACAAGTGATATATTACCAAGTGAACACCGACAAGCCAATATTAATATACATGATTCATTTTTAAGTTTAGTAGATGATAATATTGATATCGACTTAGATACATCATTAAAATATTTATCCGACCCATCAGGTGCATGGGATTCAAGTCCGACCCATGATTTAAAACTAACTCCTAAGGTTTATGTAGATGATTTTGTAACAAGTTCATTAAGTGGATATGCTAAACTTGATGGGTCAAATATGCCTTTTACTGGTAATTTTAAACAAACTGTTGGGGGTTTAACAAATGAATTTAGTAGCGGTCATTTATTGTTTGATGATGTAAGGGGTATAGGAAGTAGGGTTTCTGGAGAACAATTATCAATAGGTGTTAACTCTGGAAGGGTAAGTATTTCATCGACAACAAGAACACGATTAGAATCAGGTGCTGAGGTTGAATTTGGAGGTACTTCTTATAGATTTTGTAGGGGTTCGGCTGCGTCTGGTGATTATAGAGCGATATTTTACCCTGAAAACTCAGCTACTGGTGGTGGTTATTTTGAGTTTAGACATACTGATACGGCAAAATATATGGTTTTATCAAATAGAGATTCTGAACCATACAACGCATACTTTAAAAAAGCAATTATAGTAGGAGATAGTAGCCCAACTACTGCTGGAGCTATAAGATTTAATGGCACAAAACACCAAGGATACGACGGTACAACGTGGCATGATTTATATTAAAAAAAGTAACTATGAAAGATTTAAAAATTATAAACATTAACGGAGAAGAGGAGAATTTCACAGTAGGGGAAATTTTAAAAGAAGTGATTTTATTTGGTAGTGACAGAATGGACGCACTAAGTCAACATTTAACTAAACAACTTTCAGAAAAAGAAATTGAAGATTTTACACATGAAGAGCAAAATCTTATTTTGAAAAAAATGAAAGTGTTATATAAAATTGATATTGTTTTTTCATTCATGCAATTAACAAACTTTAGGGAATTATGACAAAACTTAGTAGAAGTGCATTATTTACGGCAGATGAAAACACTTTATTGCCCGATAATACAACGGGTGCAATCTTACCAGAAGATCATAGAGATAGTAATAAAAATATTCATGATTCATTTTTGAACCTGGTTGATGATGTAACCAAAGAAGCTGACAACTCACTAAAATATTTAAGTGACGTATCAAGCGGTTGGGATTCCAATGTAGTACACGATTTTAAGATAACACCGAAAAAATATGTTGACTTAAAAGCATTAAAAACAACTACATTAACGATAAACGGTACTTCTTTTGATATTTCAACTAATCGCAGTTGGAACGTCGGGGATTTGTTAAGTTCAGGAAGCTATTCTAATCCTACTTGGATAACGTCGCTTGATGGTGCAAAGATTACAGGAACGATACCGCTATCCTCAATTCCAGCGAGTGCATTAGAGCGAATTTACATTTATACAGGCGTACAAACATTACCCGAAAATGCGGGATTAACAACCTCAAACGTGCAAAATGGCGATGTTGTTAAAATGCAGTCGACTGGGTTAATGTATGTAGTGGCTGATGATTCTGCTTTAAATGTGGCTGGTTCATTTGTTGAATTTACGGCTGGTACGGCTTCAAGTGTGGCTTGGTCAGGGGTTACAAGTACACCTACAACTTTAGGAGGTTATGGCATTACAGACGCTCAACCATTAAATGCGAATTTAACCTCAATTGCCGGGTTAACAGGCACGGGATTATTGAAGCGAATAGACGTAAATACATATTCATTAGATACAACTAGTTATCTGCCTTTAACAGGTGGAACTCTTACGGGTTCTATTGAAGCGACTTCATTTGTAAAAACTGGTGGGACAAGTAATCAGGTTCTTATGGCTGATGGTTCTGTAACAGACAAAGTAAACGACCCTTACAGCCCTACAATAATAAATACTTCTGGGAGTGTTACAATAACAACAAGCGATAAAGCTAAAATGTTTTTACCTACGTCAACAACTACTTACACATTACCTTTATTTTCGAGTGTAACCGCTCCGTTCATTATCGATTTTGTTTTTGATAATCAGGTAGTAGTTATTAATCCTCATGCTTCTGATTTAGGCGGAGTTTATATTGATGATGAAATAAACTTCAATTGGTCGGGTGGCTACGGCTCAATCAGACTTGCAAAATTAACAGGTTCAACACGTTGGAGAATAATTTAAAATTTTAAAATATGGGAAATAATACAAGTAAATATTTAAAAAAAGAAGATGGAGAGTTAATCAGTGCTTCCAAAATTATTACACCGCCTTTGCCTTCTGGGGCTTGGTTTGCACCACATCAAAACTCATTTCCTAATACAACAGGTAGCTTTGCGACAGGGACAATGTTTTTTAGGTCGATAATTATTCCTGATGACATTACAATAAATGGAATATTAGTTAACGTTTCAACCAATGCCACACCAACCACAGGGGCTGTTATTGCTTTAAGTTTGTATTCTTTATCATATTCGGTTGGTGTACCAACGGCAAATAAAGTAGTTGATTTAGGCACTTTAGGAATAGAATTATCTGGGGTTAGTAGTGCCTCTATTTCAAACACAACAATAAAATCAGGTTATTATTTACTTGGTTATCAACATAATAATGCAACTGCGGTTACTTTTAGCGTAGTGCCTAACTACGCTTTGCCACAAATACCAAGCTCAACATTATTAAATAGGGTAAACTGCGAGTTGACAAAAACGCAAACATACACATATCCAGCGCCTAGCACGGTATCAAGTTTTACGGCAGAAAATAATAACAACGGATTACACGTGAAATTCTTAATTGCCTAAAAATAATTTACTAAATTTGAAAATATGGAATTTATAAAAACACAACAAGGACGTAAAATAGCAAATAATGTATTTGTCAATGATAATTCTGGTACCGTTATCGGAATAGTAGCAAACGATAACGGCATAAACAAATACATTTTTGCGGAGTTCGTAGCGGACTTTACCAACCAATCTTTAAAAGTAACACATACTTTATGCCACTATAACGAAATCGACCAAGCAATACCCGTACAAATCAAAAGAAAGTATGTCGACAATAATCATTATTGTAATGCTTTAGGATTATTAGTTGAAAATTCGGAAGCATTAAACGAAGATGGAACGCTAAAATCTGGATATTATCCTCACTTTACCTTTTGGTTTAATGCAGTTTGCATGAACACCAATACAAGTATCTACGAAGCATTGATTAATGATTTAAAACTCGATTGGTGTAATGTACCTTACGCAATTTAAAAGATACAATTATGAAAAATAACGATGAAGCGGTTGTAAATGTGTTTGAATGGATAATATTAGCAAGTGTTAACATTCAAAGCGGTTTTGATGCTTTTTGTGTTAAGTTATTTACAGAAATTCATACAATTGACTGGATTACGCCACAAAGTTTTATGTATATTAGTACAGGTTTATACGCTGGTATTCGTTTTGCAAAGTTTTTAAGCGACTGGTGGAAAGGGAAAAAAATTAAATTTGATTAACCATGGAAAGAATAAGTAAATACATAACATACCAAGAAGCTATAAAATCAAGAAAAGCAATCGAAAAAGGTATTAAAAACGTGCCTGATGTTTTAGCTGAACAAAACATGATCTTTGTAGCTACAACTGTTTTTGACGTTTGCCGTGAACATTTCGGGGGTGCATTGGGTGTAAATAGTTTTTTTAGAAATAAAGAGGTAAATAGGTTGGTAGGTGGAAGTTCTACATCTCAACACGTAACAGGTTCAGCAATAGACATTGAAGCCAAAAAATACGGCACAACTACAAATAAAGAGTTATTTAAATTCATTGCTAAAAACTTGGATTTCGACCAACTTATTTGGGAGTACGGAGATGAAAACGAACCCGCATGGATTCATGTTTCAAGTGTAAAAAAAGGAAACAGAAAAATGATATTAAGAGCGGTTAAGGTTAAAGTTGTTGAAAAAGGTAAGCAAGTAGAAAAGACTAGGTATATTCCAATAAATAAAAATTTTGCAGATTAATTAAAATTACCTATCTTTGGACTTTAAATCTCATGTTATATTATAATAAAATATTATCTTTGCACAGATAATATTGAAAAAAGAGTAGTTCCCGCTACTCTTTTTTTTGCTTTTTAATTAAAATTACCTATCTTTGTAATGCCAAAACGATTAATTATCTTAATTCACTTTCATGATGAAAAGCCGAAACGTAAAAAATTTCGGTTTTTTTTATTAAATTATTTTTTTATTTACATTTTTTGTGTAACTTTGGATTACGGAAAACGTTAAGTATTATATAAACGATAAGAAAATGATAAAATCAACAGTTGAAAAATTAGCCCCTGAAATAGGGTTTGAAATTGGAGCGAGTGACGATGTTACGCAGTCAAATTTGTTAAAAGGTTTTTTTAAAGGTTTAAACAATAGTATTTTAGATAAACACAAACTTGAAATGCAAATGTGTTTTATTTGTGATAAATTAGATAATAATTCAAAAGAATTAATTTTGATTTTAGCTGATTTTATTAAAAACGAAAAATAATAAAGTTTAACAATGGAGATTAAAGTATTTAATAAAAAAGGTCAGTTCGATGCAGAATTGACCGAGTGGGTTTTAGAACTTTGGCAAATGGTGGATTTAAATCATTTGTTTTTAGTAAAGTTGACTGAACAGATGAAAATCACGGTAGAAGTTGAATACACAACTTTTACGGATAGTGAGTTTTTCACATTCAAAGATGGTAAAGAAATAGAAAGGTAATAATAATTATTTAAAATGAATATAGATATATTAATTTCTAAACTAACAATTAACGAACTTAATTCTTTAAAAGAAATAATAGAAAAAGAATTAATAATCAAGATTGAAAAAGAAAAAGGAATTGTTAAAATAAAAAAGGTTGATATGTCAAATAGGCTTTTTTGTGTGCTTTTAAACGCAAACATATCAACACTTAATCAATTAACATTAATTACAGAAGATGAGTTTAAAAGTTTTAAAAACGCTGGTAATAGAAGCCTTAAAGAGGTAAATGATTTATTGTTAAAACATGGTATGTCTTTTAAAATAAATAAATAATATGGATAACATGGAATTTGAACAAGGAGAAGAGGTTTTGGTAAAAAAGTTTTTACATACGTCTGTCAATAGCTGGGCTAAAGGATATTATGTTAAAAAAGATGAAGTTGAAGGTTTTCACATCGTAAATATGCCGTTTGGTAATGGTAATTTATTACAATGGCTAACACACGAAGACCACATAAAAAAGATAAATAAACTTGAAAAACAAGATTAATATGAAAATGCTAACTAAAATTGAAGCCGAAAAATTAGCTACAATAACAAGAAGAAAACAAGTCTTGAAAGACATTGCGGAGGGATACGATAAAGATACTGAACTTGTATTCAGAAAAATAAAAGAGTTCGCAGAATTAGGAGAATATAGGGCATATATCGATGTTGCTTTAATTAAAGATATTGTTATTGTTTGTATTAATTTACGAGCGTTTGGTTATTTACCAGAAGTATACGAAAGGCTTGGAGGTGGTCAAAACTTACGGATAGAGTTTGGAGACAATTGGAAATGTTACGATTATATAGAATCAACACACAAAAACCTTGTTTTATTAAAAATAAAGGAGTATATTCGTGTTAATATTAACAATTTAAAAAAGTCCTTATTTCATAAGTGTATTCTTTTTAGAATGTGATATTACCGTTTTTCTTGTTGCAAAATAAAGGCATCTTTTTTGAAGGTGCTTTTTTCTTAAAATCAAATACACAAATAAACGATCATGCAAATAGCAAAAGAAGTAAGCAAAGAAAATATTGATAAATACGGTGAAGAATTTTTTTTAAAAGCTTCATTAAAAACTTTAATAGATGAAAGCGATATAAATAAACTTAAAGAAGTTTTTAAGGTAAAAATTGAAGAAACTGAAAAAAGCAAAATAATTAAAGTTGGATATAAATAAAGGATTATGAAAGTTGTTAAAATAAATGTATTAGAGGGAGGTAAAGATTTAAAGGGGAAAACTTTACACCTTGAAAAATTCAAAGAATCACTTTGGAAGTGCAAAGAAACTGGAATTGTTATAATTGATGCACAAAAAGAGCTTGATAGCCTTAATGATTTAGATTTTAAAAATATTCGTTTGTTTTATGATTGTACTTTTTTCACTCTTGACTTTGATAATGAATTACAATTTGTAAAAACTTTTAAATATTTTAGACATAAATAATTTTACTTTTATCGTAAAATTTCGTATATTGTATTGTAATTGTTACTGAGTGGACGCAGATAATAGTTACTTAAACAAAACATTGTAAACCCTTTAATAGCTTAGTAGGTACGTCCACACCGAAAGGCTTTTAAAGGGTTTTTTAATTTAAAAGATTATGAACTTATTAGCAACAAAAGAAATCAACACAATGTCAAGCAGAGAAATTGCAGAATTGACAGGAAAAGAACATTCTCACGTAATGCGAGATATTAGAAACTTACAATTAGAATTAGCAGAATCCAAATTTGGATTTTGGTGTAAAGATTCTGAATACAAAGCCGAAACAGGTCAAAGTTATAAAATGTATCTTTTAGATAAAGAATCAACATTAACCTTAATAAGTGGGTATTCAGCACCTTTAAGAATGGCAATTATAAAACGTTGGCAAGAATTAGAATCTAAACAACCTAAAGAATTAACTACTTTAGAGATTTTAACATTGGCGTTGGAATCTGAAAAGAAAAGGATTGAAGCAGAAAAAACGGTTGCAATACTAACTCATGTAAATAAGACCTACACTATGACCGAAATAGCTAAAGAGTTGTATTTAAAATCAGCTAATGAATTAAACAAAATACTTTACAACAAAGGTGTTCAGTATAAAATGAATGAAACATGGGTTTTATTTAGTAAGTATTCTGGATTAGGTTATTTTGACATTAAACAAGAAGTTTTAGATAATGGAAAGGTTGTTTATCATAGAAGAGTAACCCAAATTGGACGTGAGTTTATTTTAAAACTTTTAAGCAAATAAAAAACATGGCTAAAATTAGAGGGTATGTTAAAATAGATAACCTTTGTTCTATTGAATGGGGGTTATCGTTACAAGAAGCATATTTATTTGATTATTTAGTAGAATCTGGTTGGGCTGATGTTTTAAATTATCAAAACGTAAATTATAGATTTATTAGTAAAACTAAGGTTATTGATGATTTACCTTTAATTTCAAGTAAAAAAGATACAATTTACAGATATTATAAATCATTAATTCAAAAGGGATTGATTTTATATGTAAAGATTGATAATAAAGATTATATTTCAATTACTGAAAAAGGTTTGAAGTGGAATAACAAAGACACATCAATCCGAGATTCGGATTCTAATCCGAGTGAGTACGGATTTAAATCCGAAAATAACTCGGATTTAAATCCGACATATAGATATAATAATAATATTATAGATAAAGATAATATAGATATTAATATTTTAACAAATATTAATAAAAAAAAGGCAGTCGATGAAAATTGGTTAAATAAGCTGATTTTTGAAGAAAATTTAACCAACGTAACCAAAATAAAAAATCAAATTACAAATGCTGAATTAGAAAAATTAGAAAACCTTTACACCAACGAGCAAATAATCGACGTAGTTTATAAATTAGCAAACTACAAAACAACAAAAAAATACGAATCTGTTTATTTGACTTTAAACAATTGGCTTAAAAAAGAAATTACACAACCAACCTACACCAACAAAAAAAATAATTTAAACAAATCTGATATGTTGCAGATCATTCAAGGAATGGATAAATACCAATTAGGAGATTTTATAAAAAAATATTATAACTCATTCTATACCCAAATGATTAGTGACAGTAGATTAGATGATGAAAATACAAGGAGGGGGGCGGTCGAGTGGCTGATAAACACCAAACAACCCGAAAATATATGAAAAATACAGTTTATTTGCCTTGTGTTAATACTTTATAGTAAAAACATACAAACAGTAAGGAATAAAATAAAAGTTGTTTAAAACGGTTTAAAATTGAAAAAGTAAAAAAACTAAAAAACTACACAAAAAAAGTAAACAAAAATTTTAATATTACGTTAAAATAAGTAAATTTGTAAAAATATAAACGATATAATTATGAGTAAATTAAATGAAAAAATTCACTTACTAATGGAAATGAACGTTTTTTGCGAACATTATAATTCATTAGACGGTTTTATACCAGATTGGAATGATGGCAGTCAAGAAAAACATGGACTAATGATAACTGGAGAAGTAATACCAGCTTGGTCATTCTTAAGTAAAAATTTAGTTTTCGGATTAGCAGTATCCTCAGAAGAAAGAGCCGAACAGATGAAAGAAGAGTT
>JACCDL011274158.1_pt1 | contig 27681 bp, 25 predicted proteins | sample 7441931 | NCBI WGS metagenome assembly JACCDL01 (sample SAMN15323437, study PRJNA562643) | freshwater metagenome | isolation source: river surface water | place: USA:Blue River Watershed | collected 2017-08-16 | reverse complement strand
TAGATTCCGGCGGCAAGTCGGCGGATCAGCCCCGCTCGAAGCATCAGTTGATGACTGACGACCTCGGCTTCGGAGGGAGTTTCCTTGACGGTATTGATGGGGTATCGGGACCAACGCATGGAGGGCAGGTACTCGGGTGACGATTCAGGTGCGCCATGTTACGGATGCGGAGATTGTCCCGAAAGGTTTCGACCCCTATGATGAGGCGGTTTTTATCTTCGCGGAGCTGTGGCCAGCCTTGAATTCCGACTCCACATCCACCCCACAGCCTGTACCGCCGGTTAGGCGAGGGGTTTTCCTGCTCCCCAACATCCTCACCACGGGCTGTCTCGCTTGCGGTTTTTTTGCCATTGTCTCGGCGATCCACGGTGATTTTGCGCGTGCCGGACAGGCTATTTTCGCCGCGATGGTCTTCGACGGTCTCGATGGCCGTGTAGCCCGATGGACTCGCACGGAGAGTGTTTTCGGCAAGGAGTTCGACAGCCTTGCCGACATGGTCTCCTTCGGTGTGGCACCGGCGTTGGTCGCCTACCAGTGGGGTGTCGCAGCGATCGCCGAGTACGGTAGCGGATGGGGACGTTTCGGTTGGATCGCTTCATTCTTCTACGCCGTGTGTGCCGCGCTGCGTCTGGCTCGATTCAACGCGCGTGCCGCGACGGCTGATAAGCGCTATTTCGAGGGTTTGCCGAGTCCCTCTGCAGCCGGGCTCGTCGCCGCGTTCGTCTGGTTCTCCAGCGAATGGCTTGAGCCGGATCTGGCGGGTCTCGCACTCTCGTTTGGCGTGTGCGCCATCGCTGGCGTGCTGATGATTTCGGCGATTCCGTATCAGAGCATCAAACAGATCGATTGGAATGCTCGGGTCAAGTTCTTCTATTTCGTCATCGTGCCGCTCTCGCTGGCGCTGGTCGTGGCGAATCCGCCGCCGATGCTGTTATTGCTGTTCACGTGCTACGTGTCGCTCGCGCCCTTGATGTGGGCGTGGCGTAAGTTGCGACGTTCCGTCGGAGCATGATCGACCCGCAGCGTCGCGCCGCCTATGTCGAGGCTCTGGGCATCGATCGTTGGATGGTCCGGCAGCCGAGCGCTGCGCCGACCAGCGCGCCCGCCGCCGTGTCGTCAGCCGCGCCTGCGGCGGATGCGGATGCTTGGAGCGAGCTGAAACGCTGCGTCACCGAGTGCACACGTTGCGATTTGCATCGCTTACGTAAGCAGACGGTGTTCGGGGTGGGTGATCCGAAGGCGAAGTGGATGGTCGTCGGCGAAGCACCCGGTGCCGACGAAGACCGTCAGGGTGAGCCATTCGTCGGTGCTGCCGGGCAATTGCTCAATGCGATGCTCGGCGCCATCGAGTTGCCGCGCGAGACCGTGTTCATCGCCAATATTCTCAAGTGCCGACCGCCGGAGAATCGTGATCCGCGCCCGGAGGAGATTCGCGAGTGCTTGTCGTATCTGCATCAGCAGATCGAGCAGGTCGCGCCTCGCATACTGCTCGCGTTCGGTCGCGTCGCGGCGCAGAGTTTGCTCGGTACCGAGGCAACCCTCGCGAAGCTTCGCGGTACGGTGCACCGTTTCGGGCCACGGCAGATTCCGGTGATCGTCACTTATCATCCGGCGTATCTGCTGCGAACACCGGGTGACAAGCGCAAGGCTTGGGAGGATTTGAAATTGGCGCGCCAGGTGTTTGCCGAGTTGCCAGCGGAGGCCTGATGGCAAGCTTGCCACGCGAGGCTCTGCGAGCCGCTGCTCACGCGAATATCGTCATTCGACGCATGGTCGAGGCCGACGTGCCTAAGGTCGCCGAATCGGAGCGGCTCGGTTATCCCTTCCCGTGGAGCGAGGGGATTTTTCGCGACTGTATCCGCGCTGGCTATCACTGTCGCGTCATGGAGGTCGACGAGCAGTTCGCGGCCTATGCCGTGCTGAGCACCGGTGCAGGCGAGGCGCATGTCCTCAACATCTGTGTCAGGCCTGAGTACCGCTTCGCCGGTTTGGGCCGTCGCATGATGGAACATCTCTTCGATGTGGCTCGAGCATGCGGTGCTCACGATCTGTTCCTCGAGGTGCGGCCGAGCAACGTGACGGCCGTTCGATTGTACGAGTCGCTGGGTTTACAGCAGGTCGGATTGCGGCGTGGTTACTATCAGGCCGAACAGGGTCGCGAGGATGCGATCGTGATGCGGCTGTCTTTACAGGCCCGATAGGCGACAATATCGCCCATGAAACTTAGCGACGAAGTCGCGCGGCGTCGTACGTTCGCGATCATCTCCCACCCTGACGCCGGCAAAACCACGCTCACCGAAAAGTTGTTGCTGTTCGGGGGCGCGATCCAGCTTGCGGGCACGGTCAAGGGACGCAAAGCCGCGCGGCACGCAACCTCCGACTGGATGCGGCTCGAACAGCAGCGCGGAATCTCGGTCACCTCGTCGGTGATGCAGTTTCCGTACAACGATTGCATCGTCAATCTGCTCGATACGCCAGGCCACGAGGATTTTTCCGAAGACACCTATCGCACGCTGACGGCGGTTGACTCGGCCTTGATGGTCATCGACTGTGCCAAGGGCGTCGAGGAGCGCACCATCAAGTTGATGGAGGTATGCCGCCTGCGCGACACGCCGATCATGACCTTCATCAACAAACTCGATCGCGAAGGTCGGGCGCCGATCGAGTTGCTCGACGAGATCGAGAAAGTGCTCGGTATCGCGACGGCACCCATCACGTGGCCCATCGGTATGGGTCGCGAACTCAAGGGGATCTATCACCTCATCGAAGATCGAATTTACGTCTACGAGGCTGGTGAGAAAGGGCGCGTCGGCGAGAACATCGTCATCGAAGGTTTGCACAGTCCAGAGGGACGCGAGTTGCTCGGTGCCGGAGCGAGTGCCTACGACGACGAGATCGAACTCGTCAAAGGAGCCACCCAAAGTTTCGACCTCGAGGCCTATCGCGCGGGTAAGCAGACACCGGTTTTTTTCGGTTCGGCAATTTCTAATTTCGGCGTTGAAGAGTTGTTGAAGTCGTTCACACGCGATGCGCCTGGTCCGCTCGCCCGCGAGACTCGTCAGCGTAGCGTGCAGCCGCAGGAAGAAAAGTTGACGGGCTTCGTCTTCAAGATCCAGGCAAATATGGATCCGATGCATCGCGATCGCATCGCGTTCCTCCGACTCTGCTCGGGGAAATACACCAAAGGCATGAAGATGCACCATGTGCGCCTCGGCAAGGATGTTCGTGTCGCTGATGCGCTGACCTTTCTAGCCTCCGATCGTTCTGCGGCCGAAGATGCCTATGCGGGTGACATCATCGGTTTGCACAATCACGGCACGATCAATATCGGTGATTCTTTCACCGAGGGTGAGAAGCTCGGTTTTACGGGCATTCCGAACTTCGCGCCCGAAATGTTCCGCCGTGCAGTGCTCAAAGATCCGCTGAAGATGAAAGCGCTATCGAAGGGTCTCGGCCAGTTGTGCGAGGAGGGTGCGACGCAGTTGTTTCGCCCCCTGCGCAATAACGATCAAATCCTCGGTGCCGTCGGTCAACTGCAATTCGAAGTGGTGGCGTTTCGGTTGCAGGACGAATACGCCGTGCAATGCGCGTTCGAACCGATCGGCGTGCAGACGGCGCGCTGGATCCAGTGCGACGATGCCAAGAAGCTCGAGGAGTTCCGTCAGAAGGCCTACGATCACCTCGCGGTAGATCACAGCGGAGCACTCGTCTATCTTGCTCCTTCGAGGGTCAATCTTGAACTCACCATCGAGCGTTGGCCTGGTATCGTCTTCCGCGAAACACGCGAGCAGGCACACTGACCATGACGAGCCCGTACAAGCGCCGCGACACCGTTTCCTGGGCGCTGTACGACTGGGCGAATTCTGCGTTCGCGACGACCGTGCTCGCGGGATTTTTCCCGGTGTTCTTCCAGCAGTTCTGGAGCACCGGGGTCGATCCCACCGTCAGCACTTCGCGGCTCGGTCTTGCCAACGGCATCGCTGGGATCATCGTGGCCTTGCTCGCGCCGTTGCTCGGCGCCCTGGCCGATCGAACGGCCGGCCGCAAGGCACAACTCGTGTTGTTCAGTTCGATCGGCGTTGCTGGTACAGCGGCTCTGTCTTTCGTCGGACAGGGTGAGTGGGGATGGGCGGCTGCCTGTTTCATCGTCGCCGGGATCGGTTTCAACGCAGCCAATATTTTCTACGACGCGTTGTTGCTAGATGTCGCGTCCGAGCGCGAGCTCGATACCGTCTCCGCTTTCGGTTACTCGTTGGGTTACTTGGGTGGCGGCCTGTTGTTCGCCTTCAATGTCCTGATGACGCTCAAACCGGGTTGGTTCGGTTTGTCGGGGCCTGCTGAGGCGGTACAGTGGTCGTTCTTGAGCGTCGCGCTTTGGTGGTTAATATTCACCTTGCCGCTAGCGCGATACGTGCGTGAGCGCCCAAGTCAGGCCACTAGCGAATCTTTCTTTGAGTCTTTGATGGCGGGCTTGCGCGAGCTTGGGAACACCTTGCGGCGAGTCAGGGCGCATCGCGACATCTCCCTGTTCCTGTTGGCGTATTGGCTCTACATAGACGGCGTACACACCATCTATACGATGGCAGTCGACTACGGCGTCGCGCTCGGTTTGCCGAGTTCGAGTTTACTAGCGGCGTTGTTGTTGACCCAGTTCGTCGCGTTTCCCTCGGCGCTGCTACTCGGGTGGGTCGGTAATCAGATCGGTCCGAAGCGTGGAATTTTGATTTGTATCAGTGTTTATCTGGCGGCAACGCTGTATGCGTATTTTCTCGATTCGGTTGTCGAGTTTTTTGCACTCGCGGTCGTGGTGGGTCTCGTGCAGGGCGGTGTGCAGAGCTTGTCGCGCTCATTTTTCGGCAGGCTAGTGCCTGAGGGTAAGGGCGGGGAGTTCTTCGGCTTCTACAACATGATGGGCAAGTTCGCGAGTTTCATCGGCCCGTTGTTGATCGCGGCGGTGGCGTACGGTACGGGCAATTCGCGCTTGTCGATTACCTCGCTGATCGTTCTATTTCTGGTTGGAGGCTTGCTGTTGTGGCGAGTGCCCGAGGCGCGTAAATCCACATGACGACTCGATTTCCTAAGACACCGCTTGAGGTACCGCAGGTTCGAAGTTGGTGGCGGCGACCGTTCGGCATGCTGGGGCTTTGGTTGATGGGCTGGCGTATCGAGGGAAACTTCCCTCGTCAGCGCAAGTTCGTCGTCATCGTGGCACCGCATACGTCGAATTGGGATTTCGTCGTCGGAATCCTCACTTACTTCGCCTTGAGCCTCGATGCCAATTGGATGGCCAAACACACGGCGTTGAAAGGGCCTTGGGGTCCGCTGGGTCGCTATCTGGGCGCCGTGCCCGTGGATCGCAGTCAGGCCGGTAACGTGGTGCAGAGCTCGAATGCCGAGTTTGCCAAGCGCGAGAAGATGATGCTTGTCATCGCGCCCGAGGGGACTCGAAGCGCCGTCGAGGGCTGGAAGAAGGGTTACCACCACATCGCACTCGCTGCGGGCGTGCCGATCGTGCCCGTCGCGCTCGATTTCGGGCAGCGAAGAGTGTTGATTGGTGAGCCGCTGTCGCCGTGTCAAGACTACGATGCCGATTACGCTCGATTGAAATCGTTCTTTCGTGCCGACATGGCGCGCCACCCCGAGAACTTTCGCTGACGATCAGACCTGCGTCTTCGGTGGCAGCGCGACGGGCGCCTCCCAGCTTGCCGGATCGAGATGGAAGCTGTCTCGCAACAACACATAGAGCAACGGATGGCGCTCGCGTAACTCTGGTGAGCGTTCGAAGAAAAACTCTGCGGCGACCGCGAGAAACTCCGTGATGTCCTCGGCTCCGTAAGGGTCAAGCAGCGTCTGCTCACCGCGATCGACCGCGTCACGGAGTTCCGCCAAACAAGACTCGAGCGCGGCTCGGGCAGCGCGATCGCCGCCCGGACGGGTGTGTTCCAGAAAGTGGGTAAATTCGTGGATCACGACGTTATAGCCGTCTTGGCGACGCATCGATTCGAGAACGTCTTTCCACGACAGCACGATGCGATCTGACTCGATGGCTTGACCCGAGAGCGTTTGGTATCCCTCGGTGACGACGCCCGTATCCTCGTCTTCGACGGTCTCTTCAACGACGAATTCGTCTCGATGCATCGTGATGCCGTGCAGATCGTCGAACGGATACTCGTCGTTACCCAAGGTGATGAGACAGGCTTGCGCGCCGACCAGGACTCGCATCTCTTCAGTGACGACGAGGCCGTGTGCACCGGTGAAAGGAACGCGCTCAAGGAAGTGGGCAAGACGCTCGAGCAGTGTGGATCGACGATCAGCGGGGAGCCGCTGCCACATGGGCCAGTCGCGCTCGAGCAGGCTCTCCCAGCGCGCGGACCGAGTCGCCGGTGATTCTATTGGCGTGTTGCCACGTTTCTTACGCAGGTGCCACCACGCCGCCGCGATCGCGACGAGTAGCAAGATCAACAGAATTCGGCCCACGTGCGCTCTTCCGCGGCTACTTCAGCAGCGCCCGAACGCGCTGCAACTGGGCGTCGATACTCGCGAGCGTGCGCTCGAAATCGGCAACGCGACCCTGCTCCTGAGTGACGACTTCGGGCGGCGCGTTACGAACGAAGTTTTCGTTGGCGAGCTTATTGCGCGCCTTTTGAATTTCGTCGCGTGTCTTCGCCGCACGTTTTTCAAGACGCGCCACCTCTGCCTGCGGATCGATGAGACCTTCCATGGGCACCATCGCTCGCATATCACCGATTACCGCGAGCGCCGAGGGTGGGGCGCTCTCACCGGCGGCAAGTTCGCGCAACGACTCAAGGCCTGCGAGACGCGCGAGGTAGGAGCTTTGCGATTCGAGACGGCGCCGATCGTCTGCACTTGCGTTCTCGATCAGCACGACGAGTTTGCGCGACGGGCTGATGTCCATCTCGCCTCGGATCTGGCGGATGCCGAGAACGAAGGCTTTGATCCAGGCGACATCGGCTTCGGCGTCCGAGTCGGCGCCGTACTGACTCGCGTTGGGCCAAGTGGCCGTCATGAGCGTACCGCCCCGCGTCGTGGCCGTGCCGGCGAGTGGCGCCACGCGCTGCCAGATTTCTTCGGTGATGAAGGGCATCAAAGGGTGCAGGGCACGCAACAGCGATTCAAGGACCTGCACGAGGGTGCGGCGAACGGCGCGTCGGGCCGCTTCGCTGCTCTGCTCGGATTGCAGAATCGGCTTGGCGAGCTCGAGGTACCAGTCGCAGAATTCGTACCAGGTGAATTCGTAGAGCGCCGAAGCGGCATAGTCGAAACGATAATCGGCGAAGGCTTGGTCGACTTCACGCAGGGTGTGTCCCAAGCGTGAGACGATCCAACGATCCACGACGCCGGGTGCGACTTCGCCAGTCAATAACTGCGGGTCGATCGGCTTGCCGTTCTCATCCTCGAGCATCAGCAGTACGAAACGCGAGGCGTTCCAGAGCTTGTTGCAGAAGTTGCGATAGCCGCCAACCCGCGCGAGATCGAATCGAATGTCGGCGCTCTGTGTCGCTAGCGAGGCGAATGTGAAGCGCAGTGCGTCGGTTCCGTGCGACTCGATGCCGTCCGGAAACGCCTTGCGAGTGGCCTTTTCGATACTCGGAGCGAGCCGCGGCTGCATGAGCCCCGTCGTTCGCTTGCGAACGAGATCTTCCAGGGCGATTCCATCGACGATATCGAGTGGGTCGAGCACGTTGCCCTTCGATTTCGACATCTTCTGGCCTTCCGAGTCGCGCACGAGTCCGTGTACGTACACCTCCCGGAATGGCACATCCCCCATGAACTTCATGCCCATCATGATCATCCGGGCAACCCAGAAGAAGATGATGTCGAAGCCGGTTACCAGCACCGAAGTGGGGTAGAAGCGCTGCAACTCGCTCGTCGATTGAGGCCAGCCCAGTGTGGAGAACGGCCAGAGCGCGGAAGAGAACCAGGTGTCGAGAACGTCATCGTCTTGCTTGAGAGTGACATCTGCCGCGAGCGCGTGCTTGGCGCGCACTTCCGCCTCTGAGCGGCCGACGTAGATACGTCCCTCGTTGTCGTACCAAGCGGGGATGCGATGTCCCCACCAAAGCTGACGACTGATGCACCAATCTTTGATGTTGCGCATCCATTCGAAGTAGGTGCGCGACCAGTTCTCCGGAACAAACTTGATCTTCCCCGACGTCACGGCTTCGACGGCCGGCTCGGCGAGCGGCGCAATTTTGACGTACCACTGGTCTGTCAGATACGGCTCAATCACCGATCCCGAACGATCGCCGCGCGGCACCATCAGCTTGTGCTTGTCGATACGTTCGAGCAGTCCTTGCTCGGTCAGCTTTTCGATGATGCGTGCGCGGGCGTCGAAACGATCAAGGCCTTGCAGTTCAACGGGCGCGTTTTCGTTGATCTTCGCATCGGGCGTGAAGACGTTGATGACGGCAAGCTGGTGACGCAGGCCAACTTCGTTGTCATTGAAATCGTGTGCCGGGGTGATCTTCACGCAACCGGATCCGAACTCCGGGTCGACATAGGTATCGCCGATGATCGGAATCGTCCTGTCGGTCAACGGCAGTCTCAGTTGTTGGCCTATAAGGTGCCGATAACGTTCGTCCTCCGGATGCACGGCGACGGCGGTGTCACCCAGCATGGTTTCGGGGCGGGTCGTAGCGACGACGAGATGACCGCTACCATCAACGAGTGGATAGCGCAGGTGCCACAGCGATCCGTCTTCCTCGCTGCTCAACACCTCAAGATCCGATACGGCCGTTTGCAACACCGGATCCCAGTTCACCAAGCGCTTGCCGCGATAGATGAGTCCCTCCTCGTAGAGGCGTACGAAGACTTCCGTGACGGTCTGCGAGAGGCCTTCGTCCATGGTGAAGCGATCGCGTGACCAGTCGACCGATGCGCCGAGCCGGCGCATCTGCCTCGCAATCGTGCCGCCGGACTCGCCTTTCCACTTCCAGACGCGCTCGATGAAGGCATCGCGGCCGAGCGCGGCGCGGCTCGACCCTTCACCCTCGAGTTGGCGCTCCACGACCATCTGCGTGGCGATGCCCGCATGGTCCGTGCCCGGCTGCCACAGCGTCGCCTCGCCACGCATGCGGTGGTAGCGCGTGAGGGCATCCATGATGGTGTCCTGGAACGCGTGCCCCATGTGCAGCGTACCGGTGACGTTGGGCGGCGGAATGACGATGCAGTAGCCAACTCCGTCGCCCGCGGGGGCGAAGAGGCCCGATGATTCCCATCGCTCGTAGATCCGCCGTTCGATATCGAGCGGTGAGTAGGACTTGTCCATCGTGAGCGGTTAGCGGCTAGCGCGTCGCAGCAAGAAGTCCGACAGCAATGCGACCGGTCGGCCAGTGCTGCCCTTCGCTGCCCCGCCGACATAGGTCGAGCCTGCGATGTCCATGTGAGCCCAGCGCAGACCCTCGGTGAACTTGCCGAGGAAGGCCGCGGCGGTGATTGCACCGCCATCGCGTCCCGCCACGTTAGCCATGTCGGCGAAGTTACTACGCAGCTGCTCACCGTATTCGTCGGTGAGCGGCATCTGCCAAGCACGATCGTCGGCGCGTACGCCGGATTCGACCAGCTCGGCGGCGAGCTGGTCGTCGTTGGTCATTACGCCGGTGTGGTGATGACCGAGCGCGATGACACAAGCGCCGGTGAGGGTCGCGATATCGATGACCGCTTGCGGCTTGTAGCGACGCGAATAGTGCAGAGCGTCACAGAGGATCAACCGACCCTCCGCATCCGTGTTGAGGATCTCGACGGTGAGGCCGGCGGCGCTCGTGACGATATCGCCTGGCTTGATCGCTCTGCCGCTCGGCATGTTCTCGCAGGTCGGGACTAAGCCGACGACATTCAGATTGAGACCGAGCTCGGCAACGACGGACATCATGCCGATGACCGTCGCAGCGCCGGACATGTCGAATTTCATCTCGTCCATCGCGCCCGGATCTTTGAGCGAGATGCCACCCGTATCGAAGGTGATGCCTTTACCGACCAGGACCACCGGCGCGCGCGCCGCACGGGGTGCTTTGTACTCGATCACGATGAATTTGGGTGGCTCGTCGCTGCCGCGAGTGACGGCGAGGAAACAGCCCATCTTTTCGGCGCGGATCTCGGCCTCATCGAGGACGCGAACTTTGATCCGGTCGTGACGGCCGGCCAACGCCACCGCCTGCTCGGCGAGATAGGTTGGGGTGCAGACGTTACCCGGCAAGTTAGCCAGATCGCGCATCAGTTTGGCGCCATTCGCCGATGCCAAGCCGTGGACGATGCCGCGCCTCGCGGCTGCAGCCGACGTGGCACGGACGCCAGCGAGCTTGATGGCTTCGAGTGCGGGCGGAGGCGCCTTTTTCCCCGATTTCAAATCGTTGACGCGATACAGCGCTGCGCTAGCGGCCTCTACGGCAGAACGGGTGTAGAGATAGTCGTCGAGCTCGCGCGTGGCGGGGCGGGTCAGTGCGATCGCCGCGGAACGCACCCGAGTTTTCGCCAATGCCGCTACCGCGCTCGTGAGTGCCTTGCGCCAACCGCGGCGTGAGACCTCGAGCTTGCCTTGGCCCACCAACAGGACGCGCGAGCATTTGAGGCCGCGAAAGGCGGGCAGCAGTAATGTCTCACCCAGTCGTCCGGCGAAATCACCGTGCGCTAGGAAGCGCATCAGAGCGCCACCGCTCTTGCGATCCACCGCGACGCCGAGGGGCGAGAGAGCGCCCGAGTCGTGTACGCCGACGACCAGGCAGTCGACGGTGGTTTGGGCGGGGTTGCTGGTGAGGATGTCGAACTTCATCGTGAGATCTCCAAGTCCGTTGTGGGTAGGTGCAGCCGTGCACCACGAACCCTTGCAAGTGACGTAACATTCTAGCGTTTTTCCGCGGGGCCTGATCGTGATCCCGACGCTATCGCGTTACATTCTTCGAGAGACTGTGGGCAGTTGGCTGGCCGTGACGGCCGTGCTGACGGTCATCCTGCTCACCAATCAACTCGGGACGGTTCTGGCCCGCGCAGCCGAGCAGGGCTTTCCGCCGCAGGTGGTCCTAACGCTCGTCGCACTCGGCACTGCCCAGAACATCGCCGTGTTGCTGCCGATCGGCCTTTTGCTCGGTGTGATGCTCGCGCTCGGCCGCCTGTACCACGATAGCGAAATGACAGCGATGCAGGCGTGCGGTGTCGGAGGACGGCACACGTGGCTTCCGGTGCTCCTGATCGCGCTGGTGTGCGCGGCCGCGGTCGGTGTTTTGACGTCGATCGTCGGGCCGATGGCCGTTTCGAAGACCCAGCAGGTCCGCAGTGAGGCACTGCGTGACGGAGAGTTCTCGCCGATCACCGCGGGACGTTTCCGCAGCTTCGGTGGCGGCTCGATCGTGCTCTATGCCGAGACACTCGATTCCAACGGCATACTTGGTAACGTTTTTATCCAGCGCAATAGCGACGGTCGTCAGGAGATCGTGCTGGCGGATCGCGGTCAACACACCGTCTCGTCAGACGGTCGTTTGCATGTGTTGACTCTGTATTCGGGTGAGCGCATCGAGGGTGTACCGGGTTCCGCGGAGCTGCGTCGCGTCCGCTTCGAGCAAAGCGTTATCCCCGTCAAGGTTCCGGATGCGTTATTGGCACCACCGCGACTGGAAGCTCAACCGACGGCAAAGCTGATGGCGTCGAGTGATCTGGCGGCGATCGCGGAATGGCAATGGCGTTTGGCCGCGCCCGTGATGGTCTTGGTGCTCGCGATGCTCGCCGTGCCACTGGCTCGGTTGCGGCCGCGACAGGGTCGGTATGCGCGGATTTGGCTCGGGGTCGTGCTTTATTTCGTTTACTTCAGCCTGATCTCGGCCGCACGCGTGTGGATCGAGAAGGGTGTGGTCTCGGCCTCACTCGGTCTTTGGTGGGTCCATCTGCTCGTGGTGGGTGTGACGCTGCTGGTCTTGTTCCTGCCGCGCTGGCTCGCTCGCTGGCGCTATCGAGGTGTGCCGGTATGAGACCTGTGCTCGGTGTGCTTGACCGGTACGTCATGCGCGCGGTGCTCTCCGGAGTCGCCATGGTCGCGGCCGTTCTCGCCTCGCTCGGCGCCCTGTTTCTCGTGATCGGTCAGCAGAATGACATCGGCGTGGGCAACTACACGGCCGCGAGTGCTGCGGTCTTCGTGCTGCTCAGTCTGCCGCAACAAATATGGGATCTGTTGCCGATCAGTGCGCTGATCGGCGGACTGCTCGGCCTAGGGAATCTCGCTCGTGGCAGCGAGCTGACGGTGATGCGTGCGGCCGGCTGGTCGGTTTGGCGCGTGTCACGCGGCGTCGTGGCAGCTGGCGCGATTTTATTGGTCGTCGCCGTGATCTTGGGTGAGTGGCTCGCGCCACCGATGCATCAGTTGGCGAAGCAGCAGAAGACGCTGCAGAAGATGGCAGGAGAGGGCGGAGGGACACTCGGTGCGACTTGGGTGCGCGACGGGCAGTTACTCGTGAGTGTCGAACGACGGGGTGGCGGTGAGGGCTACGGTGGTGTTGCGTTGTTCGAGTTGGACGATCGGAATCGACTGCGATCGATGGCGCAGGCAAACTCGATCAAATTTGATGCGGAAGGTCGCTGGCTGCTCGGCCAGTACGCGGAAACGACGCTGTTGAGCGACACGCAAGTGGCGGCGCGGCGTAGTGCCTCAGAGCCGTTCTCGTCGAATCTGAGTGCAGATTTCTTTGGCGATGCAGCGGGCGCGCCAGATCAGATGTCGACGCTCTCGGTTTGGCGGGTCGTGATGCACCTTCGCTCCAACGGCCTCGATGACCGAGAGCCGCTGTTTGCATTTTGGTCGAGAATCGCTCGCACTATCGCCATCTTCTTTGCATTGATATTGGCACTCCCGTTCGTCTTCGGTTCGTTGCGCGACTCCGGTTCCGGAGCTCGGGTGGCGATGGGGTTTGTGCTCGGTATCGGGTTTTTCTCCCTGCAACGCACACTCGAAAGTGGTGCCATCGTGTTCGGCGGGCCGCCGGCGCTGCTCGCGTGGACGCCGACCTTGCTGCTAGCCGCTGCGGCGTTGTTATTGATCATGAGGACACGTTGATCGCCATGAGCCAAGATCCCATCGTCAACGATCCGATTCCGCCGCCGCTCGTCAAACGCACCACGCTGATCGTCCGCAACCTCGAACGATCGATCGAGTTTTATCGCGACGTCCTCGGGATGTCGATCTGGTACGACGATGAAATCACGCTCTCCGGCGTGGGCCTCGCAGCTGGCGCCAAAGGTGATCGCACTCGGCTGGTGATCATGCAGGGGCCTGATCCGGTGCTGGGTATGATCGGATTATTGGAATTCACCACGCCGCGCTTGCCAGAGCCCGCTCGACGCGAGCGTCTCGGGATCGGCGATATCGTGTTCGTGATGCAAGGTCGTGATGTACACGGTGTGCACGCGCGTGCGCGCGAACGCGGATTCAGGGTTCATGCGGCGCCACACGAGTTCAGCGTCAAGGGTGCGTCTGGTCAGCAGTTGCAGATGACGTCGCTCAGTCTGTGGGATCCCGATGACTACTTCATCGAATACAACCAGCGCCAGGAGGCGGCATGAGTTCGAGTGATGACAAAGTACTGGTTTGGGACTGGCCGGTACGCGTCATGCATTGGGGTCTCGTGTTGGCGGTGTTTGGGGCATGGCTGACCCGCGAGTTGGACGGTGACTGGTTCGCATGGCACGTGCGCTTCGGCTACACCGTGATCGTCATCGTCATCGTTCGTCTGGTGTGGGGTGTCATCGGTACTCGCCATGCACGGTTCGTCCACTTTATTCGGGGACCGAAGGCGGTCGTGCGTGATTTGCGAGACTTGTGGAAGCGTGATGCGGGTGGCTCTGTTGGGCATACGCCGGCCGGCGCTTGGATGATTATGGTGTTGCTCGGTATGTTGCTTGCCCAAGGTTTGACGGGTTTGTTTTCCAACGATCAGGTCTATCAGACCGGTCCGCTGTTCGGTTACGTCACTGGCGAGATGAGCGATCGTTTAACCACGCTGCATAAGCAGATTTTCGAAGTGCTATGGGTTGCGATCCTGATCCACGTGTTGGCGGCTTTCTTTTATCTCGTCGTCAAGCGACGCAACTTGATCTTGCCGATGTTCTCGGGCAAGAAATCGCGTAACGACGTCCCGCCAGGCGAGGAAATTCAAACATCGCGTGGGATGGTTGCGATCGTGATCGCGGCACTCGTCATCGCCGCACTCGTCGTGCTCGTGCAGACTGCGCCGGAGGCCTTTCTATTCGGCTTTTGATCTAGCGCGGCGCATCCAGATGACTCTCTGGCCGTGTTGAGGCGAAAGCGGTCAGAGAGGACAAATGAGCGCCGATGCCGACCAACGTCGGGAAGTCATCGAGTGAGCAGCCGAAGCGCTTCGCGTTGTAGAGCTGCGGCACGAGGCACACGTCCGCCAGTGTCAATGATTCACCGTGCAAGTGTCTGGCAGATCCCTGTCGCAGCGCGCGTTCCTCGAGCGCAATGAAGCCTTCGCGCATCCAATGACATACCCAAGCGTTCACTCGATCGTCGTCTGCCTGCCATTGCTCGCGCAGATGGCGAGTGACGCGCAGGTTGTTGAGCGGATGGATGTCGCAGGCGATGATCTGCACCAGTGAGCGCACCTCGGCACGCGCGCGCGGCGAGACGGGTAGGAGCGCGGGTGTCGGAAAGCACTCTTCGAAGTATTCGAGAATGGCCACGGATTGTGAGACCGTCCAGCCGTCGGGTTCCTCCCAAGAGGGGACGAGACCCTGTGGATTCAGAGTCAGGTAGTCGCGGTCGCGCTGCTCGTTGCGTGTGAGATCGTGACTATGCGATCGCCAATCAATCCCTTTGACGGCCAGCGCAATTCGCACACGCCACGACGCGGAGCTACGCCAATAGTCGTGCAAGATGCCCATGTTGTTCAGCGGATCTCGATCTGGATCGAACCGAGGCCTTCGATGCCGGCTTCGAGTCGATCGCCAGGACCCACTGCCCCCACGCCAGCTGGCGTACCGGTATAGATCAGATCACCAGGGCGCAGTTCGAAGAGACTCGAGAGCTCCGAGATAATCTCGGCGTTGTCCCAGATCAAATCGCCCAGATCGCCTTGTTGGCGCAGGTCGCCGTTGACGCTCAGCCAGATCTTGCCGCGATCAAGTTCGCCAACGGCACTTCGCGGGTGAATCGGTCCGAGAGTCGCCGAGGCATCGAACGCTTTGCCGGTGTCCCAGGGGCGACCCGTTTTCTTGGCGTCGTTCTGCAAATCACGACGAGTCCAGTCGATGCCAATCGCATAACCGTAGATGCATTCGGCTGCCGCCTCGAGCGTGAGATTCTTACCACCGCGATGCAGTGCCAAAACGAGCTCGACTTCGTGATGAAAGTTTTGGGTGCGTGGCGGGTACGGTACCGGCAGTGCATCGGCGATGATGGCATCGGCGGGCTTGCAGAAGAAAAAGGGCGGCTCACGCGTTGGGTCAGAACCCATTTCCTTGGCGTGCTCAGCGTAATTGCGACCTACGCAGTAAATTCGATGTACGGGGAAGAGCAGGGGTGAGTCACTGATCCGTGCGGTGACGGGCGCAAGGGGCTCAAAAGCGAATAGGTTCGACATGGGGGGTCCCACGATTGCTGCTTATAATTCGGACATGAGCATACCTCTGCGCGAATTACAGTTCGACCTTTTCGACGTGTTGGGTCTCGCGGGTTCGCCTTCGACTCGAGAGACCTTTCAAGCAGTGCTCGAGGCTGCCGCGACACTGGCGGACGAACAGTTTGCGCCGCATGCCGCACTCGCCGATCGTCAAGAGCCTTATCTGGATCAGGGTCGGGTCGTTTTGCCAGTCGAGCTTTCGAACGCGATGCGAGCACTCGCCGAGGGTGGTTTTCTGGCCACGTCGTTCGCAGAGGAGCACGGCGGCCTGGGTTTGCCGTTCACGCTGTCACAAGCCTGCGGCAGTTTGCTCGCCGCCGCTAATGTCGGCTTTCACAGTTATGCGATGTTGACTCAGGGCGCGGCGAACTTGTTGGTGCATTTCGGCAGTGAGGTGCAACGTCGCCATTGGATTCCGCGCATGCTGGACGGGCGAGTCTACGGCACCATGTGTTTGTCGGAGCCGCAGGCGGGCTCATCGCTAGCGGATATCACGACGATGGCGAGCCCACGACCGGATGGTCGCTACAGTCTGCGTGGACGCAAGATGTGGATCTCCGGCGGCGAGCATGAACTCGGCGAGAATATCGTGCATCTCGTGCTGGCGCGCACGCCCGATGCGCCACCCGGCGTGAAGGGGATTTCGCTGTTTCTCGTACCCCGTTTCCGTGAAGAGTCTGGCCGCGTACCCAACGGCGTGAGTCTCATCGGACTGAACCACAAAATGGGCTGGCGCGCGCACGTGAACACCGCATTGGCGTTCGGTGACAGTGAAGAATGCATCGGCGAATTAGTCGGCACGTTGCATCACGGACTTGCATACATGTTCTTGATGATGAACGAGGCGCGTGTTTCGGTCGGCTTGTCGGCAGCAGCCATCGGATTCGCGGGTTACGATTACGCGCTGCGATATGCGCGTGAGCGTCGACAAGGTCGTTCGCTCGTCAATCGTGATCCGCGCTCCGCGCAAGTTGCTCTCGTTGAACACCCCGACGTTCGGCGGATGCTGCTGTCGCAAAAGGCTTGGGTCGAGGGCGCACTCGATCTGTTGCTCTATTGCGCGAATCTCGTCGATGTCACTCGTTCCGAAGGCGACACGGCAGCGCGAGACGAGGCTGCGATGTTGCTCGATTTATTGACGCCCATCGCCAAAAGTTGGCCCGCCGAGTACGGACTCGAAGCGAACAAGCTCGCCATTCAGGTCGCAGGCGGCGCCGGCTACACGCGCGATCTACCGCTAGAGCGTCTCTATCGCGACAACCGGCTGAACCACATCCACGAGGGAGCCTGGGGTATCCATGGGCTCGATCTGCTCGGTCGCAAGGTTTCGTTGCACGGCGGCGCCGCGTTCGATCTCTGGAGTCGAACTATTTCGCGCACGGTCGACTCGAGCGCGTCGATCGAGGGGTTGCGTGAGAGTACGACCGTTTTGGGTGAGTTGCTCAAGCTCGCGCGTGAGGCCACGCAACGGGTGATGGAGCGTCAACGCGCGGGCGAAGTTGAGCGTGCGCTGACTAATGCCACGATATATCTCGATGCGATCGGGACGATCACCGTCGGTTGGCGGTGGCTCGAGCGAGCGAGTATCGCGATGATCCAGTTGCGCAACGAGTCACTGAGTCAGAGCGAGCGAGATTTTCTGCAGGGCAAGGTATTCGCCGCGCAGCATTTCTTTGCGCAGGATATTCCTCGCGCCCGGACCCAACTCGGCATCGTCGCGAGTTTCGACGATGCCGTGTTGAGGTTGCCGGAAGCGGGATTCTGATTCGATCAGCGTTTGCGCGACTGAAGTTCCTTCAGCAGATGGTCCGCCTTGTAAACCTTCGTCAGCGCCTCCCGCATGATCGCCGGGTGTACGGCTGTCGAGCGATTCTTCTCGGTGTCGAACCAGTAGGAACCCGATATCGAATGGATGTTGCCGTCGAACATCAGTCCAACGACTTCACCCTTGGCGTTAAGCAGTGGGCTGCCTGAGTTGCCGCCGACGATGTCGTTGTTTCCCGATGCATTAAAGCGGGTCGACAGGTCGAGCTGGTCTTTGACCGCAAGCCAACTGGCCGGAATCGCGAACGGAGGCTCACCGGTGGCCCGTTCGAACAGCGTGGCGAGCGTCGTGTATGGCGGGACGATCTTGCCGGGCTCTTCCCAGCCTTGCACCGTGCCGAAGTTCAGACGCAAGGTGAAGGTGGCATCCGGATAAACGTTGGTTCCATAGATCGCAAAGCGGGCTTTGGCGATTTTGGTCTCGGCGACGCTGACTGGTGCCTCGACCTCATCTTCGTATCGCTTGCGGATTTGTCGCGAGCGATCGTCGATCTGCCGGGCGAGCACGATCATCGGATCGGTCGATGCGGCGACAGCCGCTGCGCCGCCATTCCACAGAGCAAGTCGCGCAGCCGGATCCGCGAGCGTAGAGCCCTCGATCAACTTGTTCGCCAAGGTATCCGGCGAGTCGGCGCGCAGCAATTGGCGTACCGTCGTATCGTCCGGTCCCAGCCACTCACGCATACGCTCCAGACTGAAGGAGAGCGTCAGTCGTTCGAGTTCCGGATACACCGGCACGGGTGCCTTCAATTGCTGCTCGATTCGCGGCAGGGCGGCATCGGTAAACTCGCGCAGGCGCTCGCCGTTGGGCTTCTCGCGCTCGGCCGTTGCGCGAACCAAGGTGCGTGCGTAGCGGAACAAGCGGCTGTTGAAGCCGGCGGCACCTTCGAGGAAGGTCAGCTCGTTGGTCAGCCCGCGAGCGACGCGGTTGGCGCGTTCGATGTCACCCCACGGATCACCGATGGCGGCCAACGACGGTGTGGCGGCCACTCGCTCACGCAGTGCCGCTTCATCACGTTGCTTTTTAGCCATCAAGTTTTCGTCGAGGAGCGCATCGAGCAATTTACGACGGACCTTGATGCCGTTCTCGAGGCCACTCAAGGAATCATCGACGATGCGGCGATTCGCCTCGCTGCCTTTGGCGAATTGGATATAGCGACCACGCAGCTCGCTGCTGCGCAGTAGGGAGGTCGGCAGATCGGTATCGCGCAACCGTTGCAGCTGCGACACCGTCAACAAGCGATCTGTCGAGCCCGGATGGCCAGAAACCAAGATCAGCTCGCCAGGCTCCGCGCCTGCAAAATTGATGCTGAGCGGTTGTGCGACTCGTACGGGCTTACCGTCTTGGTAGGCGCGCAGGAAAGCCATGTCGAGGCACCAGCGCGGAAATTGGAAGTTGTCCGGATCACCGCCGAACGCCGCTATGCCTGCTTCGGGTGCGAACACGAGACGGATGTCGGTGTAGCGCTGATAGCGATAGAGGAAGTACTGACCGCCGTTGTAGAGCGAGACGCTTTGGCATTTTTGACCGCTGGTTTTTTCGCAGTCCTGCTCGAGCGCCGTCAAGGCTCGTTTACGTGCCTCGTTGGCGGCCCGATCGTCGAGTCCTGCCGATGCGGCTTCAACCTTGGCGGTGATGTTATCCATCCCGACTAGGACGTCGGCTAGCTGCGTCGGACAGCGAAGTTCCTGCTCGCGCTGTCGGGCGAGAAAGCCATCTTCCAGCAGACTTTTATCCTTGCTCGAGTTCTCCGCGAGGCACGCCGTGATGCAGTGATGGTTCGTGAGGATCAATCCATCCTGGGAGACGAACGAAGCCGTGCAGCCTGCGAGGCGAACGGTCGCCTGCCGCACTCGATCGAGCCAGGGCTGGTCGATATTGGCGCCGAACTTTTCGCGTACCAACGCGGAGGGAAAGTTGTCGTAGGTCCACATTCCTTCATCGGCGCGAGCACTGCCGATCACGGCGGCGCAGGCGAGGGCAATCGATAGCAAACGACGCATCGGATAAACCTCGATAGACGAAAACGAAGCGTGCATTACAGCACAACCACCGATTAACCCGCTCGATACCGAGAAATTACAGCTCGCCCGGTTAATGCACCGAAATCACGTCGTTTCTCACCGTGACCCCGAGCCGATACCGGCATGCAATGCGCTCCACGAGTCCCACCCCAAGCCAATCAAGGAGTTCCTCATGCGTCAGTCCACAATACAACCGAAGGTCATGGGTCAAGGAATGACCGAGTACATCATCGTCGTCGCCCTAATCGCTGTGGCGGCGATCGGCGTTTACTCAGCATTTGGCGATGTCCTGCGTGGTCAGACGTCGGTGGCGGCAGTCGCCTTGTCTGGCGAGAGCAACACGTCCGGTCGGCAACTCGTCACCGGCGGTCGAACCAAAGCCAACGAACAGGCGACTGCCAAGTCGCTCAAGGACTTCGAGAAGTAAGAGCGCGAATCGACCGATGCGCACGCCACGGCGTCAACAAGGTCAGTCGCTGCTCGTCCTCGTCGTCCTGCTCGGCGCGCTCATTGGCGCCTTGTGGTGGACGACCGAGGCGGGCTCGGCGGTCAATGAAAAGCAGCGCCTCGCCAATGCAGCCGATGCCGCTGCATTGAGTGCGGCTGTTTGGCAGGCGCGGGCACTGAATTTCGATGCGTATACGAATCGAGCGATCGTCGCCAACGAAGCGGCATTGGCGCAGTCGGTGAGCTTGCGGTCATGGTCGTCCTACATGACGCGCTTGCTACCCGGTGCCGCGCTCGTCACAGCCTGGGTTCCCTATCTCAACTCGGCCATGATGACTTTGCAGCGATTGTGGCATCACGTTGACGCAGCGTTGCAACCGAGCCTGATGGCACTCGAAGCGACGACGAGTCTCGTGTCACACGACATCGCCGCAGCGCAGCGCGTGATGCACCTCGGTACTGCCACCGTGGTTCCCGCCATTCTGCGAGAGTCGCTAGCGGAGACGGACCCACGATTTCGGCTATCCACCGGTGGCGAGGCAGCCGCCGCCGTTTGGGCGACCGAGTGGCTGCGGTTTGCTTCGTTCTACGGCGGGTCGTTTCGTTGGCGGCAACGCGACGTGGTGCACCGATCACTCGACGGCTTCTCCAGTGATCGGCGATATACGCTTTCGCCGGTACTGGGTACGAGTCTCGTGCGTTTCGAGAAGCGAGGTGGCACCGAGCTCGTCGATTTCGACAACTGGCGTGGTCTCGACACGATGTCACTGCACGCACGTCGTGGCGTCCTCTTCGGCTCGATACGCGAGCGAACACCCATCGCTTGGGGAGCGTCGGAATCCGGCCAACCCTCGTTCAGTCGAGGGGAACACGGCGACAGTTACCGGCGCAACCCACGGGCGAGTCGTCTGGCTGACCGCGCCGTTCGGCGCTCCGCAGGTTATCTCGGCTTGCCGTCTCTGTACGATCTGTCTGCGGCGCAACGCGACAGCTTCTCACCGCCTCGCATACTCGTTCGAGTCACTCTAGACGATTCGAGTCGTCGCGGCGCCAAAGCGCTGCTGGGATTTACGAGCGTACCCACTCTGACGGGTCGTGAGCAGCGCCTCGAAGCATCTGCGCCGCGTTGGTTTGCCGAGTCGGCCGCGACGACTCCCTTCGAGCGCCCGCATCCTCGGTTGGATGGCGCGCGCGAACTACCAAGTCTCTTCACTCCTTTTTGGCGAGCAAGTTTGGTCAGTCTCACGAGCGACGAACGCATTCGCCTAGCAACGCTCGATGGTTCGCCGATATGGCTGGCGGCGGCACCGTGACGGCGTTGAAGAAGCCGACCAATTCGCGCGCTCGGCATCGAGGCCAGGCGCTGGTTGAGTCACTCGTGGCCTTGTTTTGGCTAATCCCGCTCTGGTTCGCTTTGCTGTTTCTCGCCGAGCTTCTGGCGGCGCAGCAGGCAGCGATTTCGTCAGTGCGTCATGCAGTGATCCTGTCGCATCTGACGGACGGTGATTTACCCAAGACGGAAATTGCCGAGATCGCTCGGAGCCGATATGCCGCCTCGGCGCCTGATGCGCCATGGATGCCGAAGTCGCTGAGTCTGCAAATTCAGTTGGAGGACGCAAAGCCGCTGCCGTCACCGAATCAGCTTCAGGATATCGCACAGGGTGCGTTATTGCCGGCGCGTGCCGTTACGGGTGGCGACTTCGGTTTGCCAGTCTCAAGTGGCCTTCAAGCCAGTGCGCGGTGGTCTTTTCGTTTGCCAGATTTTCTGTCGACTGCACAAACGGAAACGCCGTTGTTAATCACCGAACGGCTCTCCGCACTGCATCACGGTTGGTCTTCGCGCAGCGATGCCAACACGCGAGATCGCGTCATCGGAATGACCGTTCAAGCGCGCCTCGCGGAGGCGACCACGGTGTTCGACGTGATCCGTCCCGTCATCGCGATCGTCGAGCCGGCATTCGAGCGCTTTTGCCCCGGACGTCTCGATGTCGACATCGTGCCCACGGATCGAGCGGTGGGGAGCCAGGGCGGCGATGCGAGGTCAAGATCGTGCTGACGCCTCGATCGATCGATGCCTGGTTGATCGGGACGATTCTGGCTTTCTGCAGTCTGGCCGATCCGATCCTTGCGGCAAGCCGATCCGAGGCGGTCGTCGTCAATGGGGTGCCGCTGCGTTTGCGCTCGACCACCGAGTTGGGTGATCCCGAGGCACTGGCCGATCTTCTTGCACGTCGTTGGACAGAAAGCGGACCGCCACCGCTCACGATGCGGCTTCGTGATGGTCGCATCGTCCTCGGGCGACAGCGGCAGTCCTTTCACGAGACGGTCAGTTTGCAACGAGGCAGAGCGCCTGGGAGCACGCGGATCGAATACGCGATCCGTGATTTGCGTGAGCCGATCGAGTCGTGGGGCGCCGTACCCTTCGTCGTACCCGCTGATTGGGAACGCATTTCGACCATTCGGCATGGTCGCTCGCGCGCCGCTCCAACGACGCTTCTCTTCCGAGGGCGTCGAACCGTCCCAATAGCCGCTCGTCAATTACGCGAGTCTCTGTTGCGAGCGGGCTGGAGTGCCACACAACTCAATTCTGAAGATCACGGCGTCCTCATGAGTCGGCGAGGAGCGCGCCAGCTTCAAGCTGCGATCGCAGCATCCGAGACCGGCACGCGCATCGTGATTCAGCTCGACGGATCGGAGCAATGAGATGCCTGCAGATAAAACCCTCACGCAGGCTGACGAACTCAAGACGCCATCATGGCCAAGTCATGCTCGAGTACCTATGGGTTTGCGCTGTCTTGGTGCTCGCACTGCTCATCCCTTGGTCAGGCGACTCGTCTCCGGCACAGCAACTGCTCGAGGCGATCGTAGATCGAATTCACGTCTTTATTTGGTGGTTGGCAGTGATCTGAGAGGGCTATTACGAGGAGTGACGATGTCATGAAGTGGCCGACGACTCTCAATTCAACGGTGGTGACCTTCATCGTAGCGCTGATCTTTGCTGGCATCGCGTTCGTCGGTGCCCAACGCTATTTGAAGCAGGAGCGAACCAAGATCGAAGTCGACTGGCGCGAGCGATATCGACCGACGCCTGTCGTAGTAGCGGCGGTTGCATTGCCGGCGGGAAAGGTCTTGAACGTCGACGATCTAGCCAAGCGCGAGATGCCCGCAACCTTCCTACCTGGCGGAACCTTACCTGTCGATGCGCTCGGCAGCGTGCTCGGGCAACAGTTGTTGATCCCGTTGGCGGCCGGTGATGCGCTGAGCATGGCGCATTTGTCTGGTCACGGCGGGCAGGCGCTCGCCAGTCGGCTCTTGAATGGAACGCGAGCGGTGACCGTGCCTGTCGACGAGGTGAGTTCACAAGCGGGCTTGGTTCGACCGGGTGATCAAGTGGATTTGTTGTTGGCGGAGGAAACCACCGAGGGGAGCGTGCGATGTGTTCGGGTGAAACCGCTGCTGGAGTCACTCAAGGTGCTAGCCACCGGAGCGCATCAGGTCGATCCCTCGCGTGGAGCGGACGAACTGCTACAGCGGCGCGCTGAGCTTGGTATTTCTTATTCCACGATGACGCTGGATGTGACGCCCGAACAAGCTCAGCAGCTCGCGCTAGCCCTTCGAATAGGCGACTTGATACCGCTGCTACGTGGGCAAGGCGATGCCGCGCCTGTATCGCTCAAGCCTCGCGTCTCCGATTCGCCGGAATGTGAGTCGACCGGCCAGAACAAGTCCGCGACGTCGACTCGCTCGGTCAAATCACTGCGCGCCGGACGCAGCGTAGAGCTTTGGGTGGGCGGCGATCGTGATCTCGCCAAGAGTCAGCATTGGTTTTCCGATCGGCCTTGATCAAGCGTCACGTCGCAGATAACGAATGCGTGAAAACGCACGAGAGGTTTCTGAATGAGCAAAGAAATCGTGATGTTTCGAATCAGAGCTATTTGGATAGCGCTCATCGTATTGGCTGCTTATATGGCGCGGGCGAGCGCGGCCATACCAGAGCGGCTCGATCTTTTCGTCGGAGACAGTCGCGTGGTCGATGCTGAAACGACCCGTATTGCCGTTGGAAACGGCAAGTTGGTCTCTGCCACTTTAGTCAGTGCTGGGCAGTTCGTCTTGATCGGCCACGCGCCGGGCGACACGGTGGTTCAATTGTGGTTGCGCGATGGGAGTCAGCGTCGGCTCGACGTTCGCGTGACCGCGATCGATTTGCAGGCGACCCTGATCGAGATTCAGCGGTTGTTAGCGGATGTACCCGGAGCGAGTGCGCGGGTTGCTGGCGGTCGCATTCTGCTCGAGGGCGAGATCGTCGATGCGCGTCCTCGGGCGCGCGTTTCGGAAGTCGTCAAACTATTCCCGGAGATGCTCGTTGATCTGACGAGCAAGCCGTCGGCAGAGACCTTGGTTCATGTCGACGTCAAAATAGTGGAGTTTCGGCAAGGGCAATTTCGTGAGCTCGGTATTCGTTGGCGCGACGACATCTCCGGGCCGTCGGCCGGAGTGATCGCCGATTTCGTCACGAATGATCGTTTCCGCTTCGTCGGTCCCGATACCCCTGCGGAGCCGCAGGCTTTCGATGGCATTCCGGGGCACACCTCCGCCAAGGCTTATCTGGGTATCGCCACGACCTTGGAGTCGCGTCTGAGAATGCTGGAGCAATCGGGTGAGGCATTGACGGTTGCCGAGCCGCGCTTGAGTTGTCGCAGTGGCGGTCATGCTCGTTTCGTCGCCGGCGGCGAAATCCCAGTACCGATCGTCAACTCAGTTGGTTCGACCGATGTCGAGTTTCGCGAGTATGGGGTGATCCTCGATATCAAGCCGGTGGTCGATACCCCGGGGGTCGTGATGCTGCGTGTCGAGACGGAGATCAGTCAGGTCGACAACGCCCAGCGGGTCGCCGGGATCCCTGGGCTTCTGAAGCGCCGTTCAACCACCGATATTGATTTGCGTCATGGCGACACGGTCGTCATCGCAGGGCTGATGCAAAGACAGCGTAGTCGAGACACCGAGGGCTTGCCGGGAGTCTCGCGACTGCCTGCGGTGGGTCGACTGTTCGGGGTCAAAGGGCAGCGGCAAGACGAGTCCGAGGTCGTGATCTTTTTGACGCCGCGTCTCGAGTCGGCGACCGCGCGTAGCAATGACGACGCCGATCGGTTGCGACGCGCACAAGAGCGCATCGATTCACTTGGTCCAACACTGCGCAAGTCGCCTGAGCGTCCAGCGCCCGTGCGTTCGTCTGAACTCAAGGGGGTGTGAGGTGACGCTAGCCCGCGATGTGGCGTTAGCGCCAGGTGTTCACTGGATAGGACGTGAGGCTGAATGTACGGTCTGTCTCGAGGGTTTGGGTGTCATAGACCGCCACACCCGCCTCGAAATGGCCATCGACGGTAAGTTCGGTTTGGTTGATCTCGGGAGCGCGCAAGGCACTCGAGTGAATGGTGAGCGCATTGTGACGGCCGGCCCGCTAGGGCCGTGGGATATCGTTCGTGTCGGCGATGTCGATCTGCGATTTTTGCTCGCACGCGAGGTCAGTACGGACAACCAGCGTGGTGGCGCTCCCGACACCGTCATGGCGAACGAGCCTCACTGGCTCGCAGCGGCGGGACGTTTGCATCAGCGGCTGATCGAGCAGCTCGATATTCGCCGGCGCGACGTAGCGAGTATGTCAGACGAACATTTGCGGTCGTTGGCCAGAGATCTGTTGAACCCGCTCGCGCAGGAAGAGTCCCGTAGTTTGCGTGGTGACCCGGACGAACTGGTTCGTTTCGTCTTGGCCGAGGCGCTCGGCCTCGGGCCTCTGGAGACCTTACTCGCGGACGAGCAGGTCGGCGAAATCATGGTCAACGGGCCGGCGAATCTCTTCATCGAGCGATCGGGAAGGATCGAGCGTAGTCCGCAGCGGTTCAGCGGCGAGCCCGCGCTGCGCGGCATCATCGATCGTATCGTCACGCCGCTCGGGCGGCGCGTAGACGATGCATCACCGATGGTGGATGCGCGATTACCGGACGGGTCTCGAGTCAACGTCATCGTGCATCCATTGGCGATACAAGGCACCGCACTGACGATCCGCCGCTTCGGAAAACGTCGTCTGACGGCACATGATCTCGTTACCAACGGATCACTCAACGAGGCGATGTTGGCGTTTCTGCGCATCTGCGTCGAATCACGCAGGAACATACTCGTTTGCGGTGGCACGGGTTCGGGAAAAACGACGCTGTTGAATGTGCTCTCGAGTTTGATACCGGCAGAGGAGCGGGTCATCACGATCGAGGACTCCGCCGAGCTGTTTTTCGATCACGCCAATCTCGTCACCCTTGAGACTCGTCCGAGAAACATCGAAGGGCGCGGTGAGGTGACGATTCGCGATCTCGTGCGTAATGCACTTCGCATGCGCCCGGATCGAATTGTCGTCGGCGAGTGCCGCGGCGGCGAAACGCTCGACATGTTGCAAGCGATGAACACCGGTCACGACGGGTCGCTCAGTACCGTTCATGCAAACAGTCCTCGTGAGTTGCTCTCCCGACTCGAGGTCATGGTGTTGATGTCGGGAGTCGAGTTGCCGGTCAGTGCCATCCGTGAGCAGATCGCCGGATCGATCCACTTGATCGTCCACCAGGCCCGCCTCTCAAGTGGGCGTCGCTGCATCACCCGAATTACCGAGATCACCGGCATCGTGGCGGGCACCATCCAAATGCAGGACATCTTCCGCTCGGACTCGTCCGGAACCGTCTTCAGCGCCTGTGGGCACGTTCCGCAATTCTACGAGGCGCTCTTGCGATCGGGTGCATCGCTGAATCTCGATCTTTTCAGCGCAGGAGTATCGTCGTGAGGGGGCTTGGTCTCGACGGGGTCACGGAGTGGATCGATGGCGCTGGATGGGCGCTGATCATCGGTGGAGTCGCTGCACTGCTGGCTTTCGTCGCGTCGCGTACGGTGCAATGGGGTTCGCGAGAACACCGACATCATCTTGAGCATCTGACGGAAGTCGAGTTCGCAGAGTTGTTCCTGTTTCTCGATCCTGTGCGATTCCTGCAGTGGAATCTGATGGCAGCCCTCGCGCTGCCGTTGATCACGCTGATTTGGATCGGTGCACAGGCGGCCGCTCTGGTTCTACTGGTTGTGATCGTGACGCCGACGCTCGTCTATCGTTGGTTGAGGCACCGCCGGCGTCGTTCGTTAGAGCCGCAGTTGGCCGAGGCTGCTAGCGCGATGGCATCGTCCTTACGATCGGGGCTCGCGTTCGGGCAGGCCTTGGAGCAGGTCGTCAAGCATCAGCCAGCGCCGATATCGCAAGAGTTCGCGCTGGTACTGCGTGAGCAACGACTGGGCGTACCGCTCGACAAGGCGCTGCAGGGATTTGCGGCGCGTGTCGATCTGCCCGACGCCCGAATGCTGGTTACGACTCTGGCGATCGCCCGCGAACTTGGTGGTGGTCTCGCCGAGGCACTCGAGCGCTATGCACGAATGGTTCGTCGACGTTTGGCTTTGGAGAACCGCATTCGTGCCTTGACCGCGCAGGGCAAGCTACAAGGCTGGATCATGGGTGCGTTACCCATCGGCTTGGCTGTGATCTTGTGGTGGTTGAATCCAAGTGAAATGAATCAACTGGTTGAATCGCCAGCCGGCTGGGCTGTCATCGCGGTACTCGTCGTACTCGAATGGGTCGGGTTCTTGTTGATTCGTCGCATCGTGCAGATCCGTGTCTAGTCGGGGTGCAGCGTGTTGAGCGCAGATGGATTGATCGCCATCT
>JACCDL011050298.1_pt1 | contig 27681 bp, 25 predicted proteins | sample 7441931 | NCBI WGS metagenome assembly JACCDL01 (sample SAMN15323437, study PRJNA562643) | freshwater metagenome | isolation source: river surface water | place: USA:Blue River Watershed | collected 2017-08-16 | reverse complement strand
CAATCCAACGCTTGAGCACTATCTTGTTTCACGCCTACGCCACGGGCGTACATCACCCCCAAATTGAACTGAGCACCAGCATTGCCTTGCCCTGCCGCCTTACGGAACCAATCCAACGCTTGAGCACTATCTTGTTTCACGCCTAGGCCACGGTCGTAAATCAACCCCAAATTGAACTGCGCACCAGCATGGCCTTGCTCTGCTGCCTTGCGGTACCAATCCAATACTTGAGCACTATCTTGTTCCACACCTCGGCCTAGCTCGTACATCCACCCCAAATTGCACTGCGCATCAGGATGGCCTTGCTCTGCTGCCTTGCGATACCAATATACTGCTTGGGCATCATCTTGTTTCACGCCTAGGCCACGGGTGTAAATCAACCCCAAATTGAACTGCGCATCAGGATGGCCTTGCTCTGCCGCCTTGCGATACCAATATACTGCTTGGGCATAATCTTGTTTCACGCCTAGGCCACGGGCGTAAATCAACCCCAAATTGCACTGCGCTTCTGGTTTGTCCTTTTGAGCTTCTTTCAGAGTAATGAGGAAATCATAATTTTGATTTAATTCTTTCCTGATTTCATGCCGTGATTGACAATAAATTACTGATGTCATCACAGACTGTGACTGACTAATCGACACATCAACAGAATCGCTGGCACTCAGGGGATGAGTAGATGACACAGCACTTGAGTTAGTACGACTAAAAACTCTGGGATCACTGGTGTCTTGAGGAGGCGTCGATGGTCGCTCACCGCTAAAGTATTCTTTTATGATGTTTGATGTACTGTTAGGTGCCACGGTAACCAACCTTGGCGGAAGGTGCAGTGGCAGTTCGATGACCGGTAGTTGACCAGTCAAATAGTTCGACAGTGAGTGTGTTTGTTTAGAACTTGGCTCACTTAACAATGATTCTTTATTTGTATTGTCCTTGACTGGGAAAGAATGAATAGTCATGAAAAATTTAAGTAAGATAATAGAATTTCATAAGTCGCAGTGCAGCGTAATTAGTTCCTTATTTTCTAAATAAATATTCATAACTTTTTGAAGTTGAACTAGCGATACCCTCTAAGGAATTAGGAACAAGGCTTTCATTTTTATCATACTGAGATAGTCAATAACTACTTTGATTGTTTCTTTAGGAAATACATTGCAGGATCGATTCTGTAGCTTCTTAATGCTGACACTAAATTTCTTTTGTAATCTCACTGTGAATAAATACAAACTCAACTCGGCTTTACTCAAACCAAACTCCCAAAAAAAAGACCGCACATGCGGTCTTTTTTTTACATATCAACGATAAGCACTATCAGATCACCATGGTCTGTGCTTGGCCCTCAGCACGCTCACGAATCTCGCCAATACGATATACGGTTTCTCCCAGTCGCTTGAGCTCTGCTTCGGCTTGATCTGCATTTGCAGCACTGACAATAACCGTCATACCTATGCCACAGTTGAATACGCGATGCATCTCATCATCAGCAACGCCACCGTGTTTTTGCAACCATTGAAATAACGGTGGCAAGGTCCATGAATCTTTATGCAATACAGCCGTTAGATTGGGTTGCAGTACGCGCGGAATATTTTCAACCAAGCCGCCACCGGTAATGTGCACCATGCCATGCACTTCAATTTTTTCCATTAAAGCGAGCAAAGGCTTTACATAGATGCGTGTTGGAGCAAGCAATACGTCAGCCAAAGGACGCCCATGGAAATCAGCGTGCAAGTCAGGCTTAGCCACTTCAATGATCTTGCGTACTAATGAATAGCCATTCGAATGCGCACCCGATGATGCCAGCCCAAGCACCACATCGCCTGGACGAATTTTTTTTCCATCGATAATTTTTGATTTTTCAACAGCACCTACAGCAAAACCTGCGAGATCATATTCACCATCGGGATACATGCTAGGCATCTCAGCAGTTTCACCACCAATCAATGCGCATCCTGCTTGTTCACAACCGGCAGCAATACCTTTAATAACATCTGTTGCGCTGGCAACATCCAAACGTCCACACGCAAAATAATCTAAGAAGAAAAGCGGCTCGGCGCCTTGTACCAAAATATCATTCACGCTCATGGCGACTAGATCAATACCCACGGTGTCATGACGGTTAAGGTGAAACGCTAGCTTCAGCTTGGTGCCCACACCATCCGTACCTGATACCAGCACAGGTTCACGATATTTTTTACTGACTTCAAACAGCGCACCAAATCCACCAATACCGGCCAATACGCCTTCGCGCATGGTGCGTTTAGCAAAAGGTTTGATGGCTTCTACCAGTGCATCACCGGCATCGATATCGACACCTGCATCACGGTAGGAAAGAGAGACCTTTGAAGAAGAGGACATGGAGTGTATGACGGAGGAAAAGGTAGAATGAACGTCTGAATAAATGACTGGACGCCTGATGAACGGTATTTTACCAAAAGGGCTCGTCTTACCTCCGTATCGATGACGATATTTCCTAATCCTGAACAGCGCCCTGTGCTGCTCTGGCTCGCCGCCGGCCTATTGGCCTATCTCTTATTGGCGCTACTTGGCCCGGTGCTGACGCCTTTCGTTGCGGCCGCTGTCATCGGCTACATGCTCAATCCCGGGGTGGATTGGTTAACTAACCGCGGTTTGCCCAGAATCTTGTCGGTGCTGCTGGTGATGATTGCACTACTTTTGACAGTCGCTACCGTAATTTTGATCGTTGTGCCTATGCTGGTCTCCGAACTACCCGTCTTGCAGCAGCGCCTCCCCTTGCTGCTCGATGCCTTTGATCGCTTTGTTAGGCCACTTCTGTTACAGAATGGAATCAGCCTTCCGCTCGACAGTACGGGCTTAAAAGCACTCTTAACTCAACAGCTCGCTAGCTTCGACAGCACCGGTCTTAGCTGGCTGGGCTGGTTAAAAAAAGGGAGCAGTGCGGTTATTGGTTGGGCTGCCACGCTGTTGCTCATACCTATCGTGCTCTTTTATCTGCTGCTGGATTGGCATCACGTGATCGCTCGATTCGCCACGATGATCCCGCGTCGATGGATTGCGCTAATTACCGATATGTCGCTCGAAACCGACCATCTACTCGCTCAATATCTGCGTGGTCAACTATTGGTGATGCTACTGCTGGCTACCTACTACTCGGCTGGCTTGGCCATTGCGGGTTTCGAGGTTGCCATACCCGTAGGAATAATCACCGGTTTGTTAGTTTTTATCCCCTACGTTGGTTTCGGAATCGGCTTAACGTTAGCTATCTTATCGGCGATACTTTTCTTCGATGGTTGGCATGGCTTGATTGCAGTTGCAGTGGTGTACGGCCTGGGCCAAATGCTGGAAAGCTTTTATCTAACACCGCGGTTGGTTGGCGAACGCATCGGTCTTCATCCACTGACCGTGATCTTTGCATTACTCGCCTTTGCTCAGTTGTTTGGATTCACCGGCATATTACTGGCACTCCCCGTCTCGGCCATACTCTCCGTGGTTTTTGGTCGATTACGACGCCATTATCTGAACAGCAGTTTCTATAATCAATCATGAAGCAGTTACTGCTCGACTGGGGTGCTGCCCCAGCACAATCTCTAGATAATTTTGTTGTTGGCAAAAATGCAGAGTTGCTTGCTCTGCTCAACATCGTAGTAGCGCAACATGCCGCCAACGTTAAACCGCAGATGATCACGATCTGGGGTCATGCGGGTTCCGGTAAATCGCACTTGTTACAGGCAATGCAAATGGCGACTAAGGGGCTCTTGTTAACGCCTAAGCATGCTGTCAGCGAATTTGCATGGTCTGCGGATCAAGCTGTGTATTTACTTGATAATTGCGACCAACTCTCTGAAGAACATCAGATCGCAGCTTTTGCACTGTACAACCAAGTTAGAGAAGCGGGTGGATCCTGGGTCGCTAGTGCAAACCAAGCACCGGCCCAATTAAAATTGCGCGAAGATTTGCGCACTCGTCTGGGCTGGGGCTTGATTTATGAGCTTCATGGTTTGTCAGACGAAGAAAAACTCGATGCCCTCTCAAAATCAGCCGAGTCGCGCGGATTGTCACTTTCGCCCGGCGTGTTACCCTACTTACTGACGCACTTTCGACGAGATATGCCATCGCTATCGGCCATGCTCGATGCACTTGATCGCTACTCACTCGAAACCCAGCGCCCAATCACCCTGCCCCTGTTGCGGGAATTACTGCAATCAGGCGAAGCTACTACTAGCCTATGAACCTTGCACTCTTTGATTTAGACAACACCTTACTGCCTCTGGACTCTGACTATGAGTGGGGTCAATTTCTGGTCCGCGCTGGCGCTGTTGATCCGGTATCGTTTACCCAACGTAATCAAATTTTTTATGAGCAGTACCAAAACGGTTCACTCAATCCTGTTGAGTATCTTGAATTCGCTTTCGGAACGCTGTCACGCTTTCCGCGCCGCCAGCTCGATGAATGGCATACACAATTCATGACCGACATCATCGTGCCAGCCATTCACCCGGCTGCACGTGCACTCGTTACCGAACATCAAAATGCGGGTGAGTTAGTCGCCATCATTACGGCAACCAATCGTTTCGTCACTGCACCCATCGCGCAAGCCTTCGGTGTGCAACATCTGATAGCGGCGGAGCCTGAATTAGCTGAGGGCGGAGAAATTACAGGTCGCTTGATTGGAACGCCACCTTTTGGTAATGGCAAAGTATTGAACACTCATGAATGGTTAGCTTCGCTTGGCAAAACACTAGGCGACTTCGAACGAACCACGTTCTATAGCGATTCGCAAAACGATATCCCTTTACTATCGGCAGTCAGTCATCCTATAGCGACTAACCCAAATGCCAGCCTGCGTGCCCACGCCGAGCGTCACAACTGGCCCATACTTCAGCTATTCGATGATTAAGAAATTCATCCGCCGAATGTTGGGTGGAGGCACCGGCCAAGAAACAAGCGTTCGACCAAAAATATTTGGACCGCAAGAGCACGGTATACAACTCGACGATGTTTCAGCTAACGCTATTCGCGTTACCCAAACGCTGCAAAAAGCAGGATTCAAAGCCTTTGTTGTTGGAGGCGCTGTCAGAGACTTAGTGCTGGGTTTGAAACCCAAAGATTTTGATGTAGCTACCAATGCGACACCGGAAGAAATCCGGCGACTGTTCCGTCGCGCTTTCATCATCGGGCGTCGGTTTCAAATTGTGCACGTGATGTTTGGGCAAGATCTCATCGAGGTAACAACCTTCCGAGGCAATTCCACCGACGAGGCTCAGAAGGATGCCCACGGTCGAGTACTGCGCGATAACACCTTTGGTGAGCAACACGAAGATGCTGCTCGACGCGACTTCACCATCAACGCCATGTATTACGATCCCGCGGAGCAGTTGGTGCTTGATTATCACGGTGGCATGAAAGACATACGCAACCATACAATGCGTATTATCGGCGTCGCAGAAGCTCGCTATCGTGAAGATCCTGTTCGCTTATTACGCGTCGTTCGTTTCGCGGCCAAACTCGAATTTAAAATCGCAGCCGATACACGTCAGCCTATGGCCGTGATGGCACCGCTGATTAACAACGTTCCCGTCGCACGCGTGTTTGATGAAATGCTCAAGCTGTTAATGAGTGGGCATGCCATGGCTTGTTTGCAGCGCTTACGCAAAGAAGGTTTGCATCACGGCTTATTGCCGTTGCTCGATGTCGTACTAGAGCAGCCTTTAGGTGAAAAATTCGTCACCCTTGCTCTGGCCAATACTGATGAACGTATTCGCCAGGGTAAATCAGTATCACCTGGGTTTTTGTTTGCTTCTCTTCTTTGGCACCAGGTACTAGAGAAATGGGAAGCTTATCGAGCCGCCGGTGAGTATCCGATTCCCGCGCTGCATCTCGCCGCGGATGACGTACTCGACGGTCAAACTGAAAAACTTGCCCTACAACGACGCATTGCTACCGACATGCGTGACATCTGGGCGATGCAGCCACGCTTCGAGCGTCGCATTGGAAAATCTCCTTACAAATTGTTAGAGCATCCGCGCATGCGCGCCGGTTATGATTTTCTACTTTTGCGCTGCGCCTCAGGTGAGATAGATGAAGAACTTGGTCAGTGGTGGACTGAATTCATGGAAGCCGATGGCGGCGGTAGAGAATCGCTGCTAAATCAAAAGCCGATGGAAAATTCAGATTCTCCAACGACTAAGCGTCGTCGGCGCAGTGGGCGTAATCGCAGTAAGCCTAAAGCCGAAAGTAGCTAATGGAATCGGTAACTTCCTACATCGGTGTAGGGTCCAATCTGGGAGATGCTTTACACAATGTCAACGCTGCACTCGCAGCTTTGCAACATCTGCCGCACACTGAATTCCATAGTCATTCAACGTTATTCAAAAGCGCGCCTGTTGATGCTAGTGGCGATGACTTTATCAATGCTGTCGCCAGAGTAAATACTCAGTTAAGCGCTGAATCGCTTCTATCTGAGTTACAAAAAATCGAATTATCTTTCGGACGTGAAAGACCCTTTCGAAACGCCCCCCGCACACTGGATTTAGATCTACTCTTGTACGGTGAATTAATAATTTCCACCGACAACCTAGTCGTGCCACATCCACGCATAACCACCCGCGCCTTTGTTCTACTGCCTTTACTAGAACTCGATCCTGAGGTTTTAATACCGGAGCTAGGGTTAGCTAATCGATACGTACAAGCGATCACCAATCAAGTGATCCATGCCGCTCCCAAAAACTAGTTAAAGCCGCCCAAGTGCTCCCTGTCTTATCCTTGTTTAGGTTTTGATCTCACAACACAATCACGTATCATCTAGTGTCATGAATCTCGACAAATACCGATTTATTGTGGTCGAAGGGCCGATAGGCGTAGGCAAAACCAGCCTGGCGCGTCGTATTGCAGCTGAAACGGGAGCGCAAGCATTACTAGAGCAACCGCAGGAAAACCCCTTCCTGCAACGCTTCTATAAAGACTCCGCGCGCTACGCCCTACCGACCCAGATTTTTTTCCTATTCCAGCGCATGAATCAATTGCGCGATCTCGCGCAAACCGATCTTTTTTCAGCACCCGTGATCGCCGATTTTTTAATCGATAAAGATCCTATTTTCGCAGCGCTCACCTTGGCCGATGATGAATTAAATCTGTATCACCAAATGTACGACCACTTTAGCCAGGCCACACCTCGACCTGATTTAGTCATTTATTTACAAGCCACCCCTGCCACGCTGGCTGAGCGCATCAAGCGGCGCGGCATTCAGAGCGAATCTAATATTTCGGATAACTATCTCGAGCGTATCTGCGAAAGTTATAGCCGCTTTTTTCATCAATATGAAAGCACACCCCTGCTGATGGTCAATGCAGAAAATCTCAATCCAATTGAACGCAGCGAAGACTTTGATTTGCTCATGAAACGCATCACCGGAATGCGTGGTAAGCGAGAATTTTTCAGCCGCGGAGATTAGTTTTATGCCTACGTCCAGCGATGCAGGCGCAAAGCCAACGCGCAAAAAATCAACTCTATTATCGCTCGCGCAAATGCGCGAAAATAATGAAAAAATCGTCATGCTCACCAGCTATGACGCAAGCTTTGCAGGACTGGTCGATGATTGCGGTGTCGATATCATCTTGGTGGGCGATTCACTCGGCATGGTCATACAAGGTCGCACTTCGACCTTGCCCGTCACGATAGATGAGATGACCTACCATACTGCCTGCGTGGCGCGGGGTACACGGTTTTCCATGGTGCTTGCCGACTTACCTTTTGCTTCATACACCACACCTGAGCAAGCAATGACACATGCGGCGCAACTCATGCGCGCAGGCGCCGAAATGGTTAAGCTCGAAGGTGGACAATGGTTAGCTGAGACCGTGCACCTTCTGGTGCAACAAGGTATACCGGTGTGCGCTCATTTGGGTCTGACACCTCAAGCGGTTCATCAGTTAAGTGGATTTAGAGTGCAAGGCAAAACTGCAGACTCAGCAGAACGTTTAATTAACGACGCTCTCGCTTTAGAACAAGCCGGCGCTGCATTACTAGTACTCGAAGCTATCCCAGCTGCTTTGGGAGCAAAGGTAACGCAATCCGTAAAAATACCAACGATAGGTATAGGTGCTGGTAATGATTGCTCAGGTCAGGTGCTTGTACTTCACGATATGTTGGGCGTATTCCAAGGCCACCGCCCAAAATTTGTTAAAGATTTTATGCAGGGCCAAACATCCATTCAAGCGGCAATTGTGGCTTATGTACAGGCAGTTAAATCCAGACAATTTCCTGGCGCTGAACACTGCTTTTAAGGAAAGAATTTCAATAAAGAAGCATTATTTGTTTCGAAAGCAGAATTTTAGGCTGACTGCTTTTCGTAACGCTCCAAACTAATCGCCACTTGCTGCGATAAAGAGTCAATATCACTTACAGCCAACCCCAAGTCACGAACCAAACCATCTTCTAGGCTGTAGACCCAGCTATGCATAGTTAAATCCTGGCCACGTTCCCAGGCATCTTGAACGATTGTTGTCTGGCAAACATTAATCACCTGTTCGATCACATTCAGTTCACATAAGCGATTACGTCGTTCTTGGACTGGCAAAGTCGTCGGGAAAAAATGATCATGCTTTTGATGAACATCCTGCACATGCCGTAACCAGTTATCGGCCAATCCTACGCGCCGTTTTTCCATGGCGGCATCAACACCTGAACATCCGTAGTGACCACAAACAATCACATGCTTAACCTTTAGCACATCAATCGCAAATTGCAGCACCGAAAGACTATTCAAGTCGGTGTGGACCACCACATTAGCAATGTTTCGATGAACGAATAGCTCGCCTGGCTCAAGGCCGACAATGGTATTGGCTGGAACACGACTATCAGAACAACCTATCCATAAGAACTCAGGCGATTGTTGTGACATCAATTTTGAAAAAAAATCAGGGTCACGGGCAATCATCGACGCAGCCCATTCCTTGTTATTCGCTACCAGTTGGCGCAGAGCCTTATCGAATTTTCTATCGCTCATCGCAGTCTTCCAAAACATGTTGTCCGCATTGTAACCCAGCCAATCTATCCAGCGGGACAAGAAATACTTCTACTACTAACGAATTTTTTCGCAGAATTTTAACTAGTAAAGAATTCAATCAATGTTAGTAAAAATCGAAATTTCACTAATAATTTTTTTAATCTTTCTAAATTTTTCTAGACTCAGTATCACTTGACAAAAATTGATGTGTCGCAAATCCCAGAAGCGTACGTCATCGATCCAATCAAGCAGGAAAAGACAACGGTAAATCAAAGCGTAATGTAAAGCAATTTAGACCTAAACCACAATAGTCAATTAATGAACGCAAAGGAGAAATCTTATGTCAGCTTACAGCGTACTTCGTAATTCAACATTAGCATCAACGAGTATTTATTCGCCTCCGCGGCGTCAGTACCAGCAAATCGTGCAAGACTATAACCCCTCACTAAAAGCTTTGTGGACCTATATGAATCCGACAGGCGTCCCTTGTTTTAATTCGGATATGCTTGAAGAGTTACATCACAGCGTGCATCAATTAGAACAGCATAAAGGAATGCATTTTCATGAAAATCAATGGCAACCTGTCGACTATTGCGTCATAGGCTCGAGACACCCCAAAGTATTTAACTTGGGTGGAGATTTAGCACTATTTGTAGAACTCATCAGAACCCGTAACCGAGAAGGCTTAATGCAATACGGAAAACTCTGCATTGAGGGTCTGTATACGCGAATTTGCGGCTACAACGCCTCTGTAATAACCATCACCATGCTGCAAGGCGATGCTTTTGGAGGCGGACTAGAATTTGCACTATCAAGCAATATCATTGTTGCAGAAAAGGGCTGCCGACTTGGATTTCCAGAAATCTTATTTAATCTTTTCCCTGGAATGGGTGCTTACACACTACTCTATAGAAAAGTAGGCATGAAAATTACTGAAGAGCTAATTACCAGTGGTAACACCTACACAGCTGAAGACTTAGCAAAAATGGGGGTTGTTGACATACTGGTTCCACAGGGAGAAGCTGAAAAATATGTGTTTGAATTAATGCAAAAACAGAAAAAACATGTCAACTCCTCGAAATCTGTGTACGAATGTCGGCGCCATACCGATCCCATCCGATACGAGGAATTCGAAAAAATAATAACTACGTGGGTAGACGCCGCACTCAGGCTTAATGATCAAAACTTACACATCATGCGCAGACTCATTCATTCTCAACGCCACCAACAAGAACAAAAATTGGCAGCTTTACGGAGCAGAGAAATTGAATCGCAGATTTTGGTAGCGGCTTAACTGATTAAATACTATTTCAGTGACAAAGATACGGCTGATTTATTTAAAGTCAGCCGTATCTTTCAATGCAATGATAGTGAAATTTATAGTAGCTTAGTAGTCCATTATTTTTTCAAATAAATAAAAATTCATTTTGATGCTGTTAAGTAGCGCCGTTTGACTACTTTCATCCGTAAAGGATTGAAATAAATTACGCAGCTTTATAACATGGTCCTGATCTAGATCCGCGTGTGAGTCCAGAAAGCTAAACCCCTCCATTGATTTTCGGTTCAAATTAGCTGCAAGTGCGTGAGCCACTCGCCCACCATAGACCGACGCCATGATTTCAAGTACATACATCATTCCAAAAACACAAACTGGATGCACGTGCGACGCTGAATAATAATTAAACGCTAGCATGGCTTGTACCGGTGGTACTGCGGGTAGTTCAGCGATAGGTATAACGTCAACCTCAAAGCTTTTTAAATCATTTAGCACTAACTGCTCGTGGCCCTTTTCTTCAAATATATGATCGTAAAGATAATTCACTATCATTTGGTTTTTATCTGCCACATGACCAGCAGCCAAAGCCATCAATGGGCAGAAATTTGAAACAATAGGATATAAAACTACAAGAAATTTTACATAGTCTTGCTGAGCGAGAGATCCATCCAACATCGCTTGTACTTTTTTAGATTTCTCTATTTGACTCTGGCTTTGAGTCGTTAATAGGTTTAATTTTTCAGTAAAATTCATAAACACCCCATTACATTAATTATTTTCTAGTTTTTAAGCTTGATCGATACCCATAGATCTCGTTGAATCATGAAAAACCAAATTTAAAAGTTTTTACTTAATTTTGAAAAAATTTTTTTATTTTCACTAATAATTTCTTATGTTGATTCCATAAGTTCCAATCGTTTTTGGCGATACTCTTCTAACTGCTCACACAACAAACTAAAGGCATGCTTGAATTGCTGAATTATTTCTTCTGGGTATATTTCAAGATCAGCCTTACTAAGCTTTTCAAGGCGTCGACACATCATTTTTAAAGAAACGGCACCAATACTTAAAGCAGATCCTTTGATTGAGTGAACAATATCTTTTACTTTTTCCTGATTGCCTGCTAGCAGAGATTTTTCAAGGAGCATTAACGATTTTTTGTTTTCGTATATAAATTCAACAATTAAATCATCTAAGAACATTTTGTCTTTACTCACATGCTCTAAATCACCTAGTGCCTGTATATTTAAAATGGGTTCATTAGCGCGCGTCAAAAGTAATTCATTGGAATGCGACATCTTTTTTTGCTTAGTCAATGGTGGATGTTTGGTATGAAATTGTTGAACCAAGCGATCAAGTGTCGCTAAAAACATGTCAATTTGAATGGGTTTTGCCAAAAAGGCGTTTGCACCAGCATCTAAACTTTCTTGCCTAGCTTCTGGCGTAGCGTTTGCTGAAAACATGATGATGGGCAAATCAGCAGCGTGGCCGTGCATTAACCTATACAGCCTAGCAACGTCCGTACCCGGAATGGTCGGCATATTCATATCTAATATGATGGCGTCAAACGATTTCCGCTCAACTAGATCCAATGCTTCGTCACCATCTTTTACCAAGGTGCAACGATGTCCCGCTCTTTCCAATATTTTCTGTAATACTTTTCGGTTCGTAGGATTGTCTTCAGCGACGAGAATTTCGTATCCTGATTGTTTCTCGGGAACGACAGCAGCCAGCTTGATCGCTACGCCTTCGGTTCTCAGTTGAGCAGGTTTCACGCCAATACGACTATGCGCAATATTGATTAAGTGCCCATGCAACACATTGATTAATGCAATACGCTGTAAAGGAAGCGTGATAATTGAGTAGAGACCCATTAATTCCATGCTTTGGCTCAGCTCATTCAAAAGCTCTCTGCCTCTGGTTACGAGTACACAAGTAAGCTTTCCATTCGCATGAATTTTCTGAAAGTATTGTGTGATTGAGCTAACACGCTCTTTATAGCTCTGGAGACTTTCACCATCTAGATAAGGCTGATCAATAAATACCAGTCGTACTGGTTTTCCGGCTAGCGTGGCATGCTCTAAGGATTCAACGACTTCTTCAACACTCTGGCAAATTTCAGGTGCGATACCGCAAGTCGTCGTTATTTGCGCAAGTAAATTGGGTTGATTTCGTACCTGACTAAATATTAAGGACCGAATTGAAGCGACAGCTAGTTCTGAAGAAACAGACTCTGATTTCGTTTCTATTTCAAATTCCAGCTCGAACCAAAATTCACTACCCTCACCTTGAATACTACTAAACCCTATTTGCCCACCCATCAATTCAACTAATTGCTTGCAAATAGTCGTGCCTAATCCGGTTCCACCGAATCGACGCGTGGTTGATTCATCGGCCTGCGTAAAACTTTCAAATATTTTGTCTTGCGCGGACATAGGAATACCAATACCCGTATCTTTGACTGAAAATCGCAAACGTATATGGCCTAGCGTCTTTGCTACAAGACTTACTCCAACAGAGATTCTTCCTTGTTCAGTGAATTTGACAGCATTGCCAATCAGATTAACAAGTATTTGTCGCAGATGATGCTGATCACCATTAATTTGAAATGGGACGTCGGAGCAAATGCTATGACTCAGATGAATTTGAAATGGGTCGATGCGGTAGCGGAAAATATCCAGAATGCTTTGAATTATTTTATATAAGTCGAATTGAACGGATTCAACCGACATTTTCCCTGCTTCTATTTTTGAAAAATCCAGGACATCTTCGATTTGGGTAAGCATTACCTGTGACGTCGCGGTGAGGCAATCGAGCATCTCGATTTGATCACGATCGAGCTGTGTACTTCGCATCAAGTCAATCATGCCTATGATGGCGTTTAGAGGCGTTCTCAATTCATGACTCACTGAGCAAATGAACTGCCTTTTGGCAATATTTGCTTCTTCAGCACGATCGAGCGCCTTGTATAGACGCCCAATCAATGTGCTTGAATACATGGATATTAATAAGGTACCCAACCACAGACCTACAGCAAGACCTTGATCATCCTGCCAATATGGCTCTACGACGATCACCAAACCAAATCCGCTAAGCGCCAATACTAGGGCGATTAGTAAATAGGTTCTTCCAAATCTAAAACCGTAGCCGATAACTATCCATTGATATAAAAAACACAGTGGTGCAGCATGACTTCCACCCACTAGAAGCAAGTAAGTTAATGAAGCAATATCCAACAATATCGACAAGATACGGCGGATAGGCCTTTCACCCGGCCAAAAATATACGCATGCCGCCATCAAGACGGCAGCAATAACAAATAGGGATGGGACAAAAACCAGATTTAGCGCATTGGCTGCAGCGCCGTGTGGGTTCGCAAATTGGAGATCATTAAAATAATAAATCAGCACCAAGCCAATCAAGACACGTACTAAGGCTTGCTCAAATTCGTTATCGCGCTTCTCTTTTACATACCTAACCAGTAGCTGAAACGCGTATGAAGCGATTAGTTTTTCTTTCATTGCTATGTGCCTGAAGTCATGCAAAGTGGAAAATTTTCATAAGCACGCGCTTAAAAATTTTCATACATTGCAGACTCTACAAGGGAAAGATGATGCGGCTAAGCGCAAATCAAATTTCACAATCTGTCATGAGGTAAAAGCAAGTGGTAAAGAAAAACGAAACACGACTGTGTTCGTGATGATGGAATAAGATGCGGTGGAGTGACGTAAAGGATTGAGAAGAATCTGAACGCCGCAGGAAATGTCTTAGCGTGAGATTGATTTATTAGGAATTGTATGACGAACCAGCGCTGGTGTACGACGCTAGGTTACGGCATTCATGGTCTGAAGTGAAACTTAGTGTCGCTATGCGGCACTCACTCCAGCCATGAAATTATGTTTGGTAGATTACTCGAAAAATTCTTTGACTTTATCCATCCAAGATTTGCTCTGCGGACTATGCTTGGCTCCACCCGCCTCGGTCAACTTATCGAACTCTTCCAACAGTTCTTTCTGCTTGTCGGTCAGCTTGACTGGCGTCTCAATCAAAATGTGACAAAACAAATCACCCGCAATGCCAGAGCGCACTCCCTTAATACCTTTGCCGCGCAAGCGGAATGTTTTTCCTGTTTGCGTACCTTCGGGCACTGTGAATGATACTTTGCCACCTAAGGTGGGCACTTCTATTTCTCCACCCAGCGTCGCACGCGCAAACGATATCGGCATTTCGCAATGTAGATCATCGCCATCGCGCTGAAATACGGCGTGCTGCTTGATATGAATTTCAACATACAAGTCGCCGGTCGGACCACCATTCATGCCCGGCTCGCCGTTACCGGTTGAGCGAATTCGCATGCCATCATCAATACCGGCTGGGATTTTTACTTCCAGTGTCTTATTTCGTTTTATGCGGCCAGAACCAGCGCAGCCGCCACACGGATCAGGTATGACCTTGCCTGTGCCATGACACTTGGGGCAGGTTTGCTGAATGCTGAAAAAACCTTGCTGCATACGAACTTGACCATGACCACCGCAAGTACCACAGGTGGTCGGCGAGGTTCCTGGCTTTGCACCGGAACCATGGCAGGTGTCGCACTCATTCCACGAAGGCACGCGTATCGTGGTGTCAAATCCATTCGCCGCCTGCTCGAGTGTGATGTCTAAGTTATAGCGAAGATCAGCGCCACGATAAACTTGTGGCCCACTACGCGCACGGCCACCGCCAAAAATATCACCGAAGATATCGCCAAACGCATCCGAGAATCCACCCGCGCCTGCGCCGCCACCTCCACCGCCCATATTTGGATCGACGCCTGCATGGCCATAGCGATCATAGGCTTCGCGCTTTTGAGGATCGGAAAGCATTTCATAGGCTTCCTTGGCTTCTTTGAATTTATCCTCAGCGCCCTTGCTATCGGGATTTCGATCAGGATGATGCTTCATCGCTAGCTTGCGATACGCCTTCTTGATCTCATCATCCGACGCATTTTTTGCTACGCCAAGTATTTCGTAAAAATCACGTTTAGCCATCTCACACATCCATGCAAAAAACCGGGCAGGAGGCAAAACAGCGCTCCAGCCCGGCGTCGTCGATGCAGGCTAGCTGCATGACGAGGGAAAAATTATTTGTCTTTTACTTCCTTGAAGTCTGCGTCGACCACATCATGTTCGGCAGACTTTGCACCCGCAGCTGCTTCGCCCGGTGCTGCACCGGCAGCCGCACCTGATGCTGCTTGCTGTGCTTGCATATCGGCATACACTTTTTCACCCAACTTCTGTGATGCCGTAGAAAGTGCTTCCACCTTGGCGTCAATTGCTGCTTTGTCAGCACCTTTCAACGCTTCCTCAAGATCCTTGATGGCGGCTTCAATTTTTTCTTTCTCACCCGCGTCGAGCTTGTCACCATGCTCGGTCAATGCTTTACGAGTTGAGTGTACTAAGGCATCACCTTGGTTATGCGCCTCGGCAAGTTCTTTTAAGCGTTTATCTTCTTCGGCATTCGCTTCAGCATCACGCACCATACTCTGTATCTCATCTTCCGTGAGACCAGAATTCGCTTTGATGGTGACTTTATTTTCTTTACCGGTGGCTTTGTCTTTTGCACCTACATGCAAAATACCATTTGCATCGATATCAAATGTCACTTCAATTTGTGGTGTGCCACGCTGCGAAGGTGGAATGCCCTCGAGATTAAATTCACCCAAACTCTTATTACCTGTGGCCATTTCACGCTCACCTTGATACACCTTAATCGTGACGGCTGGCTGGTTATCTTCCGCTGTAGAAAATACTTGGCTAAATTTGGTTGGGATGGTGGTGTTTTTCTTGATCATCTTGGTCATCACACCACCCAAGGTCTCAATACCCAATGACAGCGGTGTCACATCCAACAAGAGCAAATCTTTACGATCACCTGAAAGGACCGAACCTTGAATCGCAGCACCTACAGCTACGGCCTCATCAGGATTCACATCTTTGCGTGGCTCACGACCAAAAAACTCTTTAACTTTTTCTTGAACCTTAGGCATACGAGTCATGCCACCGACCAGAATGATGTCGTCGATGTCCGCTACTTTGACACCTGCGTCATTAATCGCGATACGGCAAGGCTCAATAGTTTTGGCAATTAGTTCCTCAACTAAGGACTCGAGCTTAGCGCGGGTCATCTTCAAGTTAAGGTGCATAGGCGCACCATTGGCCATCGCAATGTATGGCTCGTTAACTTCCGTCTGCTGCGATGAAGATAATTCAATTTTCGCGCGCTCAGCGGATGCCTTAATACGCTGTAAAGCGATAGGATCTTTTGATAAATCTACGCCATTAATTTTTTTGAATTCATCAATAATGAAATCAATGATGCGCTGATCGAAATCTTCACCACCTAAGAAGGTGTCACCGTTGGTTGAAAGTACTTCAAACTGCATTTCACCATCGACATCGGCGATCTCAATGATCGACACGTCAAAGGTACCGCCGCCCAAGTCATAGACTGCAATCTTGCGATCGCCTTTGCCACCTTTGTCTAAGCCAAAAGCCAGTGCGGCAGCGGTCGGTTCATTGATGATACGTTTAACTTCAAGGCCTGCAATACGACCCGCATCTTTCGTTGCCTGACGCTGCGCATCATTGAAATAAGCAGGAACGGTAATAACCGCTTCAGTGACTTCCTCTCCGAGATAATCTTCGGCAGTTTTTTTCATTTTGCGAAGAACTTCCGCAGAAATTTGCTGCGGCGCTAGCTTTTTATCACGTACCGAAATCCAAGCGTCACTGTTATCCGCTTTCATGATTTCGTAAGGCATTAGACCGATGTCTTTCTGCACTTCTTTTTCATCAAACTTACGACCGATCAGGCGCTTAACTGCAAACAGCGTGTTCTTAGGATTGGTCACCGCCTGACGCTTAGCCGGTGCACCCACGAGAATTTCGCCATCCTCTTGATAGGCGATGATAGAGGGCGTAGTACGTGCGCCTTCTGAGTTTTCGATAACCTTAGGCTGACCACCCTCCATGATGGCGACACAGGAATTCGTCGTTCCCAGATCAATGCCAATAATCTTGCTCATGATGTTTTCCTTAAATAACTAGTTCAATGTCTGTAGTACTAAATCTGTTGATAGTTCTGATATGCGGCGTTTAGCTCAAGTTTCAAGAAGCCTGAAACTATTGAGACACCGTCACCAATGCCGGCCGTAACAAACGATCGGAAATCATGTAACCCTTTTGCAGCACGCTCACGATCGTGTTGGCCTCTTGCTCCGAAGGCACCATAGAAATCGCCTGATGTTTCATCGGGTCGAGCTTTTCACCCGGCTTAGGATCGAGTTCGACCAAACGATTTCTCTCAAATGCGGCGACTAGCTGCTTCAAGGTCATGTCCACCCCTTCTTTGAGCGACTCGACCGAGGGCACTTCGATTTTGAGAGCCATCTCAAGGCTATCTTTCACTGGCAATAAGGCTTCAGCAAAGCCCTCGATCGCAAATTTGTGCGCCTTGGAAATATCCTCTTGAGCGCGGCGTCGAATATTTTCGGCGTCGGCTTTGGCGCGCAAAAACGCATCCTGCATCTCGGCTAGTTTGGCTTCGGCCTCGTTCAATCGCTGACCCAGATCTAGCCCGCCTTCCATCGCCTGCTGCGCCAGCTCATCGGCGGTAAAGGTCGCGTTTTCTGCCAAATCTTTAGGCAGCTCAGGTTCCGTCTGACCTGCTTGCTGTCCTGGCTGGGATTCTGCTTGATTCATAAGTTCTCCAACTAAATCAATTGCTTGCAATAACACTGGGCAGCATATGGGGATTAAATAAAGCTTTTCAAGCGGGTCGGGTGAAATAGATAAAAAACGGGGGCCAGTGGCCCCCGATTCATGCTGACGCGTGATTTATGTCAATCAATGGCCCCAAGTTCGAGCGCGCGCGCTCTTCCTATTTCGGCATCTTTCTTCAAACGCTGCTGGCTTTCTTGGTCTGAACCCGTAGGCCAGCCCAAGGTGTGTTTTTCAACAATCGCTGCCATCGCATCTATCCATTGAGGAAGCTCATTTAGGCACGCTATGTAATGAAAGGCCTTACCACCGGCGCCCAAAAAGTCTTCACGCGCCTCGATTGAAATTTCTTCTAGCGTTTCAAGGCAATCACTCGTAAATCCAGGGCAGATAACATCCACTCGACCCACTCCTTTTTGAGCTAGCTCAACCAGCGTGGGAGCGGTATACGGTTGCAGCCATTCCGCTTTTCCAAACCGCGATTGAAAAGTAACGAGATACTCGTCTTTGCTGATACCCAATTTAGTCGCTACCAAACGGGCTGTCTTGTAGCACTCACAGTGATAGGGATCACCCAATAGCAAAGTGCGCTTGGGTACACCATGAAAACTCATGACTAATTTATCTGGCCGGCCATGCTGCTCCCAATGCGCGCGCACGGTAGAAGCGAGCGCTTCGATATACGCATCATCATCGTGATAATGCTTAATGAAACGAAGTTCAGGTGCATTTCGGATTTGGGTGTAGTGCGAAAAAACGCGATCAAATATCGATGCGGTTGTCGTACCCGAATATTGGGGATACGCTGGCAAAACCAAAATGCGATCGCAGCCTTCACCTTTTAACTGGTCTAAGATACTAGGCAGACTAGGATTTCCATAACGCATCGCATACACCACACGCAAGTTGTGGCCACGTGAATTCAATGCCAATTGCAAAGCTTCGGCCTGCCGTTCAGTGTGTACTTTTAAAGGTGAACCTTGCTCGGTCCAAATCGATGCGTATTTTTCTGCGGATTGGCGCGAGCGGAACGGCAAAATTATCCCGTTCAAAATAATCCACCAAAGCAGACGCGGAATCTCAACGATCCGTGGATCCCACAAAAATTCCTTTAGATAGACCTTCACCGCAGCTGGCGTGGGAGCGTCGGGTGTACCCAAATTGGCAAGTACCACAGCGGTCTTGCTCAGACTGCCATGGCTATATGAGGGTTCTGAGTTGAAGCCCATTAAAAAACCTTTCTCTATGCTCAGGAGGCCAGTAGCTCGCGCGCGTGCTTGCGCGTGGTTGCCGTAATTTCTAGGCCGCCGAGCATACGCGCAATTTCTTCAACGCGCTCAGCTGCTGATAAAGGGGTAATCCGTGACACCGTTCGGCCGTCTGATGTCGAGCCTTTGCTAACTTGAAAATGATGACCAGCCTGGCTAGCCACCTGCGGTAAGTGGGTGACGCACAATACCTGGCGCTCCTGCCCCAAGCGTTTAAGTAGACGGCCAACCACTTCGGCCACCGCGCCGCCAATACCGCTATCGACTTCATCAAAGATTAATGTCGGCGTGCTGGTTGCACTAGAGGCAATCACTGAAATCGCCAAGGCGATACGCGCCAACTCACCACCTGAGGCCACCTTCGCCAACGGACGCGGCGTCGTGCCCGCATGTCCAGCCACTAAAAATTCTATTTGTTCGTTGCCGTACGCCGCCGGTTCTATGGCATTCAACGCAACATCAAAGCGTCCGCCCGACATCGATAGTTCTTGCATGGCGGCTGTAACCGCCGCCGACAGTGAGCTAGCCGCTTTAGCGCGCGCCTTAGAAAGTTTGGTGGCGAGGGCTTGATAAGCCTGCCCCAGTTTTTCTTCATGTGCACGCAAGGCATCGAGATCGGTGGCATCCGCTAACTGATGCAAACGCTCGGATAATTTTAAAAACTCATTCGGCAGCTCTTCAGCGGGCACATTGAACTTTCGGGAAGCCGAATGCAGCGCCTCAAGACGCGATTCCACTGCACGTAAACGTTGTGGATCCATTTCAATGCGACCCAGATAATCATTTAACGCATACACGGCTTCTTGTAATTGAATGCGCGCCGGCTCCAGTGCTTCCATGACTGGCTTGAGTTTGTCGTCTACGTCGGCCAGCTTGCCTAACTTTTGCGCGATCGATGAGAGCTGCGACAACATCGGACTAGATTCCGATTCAGAGAGCAAATCAAGCGCGCTTTGCGCGCCTTCAATCAAGCTTGCGGCATTCGACAGTCGGCTGTGCTCATTACCAATATCGGCCCATTCACCCGGACGCGCCGCTAATTTTTCTAATTCGCCGACCTGCCACTCGAGTCGCTCACGTTCCAGCAAAACATTTTTTGCATCACGCTCAAATTCTTCACGCTGCTTGATCACTGCACGCCAATTTTTAAATGCCTGTGCGACTTTAGTGACGTCATCAGTCAATCCAGCATGAGCATCTAACAAAGCACGTTGTGATTCAGCTTTCAATAGCGATTGATGCGCATGCTGACCATGAATATCTACCAACATCTCACCGACTTCGCGCAATTGGGTAATGGTGGCGGTTATGCCATTAATGAATGCTTTGGATCGACCACTACTATCAATCACGCGCCGCAGCAGTAATTGACCGTCTTCAGAAACAAATTCGTGTTCGTCTAACCAACTCAGCACTGCCGAATCAAATTCCCCAGTAAATTCGGCGGCGATGTCGGCTTTGGAGGCGCCTTCTCTAATGACACTAGCATCGGCACGGCCACCCAAGGCCAACATTAATGCGTCAATCAAAATCGATTTTCCAGCTCCCGTCTCACCGGTAAAGACGGTGAAACCGGCAGGCGGTTCGATCTCGATCGCATCAACGATCACAAAATCACGAATGATGAGTGTGCGCAGCATGAGTAGTCAGGGGAAAAGACGATGGCTAAAAACAATATAGGGACTATTTTAGCTGCCCCAGTACAGAGGGGTATTCATTCCAGTGCAATTTTTCTCGCAAAGTATCGTAGTAACTCCATCCGTGAGGATGCAAAAATTGAATACTGTGTTCTGAGCGACGCACCGTAACGCGATCATGATGATAAAGACTGGTGAGTGACTGCATATCAAAATTTACGCTGCAATCTCGCCCACTAGCTAACTCAATCACAATTTCACAACTTTCAGAGAGCACAATCGGACGATTTGACAGCGCATGCGGCGCAATCGGCACCAACACCATACCGCCCAATTCAGGATGAAGAATCGGGCCGCCTGCGGCCAAGGCATATGCCGTTGAACCTGTAGGGGTAGAAATAATTAAGCCATCAGAGCGTTGGTTGTACATGAAGTGTCCATCAACTTCGACACGTAACTCCACCATTCCAGCACCAGCTCCGCGTGACACCACAACATCATTGAACGCAACGGATCGAAAAATTTCCTTGCCATGGCGATGTACAATTCCCTCAAGTAGAGCGCGGCGCTCAGATTCCAGCTTGCCGTCCAACATATCGCTTAACACAGGCAGCATTCGTTCAAACGCGATATCGGTCATAAAACCCAATCGCCCCTGATTCACACCTATCAGCGGCACATCAAACGGTGCCAATTGGCGCGCAATGCCCAACATTGTCCCATCGCCACCAATCACGATGGCCACATCAGCTTCTTGACCAATGTCTGCCAAGGTCATAGATACGAGCTTACTGCGTTGAAGGTCCTGCGCGGTCGCAGCTTCAAATACAACCCTAAGCCCACGGCGCTCGAGAAAATCCGCCAATTCGCCCAAAGCACTGCTGCTGGCGCCTAATTCACCGTGTTTACCGATGATGGCAACCGTAGAAAAACGTGATGTGGGAGTGGGATGAGCGACAGACATGCTCAGGATTAGACCATAACTAGCAGCAAACGTGACGCTTACTCAAGCTCACGCTGGCCGAAACGTCTGGAAGATTAAGGGTTTGGTACGAACAATTTTGCTGTCTGAGTTGAGGAAACTAGCGCACTACCCCTGGGCTCGATAGAATAAGGCCATGCAACTCGATATTCGCGCACAAACGCTACTGAAGGCACTTGTAGAACGCTACATTGCGGACGGACAGCCGGTGGGCTCGCGCGCGCTGGCAAAAATTTCTGGCCTTGAGCTGTCACCAGCGACCATACGCAACATCATGTCCGATCTGGAAGAGCTGGGCTTAGTAGCCAGTCCCCATACCTCGGCCGGCCGTATCCCTACTCCGCGTGGCTACCGACTATTTGTCGATAGTTTGCTCACCGTTCAAACCATCGATGAAAGCACCGTGGAATCGCGACTGCAGTCCGGTGCTTCGTCGCAAAAAATTATCGCTAGCGCAGCACAGGTACTTTCTTCTTTATCTCATTTCGCTGGCGTTGTACTGACGCCGCGAAGGGAAATGACGTTTCAGCAAATTGAATTTCTGCGCCTTTCAGAAAAACGTATTTTATTAGTCATCGTTGCACCGAATGGCGATGTACAAAACCGTTTGCTATTGACGGATACCGATTACTCGCCCAGCCAACTCGTGCAAGCGGCTAATTACATTAATCAAAATTACTCTGGATTATCGTTTGATGCGGTACGCATCAAACTTAATGATGAGTTACGTGAATTGCGTAACGACATGATGCGGCTAATGCACGCTGCCGTTGAAGCCGGCACGGATGCGATGAGTGATGACACCGAAGATGTGGTGATTTCTGGTGAGCGCAATTTACTCTCGATTGACGACCTCTCATCCAACATGAGTTCATTGCGAAAGTTATTTGATATTTTTGAGCAAAAAACCGGACTGGCGACGCTGCTTGATACCTCAAGCAAGGCCAGCGGCGTTCAAATATTTATTGGTGGTGAATCGCATCTGATGCCATTGGAAGATATGAGTATTGTCACCGCACCCTACGAATCGAATGGAAAAATTGTCGGAACACTGGGTGTGATTGGGCCAACCCGCATGGCATATGAACGCGTAATTCCGATTGTCGACATCACGGCTCGTCTACTTTCCAGCGCGCTGTCGCATTCCTAAAAAATACGCTTGCACGTGATGGTGCCGGGGGTCCGCTATTCATTACTGGCGATGCGGGCAGACCTCTTTAGTGCAATTACCATACAGAGCCAGAGCATGTTCGGCCAAGGTAAAACCGCGCTGTTCAGCAATGCTGTGTTGCCGACGCTCGATTTCTTCGTCAAAAAACTCTTCTACCAAACCGCAATCCAAGCACACCAAATGATCATGGTGTGAGCCCTGATTCAGTTCGAAAACTGCCTTGCCCGACTCAAAATGATGCCGACTTAGCAAGCCTGCTTGCTCAAATTGGGTCAGCACACGATAGACCGTTGCCAGTCCGACATCGAGATTTTCAGTCAGCAGCAGTTTATAAACATCCTCAGCGGATAAGTGACGCACGCTGCTATTTTGGAAAATTTCCAAGATTTTTAGTCTAGGCAGGGTAGCTTTCAGTCCACTGGATTTCAGATCGGCGGTTTTGGGCGGCATGTTTTCGCTTATTTAACTTGAACTGCTTTATCATATAGCGTTTACCTATTGCGCTCAACGAAAGCACCTCACATGAAGTTCTTGCAGCATTCGTCCAGTTGGTCCGCTACGAACCTAAAATCAAGCATGGCCGCGGTTGCCTTGAGCAGCAGCGCGCTATTTCTGGGCGGCTGCGCTCTGAACCCTTTTGCCAGTAAACCAGCGGCCCCAGAGCAAAGCGCTGCCCCCACTGAAGCCGGCATTGTTCAAACATCGCAATCGAAAAAGCTGTTTGGGGTTTTGCCGGTGTATCGCGCTAACGTACAACAAGGTAATTTCGTTTCCAAAGAAATGATTTCGCAACTCAAAGTTGGCATGACGCCCGAACAAGTGCGCTTCGTGATGGGCACGCCACTTTTAACGGATGTGTTTCATGCTCAGCGCTGGGATTATCCTTTCCGTATGCGTCGCGGCGATGGCCAAATTACTACCAGCCACGTATCCGTATTCTTCAAAGAGGGTCGGGTTGAACGGTTTGAGGGCGGTGATCTGCCTCAGGAAAAAGACTATCTCGATCAACTCGCTGCACCTAAAAAATAAAATAAAACTGTAAGCACTTATCCATGAAATCCATGAAGATCGCCGTCGCCGGCGCCTCCGGCCGTATGGGCCGCATGCTGATTGAGGCCATCATTGCTGATGATCAGGCCACGCTGGCTGGCGCACTCGATCTGCCGGGCTCACCTGTATTGGGCACCGATGCTGCCGCCTTTCTCGGGCAACCCTCCGGAACCCTGATTGAGTCTGATCTGGCCAAGGGATTAGCCAATGCAGAGTATCTAATCGATTTCACACGTCCGGAAGGCACGCTAAAACATCTGGCGTATTGCGCTGAACACGGCATAAAAATGATTATTGGTACCACCGGCTTTGACGACGCCGGTAAAGCAGCGATTGCCAATGCGGCGAAAAAAACAGCCATCGTGTTTGCACCCAACATGAGTGTGGGTGTGAATGTCACCATGAAATTGCTGGAATTAGCCGCAAAGAGTTTTTCGCATGGCTATGACATCGAGATCATCGAAGCGCATCATCGCCACAAGGTCGATGCACCGTCGGGTACCGCGCTAAAAATGGGTGAGGTGATTGCCACCGCGCTCGACCGTGATCTGAAAGACGTCGGTGTTTTCGCACGTGAAGGCGTGACCGGTGAACGCGATCCCTCATCGATAGGATTTGCCACCATACGCGGCGGCGATATTGTGGGGGATCACACCGTTCTATTTGCAGGTATTGGTGAGCGCATAGAAATCACGCACAAATCATCCAGCCGAGTGACCTATGCTCATGGCAGCCTGCGGGCTGCGCGCTTCTTGCAGAATCAGTCGAGCGGATTGTTCGATATGCACGATGTGCTCGGGCTGCGCTAAGCGCACCCAAGCCTTTCCAACTAGCTTGCAGCGTCAGTGATGATTACCCGGCATTCCAGTATTTCTATTGCAACTGCAATGGGACTGCACGTGCTACTCGTGATGCTGGTTCTTTCAGGCATGCTCGAACACGTTCACAAAGAAATAGAAACACCACCGGTCATCATTGAGTTAATTCAGCCTAAAAAATTAGAGCCGCCTCCGCCACCACCACCTAAGCCGGAGCCTAAAAAACCTGAGCCACCGAAACTACCCAAGCCCGAACCGGTCAAACCGGATCCGCCCAAAGTGGTAGAGCAGCGACCAGAGCCGCCCAAACCCGAACCCGCTAAAGCAGTGGCGCCTGCACCTGAACCGACGCCCAAACCCGCGCCGGCACCTGCTCCACCACCGGAACCTGTAGCTAAACCTGCGCCGCCGCCAGCACCTGCACCAGCACCGACTCCGGCTAAAAGTTCAACGGGCTCTAGTGCTCAATATGTTGGATCGTGCGAGTCGCCCTATCCGACGATGTCAAAACGCATGAATGAAAAGGGCACCGTAGTAGTAAAAGTGCTGGTAAAGAGCGACGGCACAGCGGGCGATGTCGAATTAAAATCGTCCAGCGGATATCCACGATTGGATCAAGCATGGCTTGAAGCGATAAAAACCTGTCGGTTTACTCCATCGACTGGCAGCGATGGCAAACCCATCGATGAATGGTTCTCTGCACCACATACTTTCAGGCTAAATTAACCAACACTTACTGGTAAATTCTCCATCATGAACGATAACCTCCATCCATCTCTCGGCTTAGCCCACTACTGGGCACAAGGCGATGCCATTACCCACACCGTGGCGTATGTGTTGCTGCTAATGTCAGTTATCAGCTGGTACTACATCGTCTCCAAGGCGTGGACTTCCTGGCGCATACGCATGAGCGCAGGCGTACTCGAGAGCTTTTGGGATGCGCCCACCATGGATGATGCGATCAATTTGCTCAAGCACGCTGATACCGAGCATGTCTACGCACCACTGGCCACGCATGCGGTTGAGGCAGTCAATATCAAAGCTAAAAGCCAATCATTAAACGCGAGTGTCGACCCCGGCGAATTAGTCACACGCACACTACGTCAGCAAATTAATCGTGTTTCATCGCGACTTGAGAGCGGCTTAACACTACTCGCCTCCGTTGGATCAACCGCACCCTTCATTGGTCTGTTCGGTACCGTGTGGGGCATCTACCATGCGCTGGCAGCTGTCTCTGCGGCTGGCACTATACAAATCGATAAAGTCGCCGGCCCCGTGGGCGAGGCACTCATCATGACGGCCATTGGTCTGGTAGTCGCTATTCCCGCCGTGCTGGGCTATAACGCTTTCACTCGAGTTAACCGCGTCACACTGTCTGAGCTAGATGCATTCGCCCATGACTTGCACGCGCATCTGACTACCGGTACTCGCGTTCGCACTACGCGTTAACATTCTTTTTAGCGGAGACATCAGCATGGCATTCGGTGGATTCAACGAGAACAATCAAGCAGGCCCAATGGCCGACATCAACGTCACGCCTATGGTCGATGTGATGCTGGTGCTGCTGGTGATTTTTATCATCACAGCACCCTTGTTCACCCATGCGATCAAGCTAGAACTACCCAACGCACAATCGCAAGCCGCACCCGAAAAACCCGAAACCATCACCTTAGCGATCAATGGTGAAGGCAAACTCTTTTGGAATAATGCAGCGATCACGCGCGAAGAGCTGGCAACCCGCATCACAACCGCTGCCGAAAAAAAACCTCAGCCCGAGTTACAACTACGTGCGGATAAATCAACGCGCTATGAAGTTATCGCTCAAGTGATGGCAGCCGCTCAAACCGGCGGTATGACTAAGATCGGCTTTGTGACAGACCCCAAAGAGCTGGGCAAATAAACTTTCATCGGTTAGGTACGCCTAGCCTGTAGCGATCAAAACTGCTACTACTACCTCTCCGGTACATGCACTTCTGACAAAAGGCGCGACCGCGCGCCTTTGGCAACTCTTTCGAGTCACCGCCATGTCCCTTGTGAGGGGTACCAGCCGGTATAATGCACGGCTAACCTCACACTCCCCCATCACTCGTCATGCAAGAGAAATACAGCCCGGCCGATGTCGAACGTTCGGCCCAAGAACATTGGAACAACATCGATGCCTATAAGGTCGTCGAGCACGCACGCGATGCGCAAGGTCGCGAAAAAAAGAAGTTCTATGCCTGTTCCATGTTGCCCTACCCTTCTGGCAAGCTGCACATGGGCCATGTGCGTAACTACACCATCAATGATGTGATGGCACGTCAGCTGCGCATGAGCGGCTACAACGTATTAATGCCTATGGGTTGGGATGCGTTTGGTATGCCCGCTGAAAATGCAGCGATGGCCAATGGCGTACCGCCAGCGCAATGGACCTACGCAAATATTGATTACATGAAGGTGCAGATGCGGGCCATGGGCCTGGCGATTGACTGGTCGCGTGAAATGACTGCCTGCAGCCCCGACTACTACAAATGGAATCAGTGGATGTTTTTGAAGATGCTAGAAAAAGGCATCGTCTACAAAAAAACCGGCACCGTGAATTGGGATCCTATCGATCAAACCGTGCTCGCGAATGAACAAGTGATTGATGGACGCGGATGGCGTTCAGGCGCAGTGATTGAAAAGCGCGAAATACCTATGTACTACGCGCGCATCACCGACTATGCCGAAGAGCTCTTAGATCACGTAGAAAATAAATT
>JACCDL010028970.1_pt1 | contig 27708 bp, 25 predicted proteins | sample 7441931 | NCBI WGS metagenome assembly JACCDL01 (sample SAMN15323437, study PRJNA562643) | freshwater metagenome | isolation source: river surface water | place: USA:Blue River Watershed | collected 2017-08-16 | reverse complement strand
TGTTTATGGTGTTATTGGCCGATCTTGTATCGATGACAACACCTATGCAGGCCATGCTACGGATCATGATGGGGATATTAAAGCCATTGCAAATTTTTGGCATTAACACTGAGCGATTGGCCTTAGCCGTCGCGCTCATGATTCGGTTGATATCGATCCTGTTTGCCCAGTGGCGGGCGCAGCACAGCGCGTGGGCAGCGCGAAGCCCGCGCAGACGTTCTGTGCGGTTATTGATTCCATTTATTACCCAGGCCTTGCGTCACACCGATCTCACGGCAGAGGTCTTGATGGCGCGCACGTCCACGGTCGGTCAATTCCGGGCAGGCGTATCGAGGCGTAGATCGGTCAGTCACGAACGATGATGGATTACAAGTCCCTCGTACGAATCGCGCTTTTTGCGGCGTTAATCGCCGTACTGGGACTAATTCCCAAGCTCGATATCCCGATTGCGGCGGGAGTGCCCATCACGGCGCAGACCCTTGGTGTGATGTTGGCCGGTCTTTTGTTAGGCCCCCGACATGGTGCCTTGGCCGTACTGCTTTTTTTATTTGCGGTTGCCCTGGGGGCCCCAGTGCTGTCCGGTGGGCGCGGGGGATTAGGGGTGTTTTTTGGCCCAACCGTTGGTTTTCTGGCGGGGTGGGTTGTAGGCGCCTGGGTTTGCGGTTGGGTGTATCAACGCATCCGTTCGGGTCTGCTGGGCTGTTGGCTAGGCGGTATTGGTGTGGTCTACGTTTTTGGAATTCTTGGTTTGGTTCTGATGTCGGGTCTTAGCCTGTCTCAGGCGGCCCTGGCCACGCTGGTGTTCTTGCCCGGGGACATTTTGAAATCCTTGCTTGCGGTATGGGTGGTGGGTCGCTTGCAGATAAAGCACCGTGAGCCGTAATTTCATCACTACCCCGATATTCAATCAGGCTGCTACACGGCCGGACAAATTAGCACTCGTAATCGAGAGCGTTGGACATGCTGTACAGCACTGGACGTATGGGGAACTCGCCCGTGAAATCTCAATGCACACTTTACAATCCGGATCATTATTGTTCGATCCAACTGTCGCCTTAAAAGAGCAAGTGCTGGGCGCACTTGCGCAGCTACATGCCGGGGGCCCCATCGTAGGATCTACATCTGGCACCACGGGGCAGGCCAAGCGCTATCGCCGCTCTCAGCCCTCCTGGATTGCAAGTTTTGAGATGGATCAGGAAACCTTTGGAATCACGGCCGATGATGTGATTGTGGCGCCCGGGGCCCTGAGCCATTCCCTATTTTCATATGCCCTGTGCCAGGGTCTTTATCGGGGCGCTACCGTTATTTTGAGCGAGCGTTTCCGCCCGGATCAGGTGCTGCAACAGATTGCACGCTATCGCGCGAGCATCCTGTATGGCGTGCCCACTCAGTTAAAGCTGATCGTACAGACCGCCGATCAAGATGGCGAGTTAGGGACCACTGCATTGGCTACGGTGCGTTGGGTGTTGTCCTCTGGAGCGCGTTGGTTCACGGAGGTTACCCCCGCGCTTACCAAGCTTTTTCCCGGCGCTAAGATTGCGGAGTTCTATGGCGCCTCGGAACTGAGTTTTGTCAGTGCTGCTGTCCGTATTGGAGGCTCAACGGCGCCGGTGGGATCAGTGGGTAGACCCATGCCGGGAGTTTTTGTTGAGATCGAGGAAGATCGCATCTGGGTTCATTCATCGGGTCTATTTGAGGGCTACCTGAGTGACCCGCCGCCCGATTTTCACGAACGTGTCGATGGTCAAGGCCGTCGTTGGATGTCCATTGGCGATCTGGGTCGTCTGGATGAAGAGGGTTATCTCTATCTGTCAGGGCGCGAAGCCCGCAAAGTGATCGTGAGCGGTAAAAACCTTTACCCAGAAGAAGTCGAGCAGGCCTTACTCTCCCATCCCGCAATAGCACATGCGGCGGCCGTGGGGCGCGCTGATGCCCTGCGTGGAGAGCGCCTAGTGGCGGTGGTAATGACGAAAGGCCTTTTTGATAAAGCGGATGTCATTCGCTATCTGCGAGCTGTGCTGGAGGACTTTAAAGTACCCCGCAGTTTCTTTTTAGCCCACGACTGGCCCATAACCGTATCCGGAAAAACCGATGTCCAGGCGGTTCAGGCGGGATTGGATACGGGTCGCTACACTGCCTTATGAGCGCCTTTATTGTTGCGGCAGCCCGCACGCTGATAGCGCCGAAGGGTGGGCTTTTCAAAGAGACCCCGCTGCATGAGTTGGCAGCATCTGCATTACGTATGGTCGCTCAAGGCCGCACCCCCGATTCTGTAATCCTGGGTAACGCCCTGGGCGCGGGAGGCAATCCCGCCCGGGTTGGGGCGATTGCCGCATTTGGAGTGGGCATGAGCGCACTCACCGTGGATACCCAGTGTTGCAGCGGTATGGATGCGATCGCACTCGCTGCCGATCGGGTCACTGGTACAGACCGCGCGGCATCGGTGATCGCAGGGGGTATGGAGAGTTTCAGTATGGCGCCGGCGCGCTTTCGGCAAACATCCCAGGGCCTGATCGCGTATGAACAGGCACAGTTCGCACCCAATCCGGATCACGATCCCAATGTACTGCAGGCGGCACAGCAGTTTGCGATCGATCACCGTATTTCACGCAAAGACCAAGAGGCCTACGCCGTCGCGAGCCATGAAAAGGCCCTTAGAGCTCTCGCGCAAGACCCCTACGCACGTCGGCTCACATCAGCGATTTGCGCCCGTATGGCACCCCTTGTGCCGCTTGGCCATCGTCACCCGGAGCACGCGATGACAGCCGCTACCATGGCTCCACAGGCCGATGCCGCCGCTGCGCTCTTAGTGGTGAACCAACAGGCGTTGAAAACCGTTTACCGACACGATCGTCTTGCGGCGATTGAGATCGTGGCGACAGCGCAGGCTGGGGGATCGAGCATTCAGCCGGCGTTGGCGGGTGTAACCGCTGCCCAGAGGCTACTTGCCCCCCTTTCTAGCCGCGAGCGGGCAAAGATCGCTTGCATAGAGCTTATGGAGTCGTTTTCAGCTCAGGCTATTCATAACCAGCGCATACTGGGCTTTTCGGAGGCGCAGGTAAATCGTGATGGCGGGCTCTTAGCCCGTGGCCATCCGATTGGTGCCTCGGGCGCCATACTATTAGGTAATCTCTTTTATCAGCTGCAAGGAGAACCCTCGGGCTCCTTGGGTCTTGCCCTTATTCCAGCGGCCGGTGGCCTAGGCTCCGCAATGTTATTGCGTAAACCGTGAATGAAACTCTCTGACTTTGATTTTGATCTGCCGGTAGAGTTGATCGCCCAGCATCCCGCGCCTCAGCGTTCGGCGAGTCGCATGTTAGTGGTGAATCACGGCTCGAAGGGATCGATCCAAGATCGGCAGTTTTTTGATTTATTAGATCTGGTCAATCCCGGCGATGTGTTGGTATTCAATAATTCAAAAGTTATCCCTGCACGCTTATTCGGTGAAAAAGCGACCGGCGGTCGTGTCGAAATTCTGGTGGAGCGTGTTCTCGCGAGCAATCAGGCGAGCTGCCTCATGCGGGTCAGCAAAAAACCGGGTGCGAATGCGGAGATACGCCTTGCAGAGGACCATCGACTAAGGGTACTCGGGCGAGACCCCCAGCATCCCGACCGATTTCATCTGGAGTTCTCAGCGCCGGTCTTAACTGTCTTGGATCGCATCGGAGAGGTTCCTCTGCCCCCGTACATCACCCACGCGGCGGACGCCCAGGATACTGAGCGCTATCAAACGGTGTACGCACAGCATCCGGGATCCATTGCGGCGCCTACGGCAGGGCTGCACTTTGATGACGCCATGCTCAAGGCCCTGGACAACAAAGGTGTACAACGGGCGTTTCTCACATTGCATGTCGGCAGCGGCACTTTCGCACCTGTCAAAAGCGAGCACCTTGACGATCACCGTATGCATTCGGAGTGGTATGAGATTTCACCGCAAACGGCTGAATCCGTGAATCTTGCTAAGCGCGAGGGGCGGCGTGTGATTGCGGTGGGCACTACCAGCCTGCGTACCTTAGAGGCGGCCGGGCCACGTGGTGTGCTCAATCCGGGCAGTGGAGAGACCGACCTCTTCATTAAACCCGGTGATCACTTCAAGATGGTGGATGCCTTGCTGACCAACTTTCATCTGCCACGGTCGACGTTATTGATGTTAGTCGCTGCATTGATTGGATATGACACAATGCGCAGCGCCTATGCCCACGCAATTGAACAACGCTATCGGTTTTTCAGTTATGGGGATGCCATGTTTTGTCTAAAAAATGAAATTTGAATTACTGACCACGGATGGTGCCGCCCGACGGGGCCGTTTAACCCTGCGTCACGGCGTGGTGGAAACTCCCATTTTTATGCCGGTGGGCACGTATGGGTCGGTCAAGGCGATGCCCCCTCGCTCATTGGAATCCGTGGGCGCTCAAATCGTATTAGGTAATACTTTTCATCTGTGGTTACGCCCAGGCTTAAACGTGATCGCTGCTCACCAGGGTTTACATCGCTTCATGAACTGGACTAGGCCGATTCTCACGGACTCGGGGGGGTTTCAGGTCTGGAGTCTGGGAGATCTGAGAAAAATCTCTGAAGAAGGAGTCACCTTTCAATCCCCGGTCAATGGGGATAAGCTGTTCTTGACCCCGGAAGAATCCATCCGGATTCAAACGGTACTCAACTCTGACATCGTGATGGTGTTTGATGAGTGCACTCCCTACCCCGCCACGCGGGATCAAACCGCCGACTCCATGCGGCTTTCCTTGCGTTGGGCAAAGCGATCCAAGGCCGAGTTTGAGCGCCTGGGTAATCCGAATGCACTGTTTGGCATTGTGCAAGGCGGCATGATGGAGGATCTGCGCGATGAATCCTTGGCGGGCCTTCAATCCATCGCTTTTCATGGGTATGCCATTGGGGGTCTATCGGTGGGGGAGCCAAAACAGGACATGGTGCGCATCCTCGCCCACACCACACCCTGCCTGCCACACGACAAGCCACGCTATTTAATGGGGGTGGGCACCCCAGAGGACTTGGTCGAGGGCGTGGCCAATGGCATTGATATGTTTGACTGTGTCATGCCCACCCGTAACGCCCGAAATGGATGGATCTTCACCCGCCATGGTGATTTAAAGATTCGTAACGCCCGATACCGGGAGGACCGCTCCCCCATCGACTCCACCTGTGCCTGCCCGGTCTGTGATCCCCAACGCCATGGCGATGACCGCCCCCCGTTTACCCGCAGCTACCTTTACCACTTGCAAAAGGTCCAGGAAATTCTGGGTGCCCAGCTCGCCACCATGCACAACCTGCATTTTTATCTGAGTCTGATGGCCGACATGCGCCAGGCGATTGCAGAGGGCCGGTTCGCCGCCTGGCGGGCGGGGTTTCACCGGGACCGCGCCCGCTATACTTCGGATCTGTCGTAAACCCTTTTAATTCAAGGAGTTAACCCTGTGTTAATCACCCCTGCATTTGCCCAGGCGGGCGCCACCCCGGAATCGTCGCTCATGAGCTTTTTGCCCCTCATTCTGATGTTTGTGGTGCTCTACTTTTTGATGATTCGGCCTCAGATGAAGCGTGCCAAGGAACACAAGGCAATGATTTCGGCTTTGGCCAAAGGCGATGAAGTGGTCACGGCCGGTGGTGTAGTTGGAAAAATCACGGAGGTGGAAGACGCTTACGTCACGATCGACATCGGCAGCGAGTCTCCCGTGAATGTGCATGTGCAAAAGCAGGCCGTGCAGACCTTGTTGCCCAAGGGCACGATTAAGGGGATTTAAATTAAGCCATTCCGCGATCGTCCAACGTTTCGCCGGTTTAATTCGTACATTACGGTTCATACATCACAGGCGTTTTACTTTGAATAAGCTTCCAATCTGGCGCGCCATCGTCATGGTGCTGGCCTTGGCGTTTGGGGTGCTCTACACCTTGCCGAATTTTTTTGGCGAGGCCCCGGCTGTTCAGGTCTCCAGCGCCAAAGTCACGGTTAAAGTCGACCAGGAAATTGTTCAACGTGTGGATCGCGCTCTGCAGGCGGCGGGGTACGCCGCCGAAGCGGCCCAGTTGGATGGTAATTCTGTGCGGGTGCGACTCAGCGATACCGATACGCAGCTTAAGGCGAAAGATGCCATCGAGCGGGCACTTAATAGTGATCCTGCTGATCCGCGCTTTGTGGTGGCCTTTAACCTGGTTTCGAGTTCTCCTGGCTGGCTCACGGGACTGCATGCATTGCCCATGTATTTAGGCCTGGATTTGCGTGGTGGAGTGCATTTCTTGTTGCAGGTGGATATGCCGGCAGCGCTCGCTAAGCGCATGGATGTCTTGACCACCGATACGCGCACCTTGCTTAGGGACAAAAATCTGCGCCATTCGGGCATCGCGCGGGGCGCACAGGGCGTAGAGATTCGATTTCGGGACACCGATACCCGCCAGAAATCCCGGGATGTTCTCAATGCACAGATTCCGGATCTCAATTGGGTAGAGGTCACCCTTGGGGGTGAACCCGCCTTGGTGGGCACCATGCGTCCGGAAACCGAAAATCGCGTGCGGGACTATGCGGTGAAACAAAACATCACCACGCTGGCCAACCGTGTGAACGAGCTCGGTGTGGCCGAGCCGGTGATTCAGCAGCAAGGGACCGAACGGATTGTGGTCCAACTGCCCGGTGTACAAGACACCGCCAAAGCAAAAGACATTCTGGGGCGTACGGCCACCCTGGAAATTCGTATGGTGGATGACAGTCTAGAGGCCCTGAATGCCTTGGCCGCTGGCCGCCTACCCGCTGGGTTAGAGGTCTACACCGAGCGCGGCGGTGGGCCGGTCTTATTGAAAAAAGAGGTACTGCTTACCGGGGAAAATCTGACCGATGCTCAGGCGGGTTTCGATTCTCAAAATCCGAGTGAGCCGGCCGTTCACTTAACCCTGGATAGCAAGGGCGCACGCATTTTTCGCGATGTCACCCGGGATAACATCGGTAAGCGTATGGCCATTGTTTTAGTTGAAAAGGGCAAAGGTGAGGTGGTCACCGCCCCGGTCATTCGCGGCGAAATCCCGGGGGGTCGAGTGCAGATCTCTGGTCGTATGACTACTGTCGAAGCGGCGGACACGGCGCTGCTTCTGCGTGCCGGATCGCTTGCTGCGCCTATGGACATTATCGAAGAGCGCACGATTGGGCCGAGCCTGGGTGCGGAAAACATCAAAAAGGGATTTAACTCCACGCTCTATGGGTTTATTGCGGTGGCCGTGTTTATGGCGGGCTACTACATGCTGTTTGGCGTGTTCTCGGTGGCCGCGCTCGCCTTAAATCTTATGTTGCTTTTCGCGGTGCTGTCCTTGCTTCAGGCCACGCTCACCCTGCCGGGCATTGCGGCGATTGCCCTCACCCTGGGTATGGCGGTGGATGCCAATGTGCTGATTAATGAGCGCGTGCGCGAGGAGCTGCGAGCCGGGTCAAGCCCGCAGATCGCCATACAACAAGGCTATGACCGTGCCTGGGCCACGATTCTCGATTCGAATATCACTACCCTGATTGCAGGTGTTGCCTTACTTGTGTTTGGGTCCGGGCCGGTGCGGGGGTTTGCCGTGGTGCATTGCCTGGGTATTCTCACTTCCATTTTCTCTGCAGTGTTTTTCTCGCGCGGTCTGGTGAACCTTTGGTATGGCGGCAAGAAAAAACTGGCCAGGATTTCGGTCGGCCAGGTCTGGGTGCCGTCATCGGCGGTGAATAAGTCGTCTGCACCCACTAAAGCCGGGCAATAGGGGGTCACGCATGGAATTCTTTCGAATTAAAAAAGACATCCCCTTCATGAAGCACGCGTTGATCTTCAACGTGATATCGCTTCTCACCTTTATCGCGGCGGTCGCCTTCATTGCCCTGCGTGGATTGCACTTCTCTATCGAATTTACCGGCGGAACAGTGATGGAAGTGTCGTATTCCCAGTCGGCACCGATTGCGCAGGTTCGCAAAACGGTAGAAGACTTAGGGTACGCCGATGCCCAGGTGCAAAACTTTGGTTCGTCCCGGGAGCTTCTGATTCGGTTGCCGCTTCGCCGCGGAGAAGCGATCGATCAAAAAGCAAATGCGGCCAACGTCCAGAGTGAGAAAGTGCTTGCGGCGCTCAAAACGGCTACGCCCGGGGTCGAGCTTCGCCGTGTGGAATTTGTGGGACCCCAGGTGGGTCAAGAGCTCGCCACCGATGGCGCTATGGCGCTTCTGTTCGTAGTAGTGGGCATCATGATCTATCTGGCCATTCGGTTTGAGTGGAAGTTTGCCCTAGCGGCCATCATCGCTAACCTGCACGACGTGGTGATCATTCTTGGCTTTTTTGCGGCGTTTCAGTGGGAGTTTTCGTTGTCGGTGCTGGCGGCCATCTTGGCAGTGCTGGGCTATTCGGTGAACGAGTCGGTGGTGGTCGCCGATCGAATCCGAGAGAACTTTCGCAAGATGCGTAAGGCCTCGGTGCGCGAGGTGATTGACAACGCGATCACCAGCACCATGAGCCGCACCATCATTACCCACGGCACGACCGAGACCATGGTGCTCGCCATGCTGATCTTCGGTGGCCCAGTGCTCTTTTATTTCGCCTTAGCGCTCACGATTGGCATTGTCTTTGGCATCTACTCTTCGGTGTTAGTGATGGCGCCCATCACCATGTGGCTGGGCATCAAGCGAGAAGATTTGGTGAGGCCCCAAAAGAAGCGGGACGATCGCCCCGAGGTCTACACGCCCTAGGCAGCCCAGGTCAGCCGTCTAAATCCAGACTATTTCAGTCGGCTTTTAGCTCGTCTCGGGCCAAACGCTCGGCCAAGCCGATGTAGCTTGCCGGCGTAAGGGCCAGCAAGCGCTCTTTGTCCGCTTCGGGAAGCTCCAGAGAGCTAATAAATTGGCGCATAGAGGCCTCGGTCATGCCTTGGCCACGGGTCAGGGCTTTGAGCCGTTCATAGGGCTGTGGAAGGCCATAGCGCCGCATGACGGTCTGAATGGGTTCGGCCAGCACTTCCCAGGCCTGATCCAGGTCTTGGGCGAGTCGTGCCGGATTGATTTCGAGCTTTCCCAGGCCTTTTAGGGCCGAGTCATAGGCCAACAGGCTGTGGCCGAGCGCCACCCCCAGGTTACGCAGTACGGTGGAGTCTGTGAGATCTCGCTGCCAGCGGGATACCGGCAGTTTGTCGCTCAGGTGACGCAGCAGCGCATTAGCAACGCCCAGATTGCCCTCCGCATTTTCAAAATCGATGGGGTTGACCTTATGCGGCATGGTGGAAGAACCCACCTCGCCTTCCTTGAGTCGTTGCCTAAAGTACCCGAGCGATATGTAACCCCAGAGGTCGCGCGAGAGATCCACCAGAATGGTGTTAAAGCGCGCCAGCGCGTCAAAGTAGCCGGCCATCCAGTCGTGGGGCTCAATCTGAATGGTGTGGCTAGAAAACTCGAGCCCCAACCCTTCCACCACCCGCTGGGAAAATCCCGGCCAGTCGATATCGGGACCAGCGGCAAGGTGGGCGTTGTAATTGCCCACCGCCCCGTTCATCTTCGCGCGAGGGGCGACCGCCAAGAACGCGTCTCGGGCGATGCGCAGACGCTGCCGCACATTGCTCAATTCCTTGCCCAGGGTGGTGGGGGATGCCGTTTGACCGTGGGTGCGCGAGAGCATCGGCAGTCCTGCCGTCTGTTCAATCATCGTGCCCAGGCGATCAATCAGGGACTGCATCGCCGGCCGTATTACGTTGGCGCGCGCATCGCGCAGCATCAGGGCGTGGGACGTGTTGTTGATGTCCTCCGAGGTACAGGCAAAGTGAATGAACTCCGCCGCGGCAAGTAGCTCTGGCAGATCTTTTTCGACGGCTGCTTTTTCTTTTAACCAGTACTCCACGGCCTTGACATCATGGTTGGTCACGGATTCAATGTCTTTAATGCGTTGGGCATCGTCTGCCGAAAAATCAGTCACCCAAGCCTTAAGTCGTGCCCGTGCTGTCGCCGAAAATACAGGGAGCTCTCTCAGCCCGAGCTCGGATAGCCCTATAAGCCATGCGACTTCTACCGCCACGCGATGCTTCATGAATCCGGATTCGGACAGAAAAGGCCGCAGGCCCTCGACTTTTGCAGCATAGCGCCCATCCAGCGGCGACAGAGCGATCAGTGGAGACATTGCTTTATTTTATACTTTGTCGCCCACCAGAAAGGGATCACTCATGAAATTGATCGGTTCGCTTACCAGCCCCTATGTGCGCAAAGTGCGGGTCGCTATGATCGAAAAGCGGATGGATATCGCGTTTAAAAAAGAAGATGTCTGGTCACCTGATACGACGATCGGCGAATCAAATCCCCTGGGTAAGGTACCGGTTCTTGTGCTCGACGACGGCACCTGTTTGTTCGATTCCAGAGTGATCGTAGAATTTCTGGACGCACGCAGTCCCATGCATCGTCTGATTCCTGATAGCGGTCGGGAGCGCGCGGAGGTAAAAGTCTGGGAGGCATTGGCCGATGGTTGTCAGGATGCGGCCGTGGCCATATTGCTGGAGCGCAAACGGGCTTCCGAGATGCAGTCCCACGACTGGATCGCCCGTCAGGCGAGAAAAGTGGACGCCGCTTTGGCGTCCATGTCCCGAAGCCTGGGCAAGAGCCCTTGGTGTTATGGCAATAAGTTTTCCTTGGCCGATATTGCAGTGGGTGTGTCGCTGGGGTATCTGTGTTTCCGATTTCCGGAAAACCACTGGCCAACAACCTATCCGAATCTGCGGGCGCTCTACGAAAAACTGATGGCTCGTGAGTCGTTTAAAGACACGTTGCCTGACGCCTGAATGATTCCACCGCCTAAGCAGACTGGGCCAGCGTAGAGCACCGCAGATTGCCCCGGCGTGACGGCCCATTGGGATTCTTGGAAATCAAGCGTGAACGCGTCGGCAGACGCCTCCTCAAAGCGGCATATTGCATCGGGTTGGCGGTAACGGGTTTTAGCGGCCAGTAGTGTCATGGCAGTGGGCGCAGTACCGGAGACCCAGTTGGCTTCGATAGCGTTTAATTGGCGTGACAACAATGCCGGGTGATCATGGCCTTGTGCCACGATCAAGGTGTTCGAATCCAGCTGTTTTTGCACCACGAACCATGGCCGTCCATCGCCCGATTTATCGCCGCCAATGCCCAGGCCTTGGCGTTGGCCGAGCGTATAAAACGCAAGGCCCATATGGCGACCGAGTTCACGGCCTTCGGGTGTTTTCATGGGGCCGGGTTTGCTGGGCAAGTAGCGGTTTAGAAATTCTCGAAACGGCCGCTCGCCGATAAAACAAATACCGGTGGAGTCTTTTTTCGCGGCATTGGGCAATCCAATTTTTACGGCCAACTCGCGCACCTGCGGTTTGGTCAGATCACCGATCGGAAAAATGGTTTTCTGCAGCTGCGCTTGATTCAAGCGATGCAGAAAATAAGTCTGATCTTTGGCCTTATCCGCGCCGCGCCACAATTCCACCTGGCCGGATTCCAAGGGGTGCACCTGGGCGTAGTGCCCGGTGGCGATGCAATCTGCACCCTGTGCGATCGCATGATCCAGAAATGCTTTGAATTTAATCTCGGCATTGCACAGCACATCGGGATTGGGAGTGCGACCGGCCTGATACTCCCGTAGAAAATCTGCGAACACGCGATCTTTGTACTCGGCGGCAAAGTTGACGGCCTGCAACTCAATGCCAATGACTTCGGCCGCCGCCGCAGCGTCTAGAAAATCCTGACGGGTTGAGCAGTACTCGCCATCATCATCGTCTACCCAGTTTTTCATAAACAGACCGGTCACCTCCAAGCCGGCTTCCTTGCAGCGCCAGGCGGCGACTGAGGAGTCCACGCCTCCGGACATGCCCAGCACCACGCGTTTTCGGCCACGCAATGCAGCGGTCCATTCCAGGCGGGGATGATTCGGGCTCATAAGGGGATTCTAGTGACTTGACGCACCGCGAGAGCCTGTCCTCTCGGTTACCATTGAGGTCTTTGTTTTTCCATACTTTTACGCAGGAGAGTTGCGAATGCATCTTGGCATTCCCAAGGAGTCACTGACGGGTGAGACCCGGGTGGCCGCCACGCCAGAAACGGTAAAAAAATACGTTGCGTCCGGTCATAGTGTGACCATCGCCCGGGGGGCTGGCGCGAGCGCAAACTTCACGGATCAGGCGTATGAGGCGGTGGGGGCCAAGCTGGGGTCCCAGTCCGATGCCCTGGCGGCGGATCTGGTGCTCAAGGTCCGGATTCCCTCGGAAGAGGAAACCAGGCAAATGAAAAAGGGGGCAGTGCTCGTGGGCATGCTCAACCCCTTCGACCGGGCGGGGCTCGAGCGCCTGGCAAGTGCTGGATTGACTGCGTTTGCCATGGAGGCCGCACCTCGCACCACCCGCGCCCAGAGTCTGGATGTGCTCTCTTCTCAGGCGAACCTGGCGGGCTACAAGGCCGTGATGCTTGCCGCCGATGCCTATCCACGGATCTTCCCCATGCTGATGACCGCGGCCGGTACGGTAAAGGCCGCCCGGGTGGTGATCCTGGGGGCGGGGGTGGCCGGACTGCAGGCCATTGCCACGGCCAAGCGCTTGGGCGCCGTGGTGGAGGCATCCGACGTGCGCCCCTCTGTGAAAGAGCAGATCGAGTCCTTGGGCGCCAAATTCATTGATGTGCCCTTTGAGACCGATGAAGAGCGCGAGATCGCCCAAGGAGTGGGCGGCTATGCGCGCCCCATGCCGGAGGCCTGGATGAGGCGTCAGTCGGCGGAAGTGGCCAAACGGATCGCCGCCGCCGATATTGTGATCTCGACCGCACTGATTCCGGGCCGTAAAGCCCCAATCCTGATCACCGAGGATATGGTGCAGTCCATGAAACCCGGCTCGGTGATTGTGGATATGGCGGTGGAACAGGGCGGCAACTGCCCTTTGTCAGAGCTCGGTAAAACGGTGGCCAAGCATGGCGTGATTATTGTCGGGCAACCCAATATCGCCGCCTTAGTGCCCACGGATGCCAGCGCACTCTATGCCCGCAACCTGATGGATTTCCTGAAACTGGTCATCACCAAAGAAGGAAACTTTCACGTCCCGGCGGACGATGACATTGTCATGGCCACCTTGGTCACCAAAGACGGCGCCGTGCTGCGTAATTAATCCACGAACATTTAATTCCAAGAGAGTGATGCCATGGAAGCAATCAGCCCAACCCTGGTCAACTTAATCATTTTTGTGCTCGCCATCTACGTGGGATATCACGTGGTGTGGAACGTCACCCCGGCCTTGCATACACCGCTGATGGCGGTCACCAACGCGATCTCGGCGATTGTGATCGTGGGAGCGATGCTCGCCGCCGCGTTAACGGAGACCGCCCTGGGCATGTCCATGGGTGTTCTCGCGGTGGCCTTGGCGGCGGTAAATGTCTTCGGTGGATTTTTGGTTACCCGTCGCATGCTCGAGATGTTCAAGAAGAAAGAGAAAAAAGCACCGGTAGCCAGCAAGGAGGCTGCATAAATGAGTCTTTCTATAAACACCGTAACCTTACTTTATCTTGTAGCGTCGATCTGTTTTATTCAGGCGTTAAAGGGTCTCTCACATCCCACTACTTCCATTAAAGGAAATGTCTTTGGCATGGCCGGTATGGCGATTGCCATCCTCACGACGGTAGGTTTAATTTCGACAATGGCTCAGAGCGTTCTCGGCGGGGCGACACTGTCGAAAGGGTTTGGATTGGTCATTGCGGGGCTCGTGGTGGGCGGAGGCATTGGCGCGATCATGGCCAAGCGGGTAGAGATGACGAAGATGCCGGAGCTCGTTGCATTCATGCACTCCATGATCGGTTTATCCGCGGTGTTCATCGCAATTGCGGCGGTCGCCGAGCCGTATGCGCTCAATATCACGCAAAAGGGCGCTCCTATTCCTGTGGGCAACCGATTGGAACTCTTTTTAGGCGCGGCCATTGGTGCGATCACCTTTAGCGGCTCGGTCATCGCTTTTGGCAAGCTCTCCGGTAAGTACAAGTTCCGCTTATTCCAAGGAGCCCCAGTAGTGTTTTCTGGGCAGCACATCCTGAATCTGATTCTCGGCATTGCCACGATCGGTCTTGGTTTGGTGTTTATGTTTACAGAGAACTGGACGGCTTTCTTTGCGATGCTGGCTCTCTCCTTTGTGCTTGGCGTATTGATCATCATTCCCATTGGGGGTGCCGACATGCCGGTGGTGGTGTCGATGCTGAATAGTTATTCCGGGTGGGCAGCGGCGGGCATTGGTTTTAGTCTGAATAATTCCATGTTGATCATCGCTGGTTCGCTCGTCGGATCAAGTGGCGCAATTTTGTCTTACATTATGTGTAAGGCCATGAACCGATCGTTTTTCAACGTGATTCTGGGCGGGTTTGGCGGTGAGGCCGGCGCGGTGGCTCAAGGCGGCGGCGAGCAGCGACCGGTGAAAAGCGGTTCGCCCGATGATGCGGCTTTCATGCTGACGAATGCGGAGACCGTGGTCATCGTGCCGGGATATGGTCTGGCGGTTGCGCGTGCTCAACATGCGCTCAAGGAACTTACAGAGAAGCTCACCCACAAGGGAATCAGCGTCAAGTATGCAATACACCCGGTGGCCGGCCGCATGCCAGGCCATATGAACGTCTTGCTCGCCGAGGCTGAAGTTCCCTATGACCAGGTCTTTGAGATGGAGGACATCAATTCCGAATTCGGCCAGACCGATGTGGTGTTGGTGCTCGGCGCCAACGATGTCGTGAATCCGGCCGCAAGAACCCCCGGCTCGCCAATATTTGGTATGCCCATCCTAGAAGCCTATAAGGCCAAAACGGTAATTGTGAATAAGCGTTCGATGGCCGCCGGTTATGCGGGTCTCGATAATGACCTGTTTTACATGAATCAAACCATGATGGTCTTCGGAGACGCTAAGAAAGTTGTGGAGGACATGGTTAAAGCCGTTGATTAAAATTGTTTATCGATTCCTGAACTACAGCGTAGCGATCAATCTTGCCGCTCGGTAAGCACGGGAAAGACTCAGTCCGGAATATTTTCGATGGCCACATGTGTTTGGGTAACTTAGATCTAGCATGAAGAATAACTTCACGCTCTGATAATTCGCTGTTCGCTGTATAAGATAAACCTATCAAGTTACCGAACACTTTATCCGGCAGGCCGAATGCTACGCAATTTGCTAGCTGGGGCAACTCGGAAATAACCCGTTCGATTTCTGCTGGATATATGATCAAACCACCGGATTCAAAGCTCTCATTTGTGCGCCCAAGGAATATAAGATTCCCGTCACTATCAAGTCGGCCAAGATCTCCAGAGCGAAAATACCCGTCGCTGGTGAGGGCATTAGACCAACGATCGGGATCGCCCCAGTATCCGTCGCACAAACAATCGCTGAGGACTTCAATCTCACCGTCTTGCTGATGATCACCGCCGGATATTCTAACTTTTGATCCACTAATCGCGAGGCCCAGGTGCTGCGTATCACTCCCTTTTTTATACTGAACCGCTGTCGCGCATGCAGTTTCTGACATTCCATAAATTTCCCAAAAATCGAAATCAAACCTATCAAGAATCATGCGCTTGAACTCAGGCTCTGCTAGCGCTGAGCTAGTGACTAAACAACGAAATCCAGCCAATAACGTAGGGTTATCCAGAAAGCTTGATTGCAGAATCTTTAGGTGAGTGGAAACTGGAATAGCAAAGCTTACAGAATAGGTTTTAGCCGCATGTATCCATAATTCTGGACTAAAAGGATATGCTTTAACTAGCGTTGCTCCAGTAAGCATTGAAAGAAAAAAATGTCTCTGTCCAAGACTGTGGTGCAAGGGTGTCGGGCAGAGGATAACATCGTCTCTCGACACGTTGAACAGATTTGCGCTTTGAAGCGTTCGGCGAAGTTTGGTTTTCTGTGAGAAGGCAATCGGTTTTGGCTTTCCTGTAGACCCAGAAGAATGGGTAACAATAAATGGGAGGAACTCCGACAGCGGCTGCTCTCCTTTAATGACTTCCCAGTTTGACTCTATATTGCTTAATTCATTCAAACTCATCTCGGAAGACTGATTAAGACTTAGATGTGGGCTAGCGAGCAAGGTTTGATCTGGTAAAGCGGAGAGAGTTTCACGAATTTGACCAATTGGTTCGCGATCACTCAGAGGAACGAAACAGCGATCCGACGCAGCACAGGCGAGCAAAAGGGGAAGCGCTGTTAGCGACGGTTCACCAAGGTATGCGACTATTTTCTCACTGCGCTTTGCTAGGATGTCGGCATACTGCGTTGCTTTGGCTAACATTTCTCGATAACTAAGAAGTTCACCAGAGCGAGCATCAATTACCGCCGCTTTATTTCGTTCTGCCGTCGCTACTCTGCAGAACGTATCCCAGACTACGCGATTCATACGACTTGATCGACCGCAGAACGTAGTCGTCTCAAGGTTATTTCACCAGTCATTAAGTCCGCGAGATCTAGTCGCCTACCCGTGACGAGCTCAATTTCCAATAAAAGTTGCATAAGGTCGAAACTATCCAGCAGCTCTGAGCGGTAAACACAAACATTCTCATTTGACGGGAGAGCCTTGCCGAGTATGGCAAAAGCGTATGCTACGGGGTCCGAATCCAAGTCTAATATTTCCTTTTGTCGACTAAATCCCAAGAAAGTCTCTCGCCAGCGCTGATATCACGTGATGCGCGGCACCCAATAACATCGGGAAGATATTTTGGGGGGATTCCAAAACAAGGACGAATCGAGCGCACATTGTCCGCGGTAAACCGATCACCCCGTCTTATATTCTCGACCACGTAAAGGGAGCGTCGGCCACTCATCGATGGTTTGGCAATATCCGGAATCTCTAGAGTTGGCTCGCCTAATGAACTGAAAACAGCACTTATTGTATTTTTTAAAGCTGGTAGCGCATCTAATGACATGGAAAAAGTAGCGTCAACAGAGGAGCTATCATCTGGCAAGCGAAAGTGTTTCTCAATCATCGTCGCACCAAGCACCGTTGCTGCATAAGATGCCTCCGGCCCAAGCGTGTGATCAGATAACCCGACAGCACAACTATAGTGTTCGCGTAACCACGGAATAGTAAGGAGATTCATATCTGAGACTGGTGTCGGATAGGCTGATACACATTTTAAAATCATAAGAGGTGCGTTGTGCCGGCGTACAACTGCCACGGCTTCGTCTAAGTCAGACTGACTTGCCAAGCCGGTAGACATCACTACTGGCTTTTTGGTCCGTGCACAAGCCTCAATAAGACCCAAATCAGTAATCTCTGGCGATGCTATTTTATACATCGGACAGCTAAGCTCTTCGAGAAACTTAACCGCACTCGGGTCAAATGGTGACGCCCAAACCGGTAAATCGATGCGACGAGACTCCTCAAACACTGAGATAATCCAATCCCATGGCGTATGGGCCTTCTCGTAAAGTTCGTAAAGAGTGTTATAGCTAGACCAGTCATTGTCCGCGGAAATTCGGAAATCCGGTGCGTCAGAACGAATCGTTATCGTATCTGGACGATATACTTGTACCTTGAGTAAATCTGCACCGGCAGATTTAGCGGCTCGTGCAAATCGAACTGCCGCTTCTCGGCTACCTTGGTGATTGCCACTCATTTCGACGCAAATTGCTGGCGGGGAAATTCGGTTTAGTTTAAACAATGATAGTAGTTGTGTCTCGGCACTCACAGACTTATCCACTGAGAAGATTGAAAAGAACGCGTTGCGGCATCTAGAAATCGTATTCCGTCAAAAGCGTCTTCAATGGGACGAATCCACCGATTGCGCTCGCCCAGGTTACGGACTGCATGAAAATCTTCCGCTAAATCAGAATAAAAATTAGCGAATGCTTCGACAAATCCGGTAGGATGCCCTGCCTTAAACCGATCACGTCGCGCAGCTGCGTTTCTGATAGCCCCTCGATTTACGAGAGTACGATTTGAGTTGAGATCAATTTGAGTGAGGTGGTCTGGATCCATCTGATGCCAGATCAACGCCCCATCGTCTCCATATACTTCAATTTGGAGCCCGTTTTTAATACCAAGATGTGCCTTTGACATCCAATAACTAACCCGAATACCGTCCTCGCGCTCCTCCCAAATCTCGACATTATCAATCACATTAAAGCTATTCACGAGTTGATGCATTCTCGCTATGACCCGACTACGTGATTTTCCAATGGCCATGCGGACTAGGTGATGTAGGTGTGTCCCGAGGTCCAGCATGATCATGGGAATTTCGGTATCTCTTTGACGCCAATTCTGTGGCTTACCCACGATACCCTCCCGGGCAAAACCATCACTGGGCATCATTATTCGAACACTGTGAACTCTACCGATGCACATCTCCTCAAGCCTCAGTACTAACTCGCGAAACATAGGGTAACCAGAGTAGTTATGTATGAAGCGCATCTGGATCGAATTTGCCGTCGAAAGGGCTTTGAGAAGTACTGGAATCTCTGACGTGCCGCATACAATGGGCTTCTCTGTTACAAAAGAAATGCCCCTTGCAGCAACCTCCGATAAGTGTTCTAGGTGTTGGGTAGAGGGAGTCAATATGGCCAGTAGGTCGATAGACCTCTTGTGTTCATCTAGCCAGTTACCTAGTGACTTCGGATGTCGGATCCAGGGTAGACCGTAGAAAGCATGACTTTGACGATTACGCTCTTCGACGTCTGAGAACAGACATGGCCCCAGTCGGTAGGTGCCATCCATGCGAAGTGCAGCGACGTGACATCCTCCCACTGCAGAGTCAAGCCCACCGCCGATGATGCCTATCGTTAAAGGGGTATTCAAAAGCTTGATTTCCTCTCCAAGACAACAAAACCTTCGTTCGTGCCAGGAAATAGTCGCGCAGCAGCAGCCTGCGCTCGCAGCCCAGCGTCAACAAACCCATACCTACGGTTTAACATTATAACGGAGCGATTTTCGCGACGTATCGTGGCAATCCATAGATGGTCGGGATACCTTTCCGCACAGTAACTAAGCTGCCAGTCCAGTAATCTAATCGCGGCGTCAAAGCTCGGGCTCTCGCTAGCGGGAAACCACCCCCCGATTAAATAGTTGCAATCATCAACTCTGCATGCCTTATGCCAAAAGAAAACCTCTGACCCGGATGTGCCCTCTAGGACAAAACGTTCAGTAGTCGGTTGTTTACACCACCACAGAATATGTTCTGGCCATGAAATAAAATGTTCTTTGTGGGTTGAAAGTGCCCTAACTCTTTCGGAATTTCGTGCATTTAGAAATGCTTCAGCATCGAAAATGTGACACTTGCGAATACCTTGTGGTGAAGACTTCCGCGCGGGAACTTCTAGGGGTCTTCCGCACAGCAGATCATTTATTGAAGATGCAACTTTCGTCACTCCAAGGTGATTTAAACAAGATGAGTATTGGAAGAGGATTTTCGAAAAACAAGAATACTCGTTTAAAGCGAGAGAGATTATGTCATTAATAAGAGCAGCATCGCGCATTTCACTGTTAGTCAGATGCAATGCATGCCCAAGCATTAACCATCCATCTCTGTCCGATGTCTGGGTTTGTGAAATAGGAAAGCTAATCGGCAAGGTACCTTGCAATATTGCCTCATAAAGAGACGTACTAGCGGGCCCTACCACGATACTATAGTCGGACCAAAGACTATCTCGCTGTCTTTGCCACCCCATGACATTATCGGATTCTCTCGTGAATCCAGAGGCCTCCAGCCAGGCGTAAGAGTGACTGCTGGTGCACAGCCATGTTATTCGAAGCCCCCTCTCTCGTGCGACCTTGCTTGTAACCTCATATATTAGGGCGGCACGCGAGAAGTCGCCGTTGCCACCGGCATGCAAAATCATTGATTGAGGCGGTCCTGACCGCGGGGAAAGTCGCGGACTATCGGTTATAAAAAAATTTGGACCAAGAAGTTCAAAGTGAGAGATGTCGCGATGCTTCGGTTTGGCGCTGTAATCGATGCGCAAGTCCGCACCGACGAGCACTCCTAAATCATCAATCGCAACAATTAATATACCTGCGTCAGAAACAATGCGTAACCAAGAATTCGAAATTCGATAGCTATCTACAATAACTAAACGAGTTCCGTGACTACGCGCAAGTTCAACTAGATTTGATGCGTCCGAATCTTCGTCTGAAAATTTCCGGATTAGAGCAACTGGACCTGATAGTTGGAGAGGTAAATCGCCACAGTTATCATCGAGAACAAAAAGAGAGTCCAATGAAAATCTGGCGAGGGCGCGGGCAAGTACATTACATCGCTTGAGATGCCCAACGCCAGAACCGGGAAAAAAATCACATCTAATAATTATGGGGCTTGTCACAAAGTGTCTCTTAGACTGAAGAGACGCTGAGCGAACAGAAGATCTTCCGGCTCATCTATATCAATAGACTCAAGTCGACTAAGTTCGATGCCGTGAGTCTTTGCGCGAAAAGAGTGAGAATCAGATAGCCACGCCGCTCTCCTACCGAAGCTAAACTGCCCTGCATCGTGGTACATCTTGGGCAAATCTTGCGACCGACTCAATAAAAATTCCGGATTTCTCATCGAGATAAAACCATCGTCGTCGCGAAGAAGCGCCCTCTGCGGGGGGCTGTCATAGCGACAAACGCCAATTACGTAGTCTAAGCTAATGTTCTTTTGAAGAATCTCATAGGCCGCTCTTAAGCGGCTAGGATCCAAAAATACTGCTGTTGCTAGGATCAAGCAAACGAAATCCGCGTGCGGCGAGTTCTCTATCGCGTGCCTTACCACAGGCTGTAGTGGTGTAATGCCGTCACTCAGTTCTGCGGGCCGCCAGATGATCTCCGCACCGCCGCGATTTGCCTGATCTGCAATCTCCTCATCATCTGTTGACACGACAACGCGATTAAAGACTTTGCTGTCTTTTGCAATCTTTAGCACTCGAGAGACTGCCGGCTCACCACCAAATTTAGCTAGATTTTTTCGGGGAATGCGAACACTACCCCTCCGCGCGGGAATAATGGCGCAGGTTTTGGTCGGGGCATTAAGCATATCCACGATGATCGGATACTCAGAGGTTTAGATGAAATAATCTCAAATAAGGCGGGTAAGTATCATTTGCTAACAGCATCCTTCTAGCTGATGAGTTGGAGAAAACGCATGATATTTGGTCTGCCTTCCGATAGCATCAATAACCGGTTGTCATCAGGAACACCTCGAAGTTCTGGCGAGTAAGTGCTCGGTAATTGTGAGCGTTCGAGCATTCTGAGTGAGTAGTAATGTGATGCTCTGGATAGCAAGGACTCGTATTTAGGCCAAAATTCTTCTATCCAGTTATGAATCTCTATGATGATCATTGCACCACGCATTGCAGCAAGACAATGCTCATCAAACAAGTCAAATTCGGCACCTTCAATGTCACACAGCACAACCGTATTTGACCAATCTACATCTTTTAGCGCAGTTGGAATATTTGAATCCGCCGCGCCGAAGATTCGAAGGCGGTTGGACACGCCATTTTTAACAGCGACTCGCGATATTGTCTCGCGTCCGGTTTGAGTAAGCTCGAAGCTATCAGCAGTATCAAATCTATTATTGAAAAGTGTACCAACACAGTAATATCCATCCGCCGCTCCAATATCGACAAAGTGGCGCTTGTCAAGAAACTCTGCAGCGGAGAGAGCTTCTAATACCTCTAGCTCGTAACATCCAAGCAGCATCGACGCAAGATCTGCGCTGCCCCAGGCGGGATCGGAATCAAGTTGGAGACCCTCAAATGGACCCCGAATCACTCTTCCCTTGCTCTTCTGGAAAAAATCGTACGAGAGTCGTTGACGACGTTGAGCAACAGTCTCATTCCTAAACGCTTTTTTTTGCTCTATCGTAAGTTGCTGTTGATCAAGAAGAATATCGGAGAAAAACTCCCGCTCTGAACGAAGAATGGATTCTAAGCTACTCATAGTCGTTGTTTAAGAACAATTGTAGTATTCATTTGACTGGTAGTTTTCAATGTCGGAGCATACGACATTTAAGTTTTCCATTATATCGCCATAGCGCTCAATGATGATGTCACGCCCACGCGTACTTGGCGTTTGGCAGAAGCTCACAAAATCCGCATTTGAATACACCTGCGGGATGTCGTCAAAAACTTCATGGTCACAATTGAAGACCGCTACTGGACATCCGTCATAAGCGGCGTCTAAGAGTGCCGTAGACGGCGTCGAAATTACTGCCGAGCAATATACCGTAAGGTCGCTCAATGACATACCCCCAAATGCCCCAAAATGCTGCCGCGCAAAAACGATATTGTTAAATCCCTCACATAATTCAGTTTCAAAAAGTCTATCTACTTTTCGAGTCTTTCCCCGATGTGGTCGAACAATAAATAAGTAGTCGGGCAGTTCTGATGCTGCGTGTCGAATCATCGCCGAGAGTTTAGTCATCGCTTCGTTAGAAAAGCGTCCGCCTCCCCAGCGAAATGAGTGGCAAATAAGAATTATTCCTGCGCGATTTTTAATAAGCTCAGAAGCTTTATTCGAAGGTGACTTACGCGGCAATAAGACCTGCTTTAAAAAACCTGAGATTTTTATTTTGGGCAATTCCCCTGCAGCAAATAAAGCTCTATTTGCTAACGGTTCTTGGAAAAGATATATTCGACACGCGTAAAAACTCCAGGGTGGGGGCTCAATCGTCGCAATATTTATGCCTCCTTGGATTACGCCATGCTGGAAGTAAAACATGGGCACTCCAGACTTTGCGAGGAACCGAAGTCTCGGTCCGTGGCTCGTAATGTCTCTTGAAGGCTCTCCGGCGGTGAGCAATAGGTCGAATGTACCAACTAAGCGCCTATAGAAGAGCCACGATTTCATCCATTTATTCGGCCGAATAATTGGGTCAATCCCGTAACCTTTGAGGAGTCTGACCACATCGGGCTCCCGTCGAGCCAGCCCGGATGTGAGAAACACCCGAAACATGACTCCTCCTCGCTTTGCGAGTTCTAAAAGTATTGGACCAAATAGTTCAAACTCGGGCCGACCATCAAGAAAAACACCGACCGTTGTCATTCCGTGTAACGCTCTGGGTTTACTCATCTCGAAAAAGTTGCGGGAACTTTATTGCGTAATAAACCCAGTATTGCGTCGCCTATGTTCACGCGATTTTGACGCTTTTCTTCGGTGGTCATTTTGCGCTCCAATTGTCTTTGAAGAGACCCACAGTGCGAATGACCGATCAATCGAGCGACTGCAGTTTCCAGCTCGACATCTGGAGGGAATGGCTCAAGAAGCTGTCGGATCTCAAGGTCCGGTGTGTAACGAGTCACCCCGGGTAGTCCCTGCATCCAAGCGTCCCCGAATACGAGGGCTCTGCGACGGAAAGTCAAGGCTTCCCACGCGACCGTACCGGAAATCGTTGCAACAAAGCGTGAATTTGATATGAGATCGTATGTCGACGTCTGTGCCGGGACCCAACGTACATTTCGAATGCGATCTAGCCTGTGAAAAAATATCGACGATCGATACTGGCTCGTTTGCTTGGGATTCTCTTTGACATATATGATCCAGTCGCTTGGAAGGATAGTAGATAAATGCTCAACAGCGAGGAGTTGATCTCTGTATCTCCCCCCAAGCACTCCACTGGTCATCTCGGGCTGCAAATGGAGCGCGAAGTAAACATAAGGACGCTCATAAACAGGATAACTGAACTCTCTCCTAATAAGTGCCTTTGCGTACTCGACTAAATCTGGATGAAAAAAACGTGCGAAAGGATCTCTCCAATGCGGCAGCTCTCTCATGATGCTGTGTATCGCCCTTAAGAAGTATAAAAAGCGGTGTGGACGAATGAACATTCCACGATCTTGAGTGACCGCATGTGCAATGAGGTGAAAAAATGCTCGTAATGTTAAATGTCCTCGACGTATATCTTTTTGGTTACCTTGCTGGATTCCAGCCATGTAGTTCAAATCATGCGGGCTATTCCATTCAATCTTGAATTTCAACTCCTGAACCGACGAGTTGACAGTAACGTGTCCATAGTCAGAAATATTTCCCATTGATACAAACTGCCCGGGAAAGTGACTTGGTCGCAAAATGAGAGTTCGTAAATTTAGCAATCTGGCAATACGATAGAGCAAGCTATCATAAAAAAGGTGAGGGATATCAAAAAATAGTATTGTGTCGATATTCTCTTGCTTTAGAATATCGGCGAGCCGGTCTGCGACGATGCATACGTAATGTACATATTCGTCTGGATGCTGCAGTCGATGTGAGCGGTAGTGATGACCAGGTGAAGCGCGTTGAAGCGTATCAACAGCTTCTTGGAGAATAGTCTCAAATTCTTGAGCCGAAGTTAGGATCTTTCCAGAACCGGTAAACAGACTGGACGACATAATATGCCCACGGGTGCCGCTGCCAAGGGTCATTCTTAACAAGCTTGATGCTTTATAGTCGCAGTTTCGGTGGCCAATGGTTAGAACATAACAGAGATCATCCGGAGCGCGTGACTGAAGTTCTCGAACGATTTCGGAGTGGTTTAGTGAAGGTGTAACAGCGAGCAGACGCATTGTAAGGGCTTGTCTAGGATTTTCGAAAAAAGTTCAATGTGATTTGGCGTGAATTAATTTTACGACTTTAGCAATCTTCTCCTAGCTGGCTCAAGTTTTTGGGTATTTATACTATGTGTCGTACGCCCCCCATTGGTTTGGCAAATACAGACGGGTAGATGTCGCCTGAAAAAAGCCAATTTAATAAAATAATTCACTGGAGAACATTGTTACTATTTTCCTTGGCAGGATGAGTTTCCCGAAACCTCAGTTAGTTTCATGTTAGAGAACAAGGTAGTGTTAAAGATGATATTAAAATAGTATCTAAGTTTTCTGCTGATACAATGCTATGCGTTAGCGTTCAAAAATTTGACTAATCTTCTTTGGGTAGGTTTTAAATTAGGCGGCGAAAATAATGATGCTTGGGGGTGGGTGTGTTTTCTAAAAAGTCAATACTTGTTACCGGGGGTACAGGCTCTTTCGGAAATGCCTTCGTTTCCAAGGTGCTCTGTACTTACCCAGACGTTAAACGTCTAGTGGTTTTTAGTAGGGATGAGCTCAAACAATATGAAATGAGTCAAAAATTTCCCTCTGATAGGTATCCTGCAATTCGCTATTTTATTGGCGACATCCGCGATGAGAAACGTCTGCGTCGCGCGCTAGAGGGAATTGATTATGTCGTCCATGCCTCGGCATTAAAGCAGGTACCAACTGCTGAATATAATCCGTTTGAGTGTATCTCTACTAATGTGATAGGGGCGCAGAATTTAATTGAGGCGTGTCTTGATCTGGGAGTCCAAAAGGTCATTGCGCTATCGACCGACAAAGCGGCTGCTCCAATAAATCTTTATGGGGCGACAAAATTATGCTCAGATAAATTGTTTATTGCCGCGAATAATGTAAAAGGTTCTCGCTCGATAAAGTTTAGTGTCGTTCGCTACGGTAATGTTATGGGCAGCAGAGGCTCCGTAATCCCGTTTTTCCTTAGTCGTAGGCGCACTGGAGTGTTGCCTATCACTGATCCTAATATGACACGGTTTAATATAACTTTAGATGAAGGGGTTGAGATGGTGCTTTGGGCCTTCGAAAACTCCGACGGGGGAGAGATTTTTGTCCCCAAAATTCCGAGCTATCGCATTACAGATTTAGCGCAAGCCGTGGACGCTAGCTGTCGGCAAGAGGTAGTCGGAATTCGCCCCGGCGAGAAGGTTCATGAAGAAATGATCACCGCTAGTGATAGCTTAAATACTGTCGATCTCGGCCGTTATTATGCGATTCTTCCAGCCAAGATTATGGCTAACATAGACGGTTATTGCGCACAGAGGAAAGCGAAAAGAGTAACGGAAGGCTTTTCATACAATAGCGGCACTAATGAGACATTTCTTGACATTAGCCAACTTAAGAGCTTGATTAGCTCTCTCTCGCAGTAATCTTTTACATAATTTTTTTTAATTTTTTGTGCGAACTTCAAGATTGTTGCCGGATATTTTTTAAGTCTGGGAGCGGGATGCCCAATCGTCGATAAGAGGCTGTGCTTTTTACCCAATGAAAAACAGATTGAAACCTATACCCTACGCTAGACAAGATATATCAAGGGATGACATTAATGCAGTTATAGAAGTATTGCATTCTGATTTTCTCACTCAGGGGCCAACAGTACCAGCTTTCGAGCATGACTTACGAGTAAAGATCGGTGTTAATCATGCCGTAGCAGTGAGTAGCGCTACAGCGGCCTTACACATTACGTGTTTAGCACTTGGATTAAAATCGGAAGATTGGTTGTGGACAACGTCAATCTCATTCGTTGCCTCAGCAAACTGCGCGCTTTATTGCGGGGCAAAGGTTGATTTCGTCGATATAGACCCGATAACTTGCAATCTTAGTATTACTAAGCTGCAGGCGAAATTAGAGATAGCCGAAAAGAATGGCCGGTTGCCAAGAATTCTGGTCGTTGTTCATTTAGGCGGCAATTCTGTCGATATGCAAGAGATTGCAAAGTTATCAGAGCGATATGGATTTAGCGTCATCGAGGATGCCTCGCATGCTTTAGGTGGCAAGTACCAGGGGCAATATGTGGGTAGCTGTCGTTACAGTGATGCCACTATTTTCAGTTTTCATCCGGTAAAGATAATCACGTCTGCCGAGGGCGGAATGATTACGACCAATTCGGAGTCATTGGCAAAAAAACTGCTCTTGCTACGTAGCCATGGTATTACGCGTGACGTTAAAAATATGCATTCTCCGTCCGACAGCAGCCTCTATTATGAGCAGGTTGATCTCGGATATAACTACCGTTTATCCGATGTTTGTGCTGCGCTCGGCAAAAGTCAGTTGACACGGTTAGAGGCTTTCGTAGAGCGAAGACAGTATCTTGCGGCTGAATACGAGAGGGAGTTAAGTACGCTTCCTTTAATAAGCGTTAAGCAGGGAAGAGAATCGTATTCCAGCTACCATCTTTACATCGTACGATTGGATCTACACACTATTCAACGCTCTAAAGAAGAAATTAACCTTCTAATGAAAAGCAAAGGCATTAACCTAAGTTTTCACTACATCCCAATTTACCGGCATCCTTTTTATCGCCGGTTAGGTTTTGACTCCCGGGATTTTCCGGAGTCGGAGCGCTACTATTCGGACGCTCTGACCTTACCGCTATATCCGAGTATGAGTGACAGTGATCATCGACGGGTGATAACAGCTTTTCGGGGAGTGTTTGTTTCTTAACGTCACTTTACGTGTCTGAAAGCGTAAAAAAACCCAGGCTATAAGCCTGGGTTTTTTTAGTGCTGTTAAGCCTTAGAACGAGTGGGTTACACCAACGCCCCACATACGAAGGCTCTGGTCAGCAGTAGCCGAGGTGTCAACTGTCAGCTTGCCAACGATTCCGTAGGCATTGGTACGCTTGCTCAATGCGTAGCGTGCGCCAATGTTGTAGCCCACGACATCGCCGTTATAGCCACCGGCTGTTGCTCTGTTTTCGCCGCCGCTATACGAAGCGAACAAACCCAGATTGCCAACCGGCACTCGAACACCGACGTTCCAAACCGCGGCTTTCGGGTCATTTCCCGAGGGGCCAGTAACGTTATCGAGGCTACCGTACTGTGCGAACGTCTGGATAGCACCAAAGTCATAGGATGCGCCAGCAATGATTGTGTCCATGTTGCGCTCAGCGGCAGCGGTCTGTGCGTCATTGCTGTTTCTTGCGTACACCGCTTGTGCTGACAGCGCACCAGCACTGTACTTAGCGGTCAGTTGGTA
>JACCDL010438669.1_pt1 | contig 27808 bp, 20 predicted proteins | sample 7441931 | NCBI WGS metagenome assembly JACCDL01 (sample SAMN15323437, study PRJNA562643) | freshwater metagenome | isolation source: river surface water | place: USA:Blue River Watershed | collected 2017-08-16 | reverse complement strand
GGATGGGTGGGTAATGGTAATTTATATGGTAAGCAACTGGGATTGCTTATGCAGGTGCATATCCAGTATACTGATGGTTCAACTGAAGTATTGTTGACGGATGAAAGTTGGAAATCTTCTTATGGTTCTGTTCAGCTTTCAGAAATTTATGATGGAGAAACAATTGACCATACTAAAGATCAGAAAGGATGGAATACTAATTCCTTCAATGATTCAAAATGGGTGCCAGTCAAGGTAATGCATTCAGGGTATGCACATTTGACTGCTACCTATAACCAGCCTGTGAAAAAACATGAAGAATTCAAAGCTGTTAAATTGATTGTTACACCCAAAGGCGAGCGGGTAATTGATTTTGGGCAAAACTTGGTTGGTTGGGTGAAGCTAAAGGCTAGTGGTAAAAAAGGTGATCGAATCAATATTCAACATGCAGAAGTATTGGATAAGTTTGGAAATTTCTATACTGAAAACATGCGTTCTGCTAAAACAACTGCCTCTTATATTTTAAGTGGAGAAGGAGAAGAGTCATTTGAACCTCATTTTACATTTTATGGATTTAGGTATATAAAAGTTGAAGGTGATTTAACTGAGATTAAACCTGCTGATTTTACAGCAGTAACATTGTATTCTGATATGCCTTTGACAGGAAGCTTTCAATCTTCTCATCCATTGGTTAATCAACTTCAGCATAATATCCAATGGGGACAAAGAGGAAATTTTTTAGATGTGCCTACTGATTGTCCGCAGCGTGATGAACGTTTGGGTTGGACAGGCGATGCACAGGCTTTTTCAAGGACAGCTGCATTTAATTTTAATGTCCATAATTTCTTTGCTAAATGGCTGAGAGATGTTGAGGCAGATCAATTACAGAATGGTAGTGTTCCTTTTGTTGTACCAAATGTATTGGGACAAAACTCAGCTGGTTCAGCGGGATGGGCTGATGCTGCAACTATTATTCCATGGAACCTTTATTTGGTGTATGGGGATAAACGCATCTTAGCCAATCAATACAATTCTATGAAGAATTGGGTGAGTTTTATGGAGAGTAAGTCGACAAACGATTTATGGAACACAGGATTTCATTTTGGGGACTGGTTGTTTTATAGACCTTTTGATGATAACGATGGCAGAGCTGCCGTTACCGATAAGTATTTGATTGCACAATGTTTTTATGCGCATTCTACACAATTGTTGATCAATGCAGCACAAGTATTGGGCAATACCAAAGATGTGGAATTGTATACCACCAAGCTCGCCAAAATTAAAGCAGCATTTTTAAATGAGTATGTTACACCTTCTGGGAGATTGGTTTCTGGAACGCAAACTGCTATGGTTTTGGCTTTGAATTTTGATATGTTGCCTGAGCAGATGCGTGCTGAAACTGCCGAGAGGTTAGTCGAGAACATTAAATCTTATGGCACGCATTTATCAACAGGATTTTTGGGAACGCCTTATCTGACTGATGTGTTAACCAGATTCGGGAAAACGGATATTGCATATAAATTGTTACTGCAAGAGACTTTCCCTTCATGGTTATATCCAGTTAAAATGGGAGCGACGACCATTTGGGAAAGATGGGGTGGCATTAGACCTGATAGTACGTTTGAACCAGCAAGCATGAACTCATTTAATCATTATGCCTATGGAGCAATTGGTGATTGGATGTACAGAAGAATGGCAGGTATTGATAATGATGGATCGTCTGTAGCTTATAAACGAATCAAGATTCAACCTTATTTAGGAGAGGGCTTTACGCAAGCTGGTGCTACACTAAAAACCTATTATGGGGTGGTTTCAAACAGTTGGAAGATGGATGGTAAAAAGTTGCAAATGACTTCTGAAGTGCCAGTTAATACTTCTGCCATCATTTATGTGCCATCAAAAAATACAGTAAGTGTTAATGGAAAGCCCATTGATTCATCAATGGGCTTGAAGTACTTGAGGACTGAAAACGGTAATTCCGTTTTTGAGGCAGGCTCAGGAAAGTATGTATTTGAAACTGAATTAAACTAGAGATTATAATTCTATTCCTGCTAGTGATAAACTCAATTTCTTTAATTCATCTATCTCCGTATTTTCTACAATATTGTTGGGCATAAGGATGAGCGAAGTTTTATTTGTCTTCCACCAATCTCTGTGCAATAAAGAGGTGTAGGGAATTGTGCCAATCAAATAACTTCTTTCATTTCCTGAATGCCATTCTTCAATCGTGTTAAATTCTTCTTTTGGAATGTGTTTAAGATCTGTAAAACTGATATAAACCCTCAAGTGGAAATCATTTGATAATTCAGCAGGTGTGTGTTGATATAGTTTTTTGTACTCATATCTGTAGCCATAACGCAAGGCAGCAATATCACTCAAGACAGCTGAGGCTGTTGGGAAGCTCCCAGCGCCCTTTCCATAGAAAAATTGCTTGTCGGCAAATCCACTTTCAATGACTACGCCATTGTATTCGTTTTTTACGAAATACAATTGATCGTTTTGTTCTACAAATTGTGGTAGAAGGAAGGCTGCAACTTTACCATTTTGCAGTTTCTTCGCTTGAGCAACCAATTTTATTGATTGGTTTTTAGCAGCTGCAACTTTTGCATCCAATTCATCTATTTGTGTAATACCATTGAACAGCATTTCATCAATCGTAATATTGATTCCATAACTGTGTGCTAGTAATAGTACCCATTTATTGGCTGCGTCAAAACCTTCAATATCTAGCGTGGGATCTGATTCAGCAAATCCTAATTGTTGGGCCAGTAAAAGTGCTTCTTTGAAGTTTAGTTTTTCTTCAAACATTTTGGTGAGAATGAAATTGGTCGATCCATTCACAATGGCCTTTATAGCGTGAAGTAAATCATTGTCGTAGTATTCTTCTAAATTCCTGATTACAGGTATAGAAGCACAAGCAGACGCTTCATACAGAAGTGATTTTCCGGAAGTTTCTTGTAGTTTAATCAGTTCGGGTAAGTGTTCGGCAAGCATTTTTTTACTAGCGCTCACTACGTCTTTCCCATTTTTTAGGGCAGTCGTTACAATGTCATAACCTGCAATACTATCATTGATAACTTCAACAACAACATTGATTTCAGGGTCGAATAGAATATCGTTTTTATCCGACGTAAACAATGATGCTGGTGCATTTCTTTTCTTTGCTGTATTCTTGATACAAACTTTTTTAATTGACGCTTTTAATGAAGGTGTTTGTTTAAGGATTTTATAAAGTCCTTCTCCCACCACACCAAATCCAAACATGCCAATTACGAGTGTTTTTTCAGATCCCATCTTTAGAATATTTATTGTTGTTGTTTAAGTAGGTTTGATAAAATGGCATTTAGTTTTTCATTTTCCAATAGGAAGCCATCATGTCCATAGAAAGAGTCGAGTATCTCCAGTTTTGCCCCTGGTATGTGGTCAACCAGATATTGCTGTTCATTAAGTGGATAGAGTATATCTGATGAAATACCAATCACAAGTGTTTTGGCTTGAATTTTTGAAAGTCGCTCTTCAGCTTCTACTGTTCCTCTTCCCAAATGGTGGCTATCCATTGACTTCGTCAGCATATAATAACTCAAAGCATTAAATCTTTTCGCCAGTTTTTCTCCTTGGTATTTTTGATACGACTCACTTCTGGTAAACTCAATGGCTTTATCAACATCCTGTTGGGTTTTATCATAAGTGTCATATGTCCTGTAACTGATCAATGCAATGGATCTAGCTACTTTCATTCCTTCCATACCTGCTGATGGAGAATGTTCTTTCCAAGTAGGATCTGTTTCAATGCACATTCTTTGAGAGGCATTGAATGCTTTTCCCCAAGGTGAATGAAATGCATTCGTAGCAATAGGTACAATGAAATCAAATAAGGATGGTTGCTCACAAGCCCAAGCCAAGAGTTGTTGTCCGCCCATTGATCCGCCAATTCCTAATAAAATATTTTCTATACCCAGGTGTTTTCTAAGCTGGTCATAGGCCCTGACCATATCCAGTGGAGTGAAAAATGGGAATTGTTGATAATAGGGTTCACCAGTATTGGGATTGATAGTTAATGGACTAACACTGCCATAATGAGAGCCTGGCATGTTCACACAGATGATAAAATACTGTTCTGGGTTGAAAAATTTTCCTTCGCCAACCATACCATCCCACCAATCGCTTGGATCACTGTTGGCAGTCATGGCATGAAATATCCAAACGACATTATCTTTTTCTTCGTTTAACTCACCAATGGTGGTGTAGTTAAGCGGAAAATCATTGATTGATTTTCCTGACTCTAGTTCAAGAGCGCCTTTGTAATAATATGTTGTTGTTGTTTTTTTCATGATTCATCATTCGGTCCAAAAAGGCAAAAAAAAACCCACCTGAAGTCAGATGGGTTCACTATAATGTTTTGATCATGTCTAGAGAAATTATCTGACTTATCTGTCCCCGCAATTGCGGAGTTGGAGTTGACACCTTATTATTTTTTAGGTAACAGGTTGTCAAGGCTTCATCGGGCCAATCCCTCTGCCTTTCTGGATAAGAATATTAAAGAACTGTTGCAAAGTTAAGATTTTAGGCAATTTCCTCCAAATTCACTTTTATAATCCTTGAGAATCCACATTTTTACTGCTCTTTTTTGATTTATTTTGTCGCTCAAAACATTCGGTAAGCTGAGCTGTTATTAAAAAAAATACAATGCGTTCCAAGGAAGAAAATATTGAAGTTGTAGGTGCAAGAGCGCATAATCTGAAGAATATTGACATATCTATTCCTAAGAATAAATTAGTCGTTATTACAGGTATCAGCGGAAGTGGAAAATCCTCTCTTGCTTTTGATACGATTTATGCAGAGGGGCATCGCAGGTACATGGAGACCTTTGGCACCTATGCTAGACAATTCATGGGAGAAATGGAGCGCCCTGATGTAGATAAAATCAGTGGATTGTCTCCAGTTATTTCTATCGAACAAAAAACGACCAACAAGAATCCTAGATCAACAGTAGGTACTGTAACAGAAGTATATGATTTCCTAAGACTATTTTTTGCAAGAGTGGGTGAGGCCTATTCTTTGAACACGGGGAAAAAGATGGTGAAGTTTAGTGATGAGGAAATTGTGGCCGACTTATTCAAAAAACTTCCTGGTAAAAAAATTACAGTCTTAGCACCATTGGTGAGAGGAAGAAAAGGGCATTATCGAGAGTTGTTTGAAGAGACAAGGAAAAAAGGTTTTGTACGTGTTCGTGTGGATGGGGAATTAAAGGAGTTGGTTCCTAAAATGCAGGTTGATCGGTACAAGATGCATGATATCGAAGTTGTGATTGATCGATTGGTGGTTGAGGCAGATATGAAAGTGAGAATTGCGCAAAGTATTCAGCAGTCGATGCAAATTGGTAAGGGATTAATTTTCATCCTAGATCATGATACAGATAAACTTATTCAATACAGTAAGAAATTGATGTGTGCGGAAACGGGGATTTCTTATGAGGAGCCTTCCCCCAATACTTTTTCTTTCAATTCGCCTTATGGTGCTTGTCCTGTTTGTAAGGGGATAGGTCAGCAGTATACCATCGATTTGAATGCTGTTATTCCTGATCGAAGTATTTCCATTGCAGATGGCGCAATACTTCCATTGGGTGAAGCCAGGGATTCCTACTATTTCAAAATGGTGGAGCAGCTCGCAAAGAAGCAAAAATTCAGTTTAAAGACACCTATTGATCAGTTGAGTGAAACCGCTTTGAACCTGGTTTTGTTTGGAAATGAGGAAGGGTTAACTGTTGAACCTGCGGATTTAGAGAAAGATGTTTATCCTGGTGTGGTGAACATGGTAGTGAGGTGGTTTACAGATAGTTCAAGTGATATGGTTAGAGAGTGGGCTGAAAAATACATGATGCTTAAGCCATGTGCTAGTTGTAATGGTACAAGATTGAAAGAGGAGAGCCTTTGGTTTAAAATTGATGAAACAAATATTGCTGAGTTATCCAACATGGATTTAATCAGCTTGAATGATTGGTTTAAGGATCTTGAAAAGCGTTTGGATAAAAAGCAGAATGCTATTGCAAAAGATATTTTGAAAGAGATCAGAAGTCGGGTTGTGTTTTTATTGGATGTGGGACTAGGATATCTTTCTTTAAACAGGCCAACTAGGTCTTTGAGCGGAGGAGAATCTCAGCGAATTCGTTTGGCAACACAGATTGGTTCACAATTACAAGGCATCACTTATATTCTTGATGAGCCTTCTATCGGACTCCATCAAAGAGATAATCAGCAATTGATTCATGCTTTACAAAACTTACGTGATATTGGTAACAGTGTCTTGGTAGTTGAGCATGATAAAGACATCATGTGGGCCTCTGATCATTTGATTGATGTTGGTCCGCGTGCTGGAATCCATGGGGGTACCATTGTTGCACAGGGAACTCCAGATGAAGTTTGTAATTCAAATTCAGAAACAGCGCTTTTCTTGAATAACCGCAAGAAGATTGAGTTGCCTACTGAACGCAGGAAAGGCAATGGTTTACAAATTGAGTTAGCAGGCGCAAAAGGAAATAACTTAAAAAATGTGCATGCAGTATTTCCTTTAGGAACCTTCATTGTTGTTTCTGGTGTGAGTGGTAGTGGTAAATCGACTTTAATCAATGAGACTTTGTATCCTTTGCTCAGTAAGCATTGTTTTGATTCAAAGGCAGAACCAATGCCTTATAAACGAATTACTGGATTAGAGCATATCGATAAGGTGATTGAGATTGATCAATCTCCTATTGGAAGAACACCAAGAAGTAATCCTGCAACATACTGTAATTTCTTTTCTGATATAAGACAATTGTTTGCTGCTGTTCCCGAAGCAAAGATTCGTGGCTATGGTGCAGGTAGATTTTCTTTTAATGTGAAGGCTGGAAGATGTGATGTATGTGAGGGTGTAGGTTTGCGCGTAATTGAAATGAATTTTCTTCCAGATGTATATGTGCACTGTGAAAAATGCAATGGCAAAAGATACAATAGAGAAACTTTAGAAATAAGATACAAGGGTAAGTCGATTAGTGATGTATTGGACATGACAGTAGAAGAGGCTGTTGTATTTTTTCAGCAGGTACCTTATTTGTACAGAAAGATTAAGGTGTTGCAAGATGTTGGTTTAGGTTATGTAACGCTTGGACAATCGGCTGTAACATTAAGTGGGGGAGAAGCACAAAGGGTGAAACTCGCTACAGAACTATCAAAAAAAGATACCGGAAAGACTTTTTATATATTGGATGAACCAACTACTGGTCTGCATTTTCAGGATATCAATTTGTTGTTAACTGTGTTGAATAAACTTGTCAATAGAGGGAATACAGTTTTGGTCATTGAACATAATATGGATGTGGTGAAAATGGCTGACCATATTATTGATTTAGGTCCTGAGGGAGGAAGTGGCGGCGGAAATATTCTTTATCAGGGAGATGTGTATGGCTTATTGAAAGTGAAAGGAAGTCACACGGCTAAATTTCTCAAACAAGAATTAGTATAATCTTCCAGTGTAAAATAAAAAAATCCGGAGACATAAGTCCCCGGAAGTTTTCATTGTGTACGGACTCTAAAACCTAACTACAGGACATTTGACACCACTATTTCTGCCATAGTTGTAGTCGTTATTTCTTCCTAAACGGATTGTAAGTTTTATAGTAGAGGCATAATAAGCATCTTTGTTGGTGGCGGTCCCTCTTTTGTTGCCTACACCATAACTTGGACGATAAACACCTCCATTGGCGAAAGCAGTTTTATTTGCCATTTGAATGGCCATTTTGGCTTCTGGACTTTCTTCGCCAAAAAACTGATAGAAGTCTTCGTTACTGATGTAGTTTGTACTTACATCATCAATATAGTCTGTGAATGTTTTTCTGTTTACAATTTCAAAAGCTAATGCTATGTTTTGGTTCATGTAATATTTCAGACCAAATCCATAGGGGATATTCATTTGCGTCAATTTGTATTCTTTGCGGTCTGCATATTTAGGCATGCCTTGACCCTCAGTTCTCAAAGGTTTTAGATCAACCCAGGTCTTGCTTCCGTCTTCTGCAACATATTGTGCTTGTGGATTGAAATTGAAAACACCTACACCGAAAACAAAATAAGGTCTGATTCTGTGGTAGACATCTTCAGATTCATATTCAAAAAGAGTAGTTGGATAAATTTCAGTAACCAATAAAGCTTCTCTCACAGGAGATCTGAAGTGTTGGTTTCTCGCTTTTCTAGCTTCCTCGTAACCACCCAGACCATTGATTAAACTATCAGCACCCTCTAGTCTTCCAATATTAGCGGATAAACTGAAGGAAATAAATTCACTGGCGCGATAAGTAACATGAGCGCCGGTCATGAATTTTGTAAGCGATACCATGTTGTCTTTAAGAAAAGTCTTTCCTTTACCAGCATTACCTCCTAAATCACCAAGAAAATTTGAAACACCATAGTTGAACCCAATTTCAATTTTGGATTGTTGTGCTTTAGCTGGACTACATAGTAGGGTAGTCAAGAGTAGTAAAGCGACTATAGTTGCAAAAAGACTATTTAGTCTGGTTTTCATGGGGTTGGATACTTAGTTGTCTTGCGACACTAATAAAACGTAAACCAACTATGCCATATTATATCAAACCATAAAATCGAGGGAAAACGCGGTATTGGAGGCAGTGTTGTTCAGTATTTTTACTGATTTCTGATCATTTTGATATGAGGAATATCATCTTCCAGGTAGGTTTCACTGCACTGTAAAAAGCCAAAACTTTCATAAAATTTTTTCAAATAGAGTTGTGCACCTATTTTAATTGGAACAGCACCGTAAAGGGAAATAGTCTTTTCTATAGCTGTTTTCATCAATTCAATTCCCACTCCTTTTCTGCGAAATTTGGGTGAAGAAACTACTCTACCAATGGACGGCTCATCATAGGCGAGTCCGGGTGGAAGTATCCTGACTACAGCAGCTAATTGTCCATCAATTCTGCCCTGGAGATGCTGGGAAAACTGATCTTTATCGTCCATATCCAAGAACACACAATTTTGTTCAACAACAAATACCTCACTTCTAAGTCGAAGAATTTCGTAGAGTTCAAGTGCGGATAGATCTTCAAATTTTTTGAGCGACCAGTCAATTTTTTCCATGAAAACAAAAATGAGTAACAAAGGTAATTCAAGTTGATGAATGCTTCATTGTAAATGACTTGCAGACGCTGAAATGATTTAAATTTGAAAGAAAAAATCAGCAGCTATTCATCCATATTAAACAATCCCATCGAATACTTGAAAGGTGTGGGTCCTTTGAGAGCTGATATGCTCAAGAAGGAGTTGCAGATTTTTACTTTTGAAGACCTCCTCAATCATTTTCCACTAAGACATTTAGACAGAACCAGTGTTCAGCCTATTGGACAGATCAATCCTACTATGGATCATGTGCAAGTGAGAGGTGTTGTGGTTTCTATGGAAGTGGTAGGAGAAAGAAGAGCGAAGCGTTTAGTGGTTTTCTTAAGAGACAAGACGGGTATTATTGAGATGACCTGGTTCCAAGGAATCAATTGGGTACAGAAGTTAATTCAAGTGGGACAAGAATACATGGCATTTGGAAAACTTGGTTTTTTCTTGGGGAAGCCTCAATTGAATCATCCAGAAATCGAATCCGTTAGAGAGCAAAACGCTTCTGGAAAATCCTATCTAGAGCCTATTTATCCAGTTACTGAAAAATTAAAGGCGAGAGGATTGAATGGAAGGGCAATGGGAAAATTGATGGAGCAGTTGTTTCTGGTTTTGGAAGAAAAAGAGTTACCAGAATGTTTACCGCAATCATTACTCAAGAAATATAATTTTATCAGTCGCTTTAAAGCTTATGAATATTTGCACTTTCCTCGCAATTTAGTTTATTACCAACAGGCGGTTGAGCGGATGAAATTTGAAGAGTTGTTTATTGCTCAATTGCGATTGGGTATGTTGCGTTCATCGCGTCATCGTTTTTCAAGAGGAGTTGTCTTTTCACAAGTTGGAGAAGTTTTCAATACGTTTTTTCATGAGCATCTGCCATTTGAATTGACCAATGCACAAAAGCGTGTATTGAAAGAAATCAGGCAGGATACAGGTACTGGAAAACAAATGAACAGATTGTTGCAAGGGGATGTAGGTAGTGGAAAAACAATCGTTGCTTTGATGTCTATGCTTATTGCTGTTGACAATGGTTATCAGTCGTGTTTGATGGCGCCAACAGAAATTTTAGCAAGGCAACATGCAGAGCAATTTTCAAAATTGCTCAAGCCAATGGGAATTGATGTCGGTCTGTTAACTGGTTCTACTAAAACTGCAGAGCGTAAACAAGTTTTATCCGCTATTGAAACAGGTGAATTAAAAATAGTAGTCGGCACACATGCCTTGATAGAAGATGCTGTTCGCTTTAAAAATTTAGGACTAGCTGTAATTGATGAGCAACATAAGTTTGGTGTAGCACAAAGGGCCAAGCTTTGGGAAAAAAATCAGATACCTCCACATGTGTTGGTGATGACTGCTACGCCAATTCCAAGGACCTTGGCAATGACGGCATATGGCGATCTTGATTACAGTGTTATAGATGAATTACCGCCAGGTAGAACACCCATTACTACAGTTCATCGTTTGGATGATGCAAGGCCTCAGGTAATGGATTTTATCAAATCGGAAATTAAACTTGGTAGGCAGATCTATTTTATTTTTCCATTGATTGAAGCGAGTGAAAAATTGCAGTATGAAGATTTGATGAAAGGATATGACAATGTCAAGTCATGGTTTCCTGAACCACAATATTGGATCAGTATGGTACATGGAAGAATGCCGGCTGAACAGAAAGACATCAACATGAAAAGATTTGTGGAACAAGACACACAGATTATGGTAGCAACTACTGTAATTGAAGTTGGTGTTAACGTACCTAATGCATCTGTGATGGTTATTGAGAGTGCCGAGAAATTTGGGTTGAGTCAATTGCATCAACTTAGAGGCAGGGTTGGAAGGGGAAGTGAAAAGAGTTATTGTATACTGTTATCGGGTAATCAAATTGGAAAAGATGCAAAAGATCGTTTGTCGGTGATGTGTGCTACAAATGATGGGTTTAAAATAGCAGAAAAAGACCTGGAGCTGAGAGGTCCGGGTGATATACAAGGAACCCGACAAAGTGGAGCACTCAATTTTAAACTTGCTAATATTGTGGACGACAGAGGTATTCTAGATCAAGCTAGAACTGATGTAGAGCAACTACTAGCAAAGGATGCTGATTTGACTTCAACTGATAATTATCCACTATTGATGCATCTTAAACACATGAGAGGCGGACAGGCCTGGTCTAAAATATCTTAGGTTTTGAATTAGAACCTAGTTGGACATTTTAGGTATTTATCATTACGAATCCATGAGTTTGATTTTCCAGCAACTCTGTCTAGGTTGATAAATAATTTTATGCTAGAAGTGTAATAATAATCGTTGAATTTGTTTAGCGACCCTCTCGGTTCATTAGGCAGAAAACCATTCACATGCACTCCATTAAGCCAGGAAGGAAAGTTAGCTTTTTGTTTTGCCTGATCGGCCAATACTGTTCCTGCTCCAAAAAATCTATCAAACTCCGCGTTGTCAATGTATCTGCCGCTTACATCATCAAGGTAGTCGGTTGAAGTAGTTCTATTTATCCATTCCAATGCTAATGATATATCATCATTTACATTAAATCGTATGCCTATTCCTAATGGAATTGAAGTGCTGGTTAAACTGTACTCTTTAGGTGCATTTGCAATAGGCATTCCTTGTCCTTCTGTCCTAAGTGGCTTAAGGTCAACCCAAGAAAAAGCACCAGTTTTATCTAAATAAATACTTCTTGGATTAAATCTAAAGACGTTAAAACCAGCAACAATATAGGGGTTAAATCGACCTAGATTTTGCCCATATCTCTTGAAAATGACAGGCAATGGATAAAATTCTGCTGAAATTCCTGCTTCGGTAATGGACGACCTAAATGATAGGTTTCTGGTCAGCTTATATACTACGGCCGGATCTGGGTCTGGTTTCAATAGTCTGTCGGCTGCTTGAACAGAACCAACATTCACAACTCCTCTAATACTCAAGAAATCTGTCAAATGGTAGCCAAAATTGATACCTCCCCCCATTCTTGCTCTTGAGGTTGGATTGTGTAAATCATTGTAGATATAAGGAAATCTTCCTCCAATTTCACCTTCGTATTGCATGGTGCTTAGAGCAAAACCTATTTCAAATTTACCCTGTGCAACTGTTGGGGTCTACAGCAGAGTTAATATTAATAAATTGAAAATCAATTTATTAGATCTAATTAATCTAAGTTTTTGCATGATGTTAACTGATTGGGACATAACAATAAACGCTGAAATGGGTTATTTATTTTATAACCTGGTTTTCATACAATTAGAGTATAGGGGTACGGAAGAGTTGTCCCTTCCATCCGTAAATATCTAAAGGAATTTTGATTATTCATAGTAAATGGGATTATTAACATGATTTAAAGGTTTAAACCCATAGTTTTATGGTTGGTCTAAACACTATGAAAGTCATATTTTCTACCATATTGATGTTGGTTTTCGGACAAGTGTTTGCTCAATCTTTTTATGGAGTTGAGTTCATAGAAAATAAAGGGCAATGGAAAGAAGACTATGCATATAAATCTGTTCTTGGTAATGGGGTTGCTTATCTTCATTCAAATGGATTTACCATTGCAATAACCCACCCTGATGATTATGCAACTGTATTAAACCGCATCCACGGTGGAAATGCTGCATCAAATCCTTCAGCTGTAGATCGCACGCTTAATATTGGTTCAAAAGAAAATACTTCCATCTTACCCATTTCCGATCCGGTCAAAAGCAACGAGCCACTTTTGATGAGATCACATACCTATCGCGCTCAATTTATTGGAAGTAGCGGTGGTGCAAAATTTATCTCAAACAAGCCAACTGGAAATGATGCAAATTATTTTATTGGTGATGATCCTGCTTATTGGAAAACTGACGTGAAATCGTTTGGAGAGGTTGTAGTGAAAGAGCTATATGCAGGTATCGATATTCGTTACTATGCTGGAAATGAAAAAATAAAATACGATTTGATTTTAGCTCCTGGTGCGGATCCCAAAAGAATCAAGTTGCAGTACAATGGTGTAGATGGACTACGTATAAAAAATGGTGAATTGTTGATCAAGACAAGTGTAGGAGAAGTAAAAGAGTTTGCTCCAATAGCTTATCAGATTATAAACGGACAAAGGCGAAGTGTAAATTGTAAGTATGTAGTTGCTGGAAATACCCTCACCTATGATTTGGGCGCTTACGATAAAAATGCAACTTTAGTAATCGATCCAACCTTGGTTTTCTCTACTTATACTGGTAGTAAGAGCAACAATTGGGGCTATTCTGCAGCGCCTGGTCCAGACGGAAGTTTATATGCTGGCGGAATAGTGTTTGGTGCAAGATATGGGGCAATAGGAGGTTATCAAGAGATTTTCGGTGGTGGAGATATTGATATCGCCATAACAAGATTTGGTGCCAATGGTGGAACAAACAGTAAAATATTTTCAACTTATTTTGGAGGAAGTGGAGATGAGTTTCCTCAAAGTATTATTGTTGATCCTAGTGGAAATCCAATTGTATTGGGTAGAACAACCTCTGGAAATTTTCCTGTATTTCCTTTTTCAAACGCGCGAGGAGGAGGTAATACTGATATAGCTGTATTCAAACTTTCAGCAGATGGAAAAAGTTTGATTGGTAGTATGGTAATTGGCGGTACAGGTGTAGATGGTGCAAATATGGATCCAGGGATTACTCCTTCTCCGGGATCGTTGTTATATAACTATGGTGATAACGCTAGAAGTGAAGTGATCATTGACGCTTTGAACAATGTTTATATCGCTTCAAATACTACTTCTAATAATTTTCCATTCATTACAAACGGAACAAGTTTAGGTGGGAAACAAGATGGTGTTGTTTTGAAACTCACACCCAATCTTACGAATGTAATCTATGCCACCTATTTGGGAGGTAATGATGATGATGCTGCATTTGTACTTGCTAAGCATCCTGCTAGGGAACAAGTATATGTGGCAGGAGCAACAAGCAGTGCAAATTTTCCGGGAGATCACGCAGGTACTATTGGAGCAAATGCGCAAGGGGGCATTGATGGTTATGTAGCCATACTCGACCAATCTGGTAATGTGGTGAAAAGCACTTTCTTGGGTACAGGAAGCACAGATATTATTTATGGTATTCAGTTTGATCAAAATCGTGCACCACTTACCAACTATCCTTATGTAACAGGTATTACGCTTGGTAGTTGGCCTGTAACAGGAATACCGACGGGCGGGTATAGTCGACCTGGAGCAAAACAATTTATTTCAAAGTTAGAACCTGATCTTTCGGGTTATGTTTATTCCACGCCATTTGGATATAGTGGAAGTTCTAGTATTCCAAACATATCTCCAGTCGCATTCCTGGTTGATCGTTGTGAAAATGTATATGTATCTGGCTGGGGTGGCAGATTAAATCTTTGCCAAACTTCTCCTTTTGATAGCAAAACATTGGGGACAACTGGAATGGATATTGTTGGAACCCCTATTCAAAATTATACTGACAACAAAGATTTTTATTTCTTCGTTTTAGAGAAAAATGCGCAGAGCCAGTTGTTTGGATCTTGGTTTGGACAACGAGGAGGTGAAGGTGATCATGTTGATGGTGGAACATCACGCTTTGATACTAGAGGGGCAATTTACCAAGCGCTTTGCGCCAACTGTGGTGGAAATCAAATTTGTCCACCAAGAGGCCGACTCCCAGGAGACCCTATTCGTGCACCAATGATTGTTTGGCGTGCTGCATTTCCCACCAATGGAGCTTTAGCAAGAGATGGAGAAGGTGGATGTAATCTAGCAGCAGTAAAAATCAGTTTTGATTTTGATGGCGTAGATGCTGGTATAAAATCATTTATCGATGGTGTTTATGATACATCAGGGTGTGCACCTTTAACCATTACGTTTGTAGATACCATTGGAATTGGGAAAACTTATATCTGGGATTTTGGCGATGGTACTGTGAGGACAACAACTGAACCTGAAGTGAATCATACTTATGCTCCTACTACGAATAGAGAGTATACTGTAAAGTTAACTGCTATTGATAATGATAGGTGTATAACTACTGCTACATCAGAAATGAAAGTTAGAGTCGGAATCAATGAAGCCCTTCTTTCTGCATCTGCAGCAAGAGAAGGAGATTGCACTAGTCCAATCTTTAGATTCAAGAACACTTCTACTACTGCATTGCCAGCCTCATCCTTTAACAGCAATTCCTTTATTTGGAAGTTTGATGATGGCACCAATTCTGGTCCGGTTGATAAGAATTTTGAGCCTGTAAAATCATTTAGTGCGGGTACACATAAAATTTGGTTGCTCCTAAATGATCCAAGTTTTTGTAACAATCCGGATTCAGTGGAAATAACTATTTCTGTGGAGCCTGACATTACGATCAAGATTGATCCAGCATCAAATGATGTTTGTGTTAATTCACCACTCAATATCAAAAACTTTAGTGTTGGCGGAGTTGATTACGCCTGGGATTTTGGTGACGGTCAGACTTCAAATGCATATGGTCCTCATAATGTTACTTATTTTACACCTGGACCCAAAACAATAAGACTAGTAATTACTGAAAACAGTCCTTTGTGCTTTAGGCAGAAAGACACCACATTTACTATAAATGTAAGACCTCTTCCTGTTGCAGGGTTTGTTGCGAGTCCACAACCTCCGCTGGAAAATACCATCATCAATTTTAGAAATACCTCAATTGGCGCGAATGAATTATTGTGGGATTTTGGAGATGGAGCAGTTGGTGCATCAAGAAGTGATACAGCCCATTTGTATAAGAGTACTGGTACATGGGATGTTTATTTATTTGCTACTTCGCTTTATGGTTGTAAGGATACTGCAAATGAAAAAGTAAATTCATTGATACTGCCACTTTGGGATATCCCAAATGCCTTTACACCAAATGGTGATGGGAAGAATGATGTTTTTTATGTAAATGCTTATGGTGTAGATTTGATGGACTTTAGAATTTTTAATCGATTTGGTCAATTGATATTTGAATCGGCTAATACATCATTTGGATGGGATGGAACCTATAAAGGAGTACCACAACCAATGGATGCATATGCTTATACCTTGTTGATTAAATTTTCAGATGGTAAGCAAGTGAAGAGTTCTGGAAATATTACTTTGATTAGGTAAGGAATGATTAATTAATGAAGCGAAATCTACATATTCAACATTATCTGCTTGCTGTGTTACTCTTGGTAACATTGCAGCTGGATAGTTTTGCTCAAGACCTCCGGTTTTCGCAATATTTTAATTCTCCCTTATCAACCAATCCAGCCAATACTGGCTTTTTACCATCATCTGATTACCGTTTAGGCGCACATTATAGAGAGCAATGGGCATCTGTTCCTGTTCCTTATAAAACAATGAGTGTTTATGGTGATTTTCAATTCATGAGAAATTTGATTCCAAGTGGATGGATGGGTGTGGGTGGTTTGATTTTGCAAGATGTTGCAGGGTCAGGAAGTTTGAGTTCCACAAAAGCCTATGCTTCTGTTGCCTACCATCAAATGATTGGTTCAACCAGTTTGCTTTCTGCAGGGTTTAATTTGGGTTTGGCTACCAAGAGAATTAATTCATCTGCACTTCGTTTTGGTGATCAGTGGGATGGGAAATTTTTCAGCAGACCTACCTCAGAAATTTTATTAAATAATTCCATTGGTTATTTTGATTTACAAGCTGGTTTAAATTATTCGTTTTTCCCTACAGATAATTTATACTTCCATGGCGGATTCAGTATGCATCATCTGAACAGACCTACGGAAAGTTTTTTTCAGCAGAGTAATGGAATTGATAACAGGATTCCAGTCCGTTCAATTGCATTTTTAGATGCAATGTTTAAATTAAATGACATGGTGATTTTTTCACCTGGTATCTATTTTACAAAGCAAGCAAATGCAACTGAGTTGGTAGGGGGACTTCATTTAAATTATAATCTTACAGGAGACGGTAAGCAACAATTGATTGCGGGTATTTATACTAGGCCTGGAGATGCAATTATTCCTATGGTTGGTTATCAATGGAAGAATTTCAAGTTTACGTTTAGTTACGATGCCACTACATCTGGTTTGAAAAGCTTTAATGGAGGGCGTGGTGCCACTGAAATGTATATGCAGTATGATGGTATGTACACTTTGATGTATGCAAACAAACAAAGTTTTTGTCCTGCTTTCTAATTCTGCAGTTCCTTTATTTTTTTCTTCAACTCTCAGCTAATACCGAACTTCGTTCTAAATCAGTCTGATATGAAGCATAGCACTATTGCAAAAGAGGTCTATGAGCAATTGGTTACTATTGTGGGACAAGAATTTGTGCTTGTCGATGAAGAATTTTTGCAAGCATATGGTCATGATGAAACTGAAAAACTTTTATTCTTGCCTGCAGTTGTAGTGCGACCAAGAACGGCTGATGAAGTTAGTCGCATCCTGCAGCTTTGCAATCAAGAAAAAATTCCTGTTACACCACGTGGTGCCGGGACTGGGCTAAGTGGTGGAGCATTGCCTCATTTGGGTGGAGTGTTGTTGTCTACAGACCGGATGAACAGCATTCTAAAAATCGATGAAGAAAATTTACAAGTAATAACCGAGCCTGGAGTAATTACGCAGGTGCTGCAAGATGCTGTTAAAGCAGTGGGTTTATTTTATCCTCCAGATCCTTCCAGCAAAGGTTCTTGTTTTATTGGTGGAAATATTGCTGAAAACAGTGGTGGTCCCAAAGCTGTTAAGTATGGAGTTGTGAAAGACTACGTGCTTAATCTGGAGGTGGTATTGCCAACTGGAGAGGTTATATGGACAGGTAGTAATGTCTTGAAAAATGCAACAGGCTATAATCTTACTCAACTTATGGTTGGTAGTGAAGGCACCTTGGGTATTGTTACTAAAATTGTCTTGAAATTAATTCCACATCCAAAGCACGATTTGCTGATGCTGGTTCCTTTTTCATCTCTTGAGAAAGCCAGTGAGGCAGTTAGTGCTATTTTCAAAGCAGGTTTCACGCCATCGGCTCTTGAGTTGGTTGAAATTGATGCATTAAGAATTGTAAGTAAATACCTTTCGTCATCTGCAGTTCAGCTAACAGATGATACTGCAGCACATTTAATTATAGAAGTGGATGGCAACCATATTGAAACGCTTAGAAATGAAATGGAAGCCATTGCTGAATTGTTGTTACAATTTGATTGTGGTGAAATCTATTTTGCTGATGATGCTCAACAAAAGGATGTCTTATGGAGCATGCGCAGAAAGGTTGCTGAATATGTAAAATTAGAAGGGTATACTATTGAAGAGGATACAGTTGTGCCTCGTGCTGCTTTACCTGCTTTGATAAAAGGTTTGAAGTTGCTTGGTGAGAAATTAGACTTTAAAGTGGTCTGTTATGGTCATGCTGGTGATGGCAACTTGCATGTGCGTATTTTTAAAGAAGGAATTCCCAATAGTCATGATCACCCAGAAATGACGGCTATTCTACGCGAATTGTTTCAATTGGTATATAGTTTAGGAGGAACCATTAGCGGAGAACATGGAGTAGGACTCATTCAAAAACCATATCTCGATATTGTTTTTGATGAAACCAGGATGAGGTTGATGCGGGAAATAAAAAAAGTATTTGACCCGAATTATATCTTGAATGCTGGCAAAATATTTGATTAAATATTTTCCAGATCTTGCTGCATAGCCTCTACCAATGCTAAAGGTTGCTTAAAATGCTTCAACCTCGTCCAGATGGGGTCGTATAAGAACCCTTTTTTTTCTAATGATTCAAGATGAAGCATCAAGTAATCATAAAAACCTGCAGTATTAAGGATGTATATTTTTTTGTCGTGTATGCTTAGCTGATTCCAAGTTAGCATTTCAAAAAGTTCATCAAGTGTGCCAAATCCTCCTGGAAGTATAATGGCAGCTTCACACATATCATACATTGTTTTTTTTCTGATATGCATGTCTTTGGTGATAATCAAATTTGATAAACCTTCATGTTGACGTTCCCATGCAACCAATACTTCTGGAATAACTCCCGTTACTCTTGCGCCACTGGATATTGCTGCATTGGCTACTGCTGCCATCATGCCTATCGATGCCCCACCGTATACAATATCAAAACCATATTGGGCTAATAATTGACCTAATTCACCTGCATCGTTCATGAATTGTGGGTCTGTCCCACTTTTGGATCCACAAAAAACAGCAATAATGGGTTTTTGGTGGTCGGACATTTATTTCTTTTTGTAGTCGCCTCTTTTCCATGATCTAACAAATTCACCCCATGCAAACGGGTTGAATATGTTCATCGGCGGCATTTGTCCTGTGTAATAGTATTTTTGAGCGCTTTTGGCGAGGTTTAGGTTCACGGCTTCTCTGCCATCACTTGGCAAGGTTCTCATGAGCATTCTTCGTGTTGCCATGTCTGTATTTTTCCTGGCAATTTCAATATTGTCGTCTGGCACATCTGTCGACACAAAATCCCTTTCAAACTGCTCTCTGGTTGGTCGGGGTTTAATAATAGCCGCCGGTAGATAGGCTGTATCGTTGATCATTAATTGGATGATGCTGTATTGATTGCCTTCGAGATTTTTAGGAATAAGGGTTATTTTGTCTTTGAAGCCAATGCATGAAAATTCAATTTGATCGCCTTTTAATACAACGATTGAAAATACACCCTGGTTGTTGGTGAGGGTTCCCCTTCCTGTTCCTTTTACCATGACTGTCACTGCAGGAAGTCCTCTTAGGCTATCTGCTGTCATGACCACTCCATAGAGTTGGACCACTGAATCTTTAAAATTTTCGAATTGGGCCTTTGCTGCAAAAGGTAAAAAAGCAAGCAAAACAACCGAGCATTTTATGGCTTTTTTCATCGTCTTCATTCTAGCACAAATTAACTCCTTCTTTTCGATAAACAAACTAGACTGTTAATGGTTATTTTTGCAGAACAATTGATTTTTAACATTTCTTATTTATGGGTACAGAAGCGATTTTGAAGGCATTGGGTCAAGTACAGGAACCGGACTTGAAAAAAGACCTCGTTACGTTGAATATGGTTAGGGATATAGTGGTGGGTGACAAATCTGTTGAGTTTACGATAGTACTTACCACACCAGCTTGTCCCTTAAAAGAGAAGATTCGTAGAGATTGTGAGCAGGCTATTCATGAACATGTAGATGAGGGTTTAGAGGTAATTGTCAATTTTACAGCCAATACCAGTTCAATCAGGGTTGATCTCACCTCAGTATTGCCTGGCGTTAAAAATATCATTGCTGTAGTAAGTGGTAAAGGAGGAGTAGGGAAATCAACCGTCTCGGCCAATCTTGCTCTTGCGTTGGCGCAACAAGGAGCTAAAGTAGGGTTAATGGATGCTGATATTTATGGTCCGAGTGTACCCATTATGTTTGGTGTAAGGGGACAGCGTCCATTGATGGAACACATCGATGGCAAGGATAAAATTGTACCGCTTGAAAAATATGGAATCAAGCTTATCAGTATTGGTCTGCTTGTTGATGAGAAAAGTGCAGTGGTATGGCGTGGTCCTATGGCCAGCAGTGCCATTCGTCAGTTTGTGACCGATGTTCATTGGGGCGAACTGGACTATTTAGTGATTGACATGCCTCCAGGCACAGGTGATATTCATTTAACACTCGTTCAAACCATTCCTGTCACTGGTGCTGTTGTGGTAACAACTCCTCAAGAAGTTGCTCTATCAGATGCGAAAAAAGCAATTGCTATGTTTGGTCAAGCACAAATTAGGGTGCCGATAATTGGATTGGTGGAGAACATGGCCTGGTTTACTCCTTTAGAATTGCCTGATAACAAATATTATATTTTTGGTAAAGATGGTGGTAAACATTTGGCTGATCAGCTTGATTTAAATTTCCTTGGACAAATTCCATTGGTGCAAAGCATCAGAGAAGGTGGAGACCAAGGTGCGCCTGCCATGTTGGGCAATGATCAAGTAACAGCCGCTGCCTTCACTGCATTTGCATCAGAAACCATTCGTGCAATTGCCATTGCAAATGCTGAAAAAACGAAGGTTGAAGCCAGTTAGTTGTTGATCACTATCACTTTGTTGGGTGCAGTTAACTTGAAGCTTTTTGAGCTACCATTTACATTGATGTGTACAATATTCGTCTGTTCTGGCTTGTATTCGTACATCACATCTGAAATGACTTTTAATTCTTTGATGCTACTCGTTTTTGGAATATTGAAGTAGACCCAAACTGCTTCTTTGTCTATTTCATAACCCAAATAATTGAGTTGTTTTTTGCTTTTGTTGACTTCAATTGTCAAGTGTTGTTGCAAATAGGTTGAGATGAGTTGATTGATCTGAGGGTTGTTTTTTATAGAAAGATCAATTTTTTTTCCTGAATACATCCTGATGGTTTCTTCAAGATCATCAGGAAATGTTTTGAGCGAAATGCCAAGCTCCTTGTTTTTTGAACTGTACTCTATCTCTGTAACAGTCACATAAAATGGATGATGACCTGCAATGAGTAGGGAGATCAAAGTGAAACCGAATAGGAATTTGATTATTTTCATCATCCCAAAATTCTGATTTATTTAGCAGACCCCACACTAACATGCAAGATTTTCTATTTTATTTTCAAATTGGCTGGAAACATATTCTGAGTTGGGATGCAACTGATCATATTTATTTTATAACTGCTTTAGCGATTATCTATTCATTTCAGGATTGGAAAAAAGTATTGGTATTGGTGTCAGCCTTTACTATAGGGCATGCTATAACTTTATATTTTAGTGCATTAGACATTTTTCGCTTTTCAGTAGAGTGGGTTGAATTTGCCATTCCATGCACTATTGTTGTAACTGCAGCATCAAATTTGTTCATTAGTAGTGAAAAGAAAACAAAAGGGATGCTGCAATATCTTTTTGCACTGGGCTTTGGATTGGTCCATGGCATGGGCTATGCAAATTATATCCGCATGATGCTTTCTAGCAATCAAAACCTGGTAGGGAGTTTATTTAGCTTTAATGTCGGATTAGAAATGGGTCAAATATTGGTTGTTGGAATCGTTTTAAGTTTGAAATGGCTTTTGGCTAAATACAATTTAATTAGTGCTAATCGCCTTACTATTGGGGTTTCTGTATACATTTCAATCCTATCCCTTATCCTTGCAGTTGAAAGGTTCCAAGGGATTGGTTTTTAGTCTTCGTTTAATTGATGCGTGTCCATACAAAATAGCCATTGTTGTTCTTCCAGTAGAGGTTGGTTTCTTTGTTGAATAAGCTTCCATGTAGACCATCTGCTATAATATCCAGGTCGCCATCTTTATCGTAATCAAAAAGACGTAACCATTTTATCCAAGAGTCAGTTCCTATTTCATGGTTTTTATCGATGTACTCTTTGGTGACTTCCAGGAAATTTTTATCCCTATTCAAATAGAGTTGAAGGCTGTATCCTTGATAGCCATTGGTATTATTGAGTGTGAGTATATCCATTTTGCCATCTTCATCAAAATCAAGGAAAAGCATATCTAATATTTCATGATCTGGTTGGACTTTAATTGAAACTGCTTCTTTTTTATTGAAAGTGCCGTTGTTTGAAGGAACTATCCGCAATCTGTTTTTACCCCCTAAGCATAAATCTAGGTTGCCATCACCTGTCATGTCAAAAAGCTCGACAGTAAAGTAATTATCATCTGTTGTGTTGCTAAATCCTTTAAAAATTTCATTTGACAATTGAAAGTTCAAATTTCCTTTGTTCAAGTAGGCGGCTGGATGGATGGGTACTAGTTTGCTTCCTCCGGAAAAAGCTACTAGATCTGCTAATCCATCTTTATTGATATCCCCGGAAGCTCCTCCTTGAAAGTAGCCAATGTCTTTATTGAGGTAGTGGTATGTTTTTGTGTTTGTTTTGAAAATGCCAATTGAATCACCTGGGAAAGGTTGACTATCATATCCTGTTGAGAAAAGTAAAATTTCTCTACTACCATCTTGATCGAGATCAATTAATCCAACCTTTCTAACTTCATGGAGTCCATATTGAACCAGGTGATTGGTGCTATCTTTTTCATATTCTGAAAACAGGTGTAGACCCTTTTCATTTGTTGGCCAGGGACTTTTAAAGTAAAATGCCCACAAATCTTTGTAGCCATCTCCATTGAGATCAGTGTAGAGGTAAGTCCCTTTACTAAACCAATAATATGACTTCTGTTCTCCCCAATTGTGTGCATTTGTTCTGTTATAAGGCAGTTTTTCTAAATCTGGGGTGAGTTCAAAACCAATATAGTATGATTTTTCAGGGTTAAATAGGCTTGAAAATGATAGTGTGGTCTGGTACCAGCTTGTTTTTTTATTGATTGATGAATAGCTATCTAGCGTGGCTATCCCATATACCTGCGTTCCTTCTGGCTTGGGTGTTCTGGTAAAATTTTCTGTGAATTCAGGGTCGTTTTTTTTACAGCTGATAAGCAGCAAAAGAGTGATTAATAAATTATATTGCAAGGAAGAAAAACTGAAGGATGCTGGGCGTGGATTTGTTTTCATGTTATTGTTAGTTTTCATGAGTTCAACCTACGTGTAATTTTCTCCCTGAGAGATGATATCAGTCCCAATAGCTTCTTCATGTAAATTCTTTTTTTGTTTGTTTATTATATCGTAAAAAGTAAATCTCAAAAGATGAGAAAAAGTCATTTATTGTTGGTTGTGATTTTGTTGGCTAGTCTAGGTACAATTGCTCAGCCTCTACGCAACCCAGGTTCAAATCATGGTAACCGCTTTGAGCAGTTGGATTATTTAATGCAGGATCCCAATGAATACAGGACTGCAAGTGGAGCTCCTGGTCCCAAGTATTGGCAGCAACGTGCAGATTACGACATCAATGTTGAAATCAATGAAGAACAAAATCTGCTTACTGGTTCAGAAACGGTAACATATTTTAATAACTCTCCTGATATACTCACCTATATCTGGTTACAGATTGATGAAAATTTTCATCATCCTAACAGTGATAATAATTACGACAAGCCTTCAACAATGGGCAATCGTTTAACGCATCAGCAACTTTTGCAGATGAATCCCAAAGAATATCTTAAAGATTATGGCGTTAACGTTACATCATTGACTGATGCAACTGGAAGACCATTAAAGTATACTGTTAATCAGACCATGATGAGGGTGGAATTACCTATTCCGCTTAAACCCGGACAAAAATTCATTTTCAAGGCCAGCTGGAATTACAGAATACCTGATAAGCTTACCCGTTATGGAAGAGGTGGTTATGAGTATTTTGCTGAGGATGATAACAATCTTTATTCTATTGCACAATGGTTTCCTCGCTTAGCGGTTTACAGTGATTTTCAAGGTTGGCAAAATCTTCAATTTACTGGTGGTGCAGAATTTGCACTTACGTTCGGAAATTATAAAGTAAACATCACTGTGCCAGAAGATCATATTGTTGCTTCAACTGGAGAGTGTAAAAATCTTGCTGCAGTTTTAACGCCAACACAAATGGCGCGTTGGCAACAAGCACAGTCATCTAATGAGCCTATTGAAATAGTTACATTGGCAGAGGCCAACGAAAATGCAAAAGATAAATCAAAGGGCAAGAAAACATGGATGTATGAGGCACAGAATGTGCGCGATTTTGCTTTTAACACTTCAAGAAGACTGGTATGGGATGCCATGGCAGTCGATGTAGAAGGTAAGAAAGTAATGTGCATGAGTTATTATGGAAAGGAAGCTTATCCTATTTACAGGAAATATTCTACAAAGGCTACTGCACACACAATTAAGGTATATTCTAAGTTCACGACTCCCTATCCTTATCCAGTCGCTATTTCTGTAGAAGCAGCCATAGGTATGGAATATCCTATGCTAGCCATGAATTTTGGTCGTGCTGAAAAAGATGGTACTTACAGTGAAGCAGTTAAATATGGTGCAATTGGTGTGATTATTCATGAAGTTGGGCATAACTTCTTCCCAATGATCATCAATTCAGATGAGCGTCAGTATTGGTGGATGGATGAAGGGTTGAATACATTTGTTCAGTTTTTGACTGAGCAGGAATTTGACAATAATTATCCTTCGAGAAGAGGTCCGGCTCATTTGATTACTGATTACATGAAACTTCCAAAGGATTTGTTGGAGCCTATCATGACAAAAGGTGATAATGTAGCCAACGTAGGTTCGAATGCTTACGCAAAGGCTGCAACTGGATTAAATATCTTAAGAGAGACCATCATGGGTAGAGAGTTGTTTGATTATGCCTTCAAAGAATATGCACGCAGATGGGCGTTTAAACATCCTACTCCTTATGATTTGTTCAGGACAATGGAAGATGCAAGTGCTGTTGACCTCGACTGGTTCTGGCGTGGTTGGTATTATGGAACTGATCCAGTTGATATTTCTTTGGATTCTGTAAAATGGTTCCGCTTGGATAGTGAAAAGAATCTTGCTCAAATGAAAGTAGCAGATTTTGAAAGCATCAGTAAGAAAAGAAACAGAGAGGAAAAATCGATTGAGTTCTATACCGATAGGGATACTACATTGAGAGATTTCTATTACTATAACAGAAATGCTGATGTAAAAATGATGCAGGATGGTATGCAGCAACAGTTGGATGCACAAAAAGATAAAGCAAACTATGCTGCATGGGAAGACAAACATTTTTATGAGTTAACCTTCAGTAACAAAGGCGGTATGATTATGCCGATTATCGTTGAGTTCACCTTTAAGGACGGTTCAAAAGAAGTGGACAGAATCCCTGTAACCATTTGGCGTTTGAATGAGCAAAAAGTGAGCAAGCTATTTATCAAAGACAAAGAAGTAACAGCAATTAAGCTAGATCCAATGCGTGAAACAGCAGATATCAACGAAGCCAACGGTATGTGGCCAATCAAAGAGATGCCAAGCAAATTCCAATTGTTCAAAGGAGCTGCAAGCATCAGTGGATTAGGTGCACCAAGGGTTTCAGGTGGTGCTGCTAACGCAATGCAAAAGGCAAAGAATTAATTTATTTAAGCCAAGAGGCGAATTCCTCTTTGCTAACGATGCCTTGTTTTCTTTTAACCTCTTTACCATTTTTGTAAAGAATAAAAGTTGGCAAGGCATCTACATTTAATGTCTTCATCAATTCCGTTTCAACACCACCATCCATTTTTACAAGTGTGAGTTTGTTGGCGTTTTCTTTCATGAATTGATTCAGGACTGGCTCCATTTTCTTACAAGGAGGACACCATTCTGCGCCAAAATCAACAAGAACAATATTGGTGCTTCTGATTTGTCCTTGATAGGCAACCATGGTTGTTTGTTTGGTATTTGCATTATTACCTACTAAGGGCAAATTATTTTTTTTCCAAGCGTTGATACCACCTTCCATGTTGGTTACTTTAAACCCTTTTGCACGAAGTGCTTCAGCTGCAGCACCACTTCTACCTCCACTTAGACAATAGATATAGACTGGAATATTTTTATCAAGATGTGAGGTGCGATCAAAGAATTCTTTGTTGTCTAACCAATTCGCTTGAAGTGCTTTATCAAGGTGTCCGCTTTTGTATTCATCAGCTGTTCTAACGTCTAGCACCTGTACTTTTCCAGAAGCGACTGTTTTCGCAAATTCTTGTGTATTAAGAGAAGTTGGTTGCGCAATGGTTGACATGAAACAGAATAAAAGTCCACTTAGCAATAAGCTCATTTTCATATTCGGCGATTTTTGTAAAATTAGTTAATCTTCTTTGCCTATGTATAACGACCAATAAAACTTTAACTTGCCGGTATGTCTGATGCAAAACTCATCATGTTTGATAACCGCCTTAAAAAAGTGTTGCGTATACTGAGCAAACAGGCCAAGCAGCAGGGGGTAAGTTGTTATCGTTTGTACGACAGGGATTTACCTGAATTTCCTTTGATCATTGATGTGTATGGTGAGGAAGTTTTGGTGACTGAGTACAGGAGCAACCACAGGCTCACGGAAGAAGAGTATGAAAGGTGGTTCAATGATAGTTTAGAAGTTATTCAACATGTGCTAGGGAAGGAGTTATCTCAAATTCATATCAAAGAGAGAAAGCGAAAAGAGAGTCGACAAGATCAATACCAGAAGACTGATAATCGTCAGGCTTATATTGAAGTACAAGAAGGTGGGTTGAAGTTTCTGGTCAACCTGACTGATTTTTTAGATACGGGACTATTTATCGATCATCGGATTACCAGGGGTAAGGTTGCTCAACAAGCCAAGGGTAAACGAGTATTGAATTTGTTTTGTTACACAGGATCTTTTTCAGTGTATGCAGCAAAAGGTGGTGCAGCTGAGGTGGTTTCTGTTGATTTGTCCAATACTTATTTAGATTGGGCCAAAAAAAACATGGAGCTGAATGGTTTTAAAGGTTACCAATATGTTTTTGTAAAAGCGGATGTTTTACAATGGTTGGATAAATGTGAAGCGGGTTATTATGATTTGATTGTACTAGATCCGCCTACGTTTAGCAACAGTAAAATGATGAAAGATGTGTTTGATATTCAAGAGATGCATGTTGATCTCATCATCCAAAGCATTGAAAAATTAGCACCAAATGGGATCTTGTATTTCAGCACCAATGCTCGGAAATTCGAATTGAATGAAGCAATGATTAAAGGAAGGGTTGAAAATATAACCACCGCAACAATTCCTTTTGATTTTAAAGGGAAGTTATTGCGGTGGTGTTATGTGATTACGAAACAGTAATTAACCTACTATCTCTACCAATTCTACTTCGAAAACT
>JACCDL010699151.1_pt1 | contig 27835 bp, 22 predicted proteins | sample 7441931 | NCBI WGS metagenome assembly JACCDL01 (sample SAMN15323437, study PRJNA562643) | freshwater metagenome | isolation source: river surface water | place: USA:Blue River Watershed | collected 2017-08-16 | reverse complement strand
TCGCGAAAGTAAAGATCGAACCACACCTTGGGGAGCTGAAAGAGGTTGACGGGGTGGTGCCGCATCCGCAAGGAGAAATTCAAGTTCAATACAAACCCGGAAGTGCAACGATCACCTTACCAGGAACTGTGAGTGGAAGCTTTGTTTGGCAAGGAAAAAAATACGCTTTAAAAGCAGGTAAAAATAATTTGACTATCCCTAGGTAGGATAGGATGGTTGATACCTTTTACCGATGTAGTTTTGAAAAAAAACAATACCATGTACAAACACGTATCGTATCTCTGGGACGAATCCAAAGCCGCAGCGCTCGCAGGGAATGAAGTAGACCTATTCATTTACCGCTCAAACATTTTAGGTGCGGATTTACGCATCACGAATTATGGCGGGGGAAATACCTCAGTCAAATTACAGGATAAAGATCCCTTGACGGGCTCTGAAACTGAGGTGATGTGGATTAAAGGTTCTGGCGGCGACATCGGGACCTTGAAAAAATCAGGTTGCGCGGCTTTGTACGTGGATCGTCTACGTTCATTAACGAATGTCTACCGAGGCTTGGAACATGAAGATGAGATGGTAGAATTATTCAACCATTGCATATTTGATTTAGCATCCAAAGCGCCCTCAATCGATACACCTTTACACGGTTTTTTACCTTTCAAACACATTGACCATTTACATCCTGATGCGGCGATAGCCATTGCTGCCTCCAAGGATGGGGAACAAATTACCAAAGATCTATTTGGTGGGTTGATCGGATGGGTCGGTTGGCAACGCCCAGGTTTCGACCTAGGTTTACAATTAAAAGCATGTTTAGATGAAGCAGCTTCCCGTGGAGTACAATTGCGCGGGATTATGCTGGGATCACACGGCTTATTTACCTGGGGTGATACCTCTTACGCATGTTACCTTAATACCCTAGAGGTGATCGAAAAGTGTGCGGAATACATTGAATCACAAACCTCGACAGTTTTTGGCGGGGCACGAATGTCATCTTTTTCTCCAGCAGAAAGAGCTTCGAAAGCAGCGGAATTAGCTCCCGTTCTGCGTGGATTTTGTTCCTCGCATGTGCAAATGGTGGGGCATTTTTCGGATGACGAACGTGTCTTGCAATTTATTAATTCGAATGATTTGGATCGCTTAGCACCCTTGGGAACCTCGTGTCCGGATCACTTTTTGCGGACGAAAATATCGCCATTGGTCTTGGGGTCGGATGTGTCAGTGGAGGCTTTAACACCCTTGTTTGAAGCCTACCGTCAGATGTACGCCTCGTATTACGATGCCTGCAAGCATTCGAATTCACCAGCCATGCGTGACCCGAATCCAGTCGTGATTTTATACCCGGGTGTGGGGATGTTTACGTTTGCCAAAGATAAACAAACAGCCCGCGTGGCCGCTGAGTTTTATACCAATGCCATCAATGTAATGCGTGGGGCGGAGGCGATTTCTTCGTACACTTCGCTACCTCGTCAAGAAGCATTTGATATCGAATACTGGTTATTAGAGGAGGCGAAATTACAACGCATGCCCAAACCAAAAGCTTTATCAGGACGCGTTGCTTTCGTCACAGGTTCTGGAGGAGGCATCGGAAAGGCCATCGCTAAAAAGATGGCACAAGAGGGTGCTTGTGTTATTTTGAATGATGTGAATGCCGATCGATTGGCAGAAGCGAAAGCCGAATTTATTGGATTGTTTGGAAAAGATGTGGTATCCACGGTGATTGCAGATGTGACGAATCAAGAATCGATCGAAGTCGCAATGAAGCAGGCTTGCTTGGATTTTGGCGGCGTAGATTTGATCGTTAATAACGCAGGTATTTCGATTTCGAAAGGGATTTTGGAGCATACGCAGGCCGACTGGGATAAGTTATATGATATCTTAGTGAAGGGTCAATACTTAGTTTCGCAGGCAGCTATTTCTGTGATGCGTAAACAAGGCTTAGGCGGTGATATTGTAAATATAGTGTCTAAAAATGCCTTCGTAGCCGGACCGAATAACGTAGGATATGGTTCTGCCAAAGCCGCGCAGGCTCATATGACCCGTTTATTGGCCGCTGAATTAGGACCCGATCACATTCGTGTCAATACGGTGAACCCCGATGCCGTAATTGCAGATTCCAATATTTGGGCAGGCGGCTGGGCAGAAGGTCGTGCCAAAGCCTATGGCATCACCGTCGCTGAATTGCCAGCTTATTATGCAAAACGTACCCTATTAAATGAATCTATTTTGCCGGATGATATTGCCAATGCATGCTTTGCATTCGTGGGAGGCTTATTGAATAAGTCAACTGGAAATGCTTTAAACGTAGATGGTGGTGTAGCCGCAGGATTTTTAAGATAAGAAAGATGAATATTTCGAACCACAACGATGCTTTATTAGCGCAACATACGCGCCGACTCGATTTCTTGAAATCCGAGGTGAATTTGCCTGCTGGGATGTTACAGAAGTTAAAGGATTTTCAAATTGCGATTCCTTCTTGGGCTCTCGGCACGGGTGGAACGCGTTTCGGTCGCTTCTCCGGTGGAGGCGAGCCCCGAAATTTAGAAGAAAAAATTGCCGATGTAGGTTTGTTGCACGCGCTGAATCAATCATCGGGTGCGATTTCATTACACATTCCATGGGATATCCCAACGGACCCTGCGGCGATTCGTTCGCTTGCAGCCCAACACGGGTTGGCTTTTGATGCGGTTAATTCAAATACCTTTCAAGATCAGGCTGATCAAGCGCATTCCTATAAGTTTGGTTCTTTGCAACACGTTTCTGCGGCGACTCGGAAACAGGCAATCGATCATAATATCGAAGTAATTAAGCATGGAGTTGAGCTAGGATCCAAAGCGTTAACAGTTTGGTTATCTGATGGTTCTTGCTTTCCTGGTCAATTGAATTTCCGCCATGCCTATGAGCGCACGGTGGATAGTTTACGCGAGATTTATGCGGCGCTACCTTCGGATTGGTCCTTGTATTTGGAATACAAAGCCTATGAGCCCAATTTCTATTCGACTACGGTGGGAGACTGGGGCGCTTCTTATTCGATGGTGAATAAGTTGGGGCCTCAGGCGAAGACCTTGGTGGATTTAGGACACCATTTACCTAATGCCAATATTGAGCAAATCGTTTCGATTCTCCTGATGGAGGGTAAATTAGGTGGTTTCCATTTCAATGATTCGAAGTACGGTGATGACGATTTAACCGCTGGTTCGATTAAACCGTATCAGTTGTTCTTGATTTTCAATGAATTAGTGGACGGAATGGATGCGAAGGGAATGAATCATGCCAAAGATTTAGGTTGGATGATCGACGCTTCACACAATGTAAAAGATCCGCTAGAGGATTTATTGCAATCTGTGGAGGCGATTCAAATCGCTTATGCGCAAGCCTTACTAGTGGATCGGGCAGCTTTAGAGTCCGCGCGTGAAGCGAATGATGTGGTGCGTTGCCAAGAAATTTTACAAGCTGTTTTCCGTACTGATGTGCGGGCCTTAGTGGCTCAGGCACGTGTGGAATTGGGAGGCGCTTTAGATCCAATCGCTTTGTTCCGTCAGGAAAAAATGCGGGATCAGTTAATTAAGTCACGCGGGGCGAAAACGGTAGCGACGGGATTATAAGATGCGTTTAAGAACACCAGTCATCGCGGTATTTGACATCGGGAAGACCAATAAAAAGGTCTTTCTCTGGTCCACTACTTTCGAAATTGTGTTTGAAAAACAACAGACTTTTGAGGAAATCGTAGATGAAGATGGATTTGCATGTGAGGATTTGGGAGCGTTACAGCAGTGGATTGTGTCAACTTTCACAGCGCTATGTCAATTACCTGAGTTTGAGATTATCGGATTAAATTTCTCAGCTTATGGTGCTTCGTTTGTCTATGTCAATGGAGCTGGAGATCCTGTGGCGCCATTATATAATTACTTAAAACCTGTGTCAACTCCTTTTCCTTATAAGGATTTTGGAGGAGAGAATGAGTTTGCACGTAAGACTGCATCGCCCATCTTAGGCAATTTAAATTCCGGTTTGCAGGTGTTTGAATCGACCTTTAGACCTTTTTGGGCGGAGGTTTTTAAGGCGTTACATTTCCCGAATTATTTAGCCTCCTTGTTTACGGGTCTTCTTGTTTCTGAGATTACGTCCATTGGATGCCATACAGCACTTTGGGATTTTGATTTAGGACAATACCATCCGTGGGTTGCGGCGATTGAAGATAAGCTTGCACCTATCTCATCAGCCAGTTTTGAAGAAATAGATGGGATTAGGTACGGTCTTGGATTACATGATTCTTCGGCGGCATTAGTGCCTTATTCACGTTGCATTTCAGACGATTTTGTGCTTTTGTCGACCGGTACCTGGTGTATTGCGATGCATCCGTTTAATGAATCACCCTTATCAGCAGATGAATTAGCGCATGATGTCTTGTGTTATTTGCAGCCAAATGGAAAACCTGTCAAGGCTTCTCGTTTATTTGGGGGACATTTTCATGAAGAGCAAGTGGCACGGATGGAGGCGCATTTTGGAGGTTCATTTAAAGATTTGACTTTTTCGGAGCACGTTTTCTCATTGGCTAGCGAAGTAACATCTGTTTTTGAAAGTACATTTGCTGCTAGAGATTTGAGTGATTTTCCAGATTTGGCTTCGGCGTATGACCAATTCATGGTAGATTTGGTGGGCCAACAAATCTTTAGTTTAAACCTGTTGTTGAAAGATGCACCGGTCAAACAATTGCTTGTGGATGGAGGTTTTAGTAAAAATGAATGGTACATGCGCTTGTTGGCACATGCCTTTCCTAATCTAGAGGTTTATGCTGCAGAAGTCGCGCAAGCAAGTGCTTTGGGAGCGGCATTGATGGTTTATACAGGGGAAACCCCAAAGGATTTAATTCAATTGAAACGATATTAAGATGCGTATCGCGCTGTTTGTTCCTTGTTACATTGACCAATTCTATCCGCAGGTTGCGGTGGCGAGTTTGGAATTGCTTGAGAAACTCGGCTGTGAGGTAGTTGTTCCGAGGAATCAAACTTGTTGTGGCCAACCGATGGCGAACTCGGGTTTTGCCTCATCAACAGCAGGTTGCGACGCGAATTTTACACAAAATTTTGACGGATTTGATTATATCGTAGGACCATCAGGATCCTGCGTATTGCACTTGAAAGAACATCATCCTTCGGAGAAAATTCGGAATTCGGTTTATGAAATTTGTGAATTTTTGACGGATGTACTTGATGTAAAATCTTTACCTGGTCAATTTCCTCATCGCGTTGGATTGCATCAAAGTTGTCATGGCCAACGAGGATTGCGTCTAAGTTCGATGTCGGAGCGCAATGAAAAACCCTTTTCAAAATTACAGGATTTGCTTACCCTGGTACATGGGATAGAGGTGGTGCTGCCGGAAAGGGAGGATGAGTGCTGTGGTTTTGGTGGGACGTTTTGTGTCAGTGAAGAGGCTGTATCGGTGAAGATGGGAGTAGATCGAATTAAGGAACACGCAGCGAATGCGGTGGAATATATTGTGGGGGCGGATACATCATGTTTGATGCATATGGAGGGTATTTTGCGCCGACAAGGTTCCCAAGTTCAAGTGAAACACATTGTAGAAATTTTGAATCATGCTTAGTCACGCTGAGGCTTCTGAGAATTTTATTGCGGATGCTGAGCGGACGGACTGGCATGATGAGACCTTGTGGTTTGTGCGGGCTAAACGGGACAAAGCGTCCAAGGTGTTACCGGAATGGGAAGCCTTGCGGGAGCACGCATCCCAGGTAAAGGATCATACGTTAGCTAATTTAGGAGCATATTTAGTCGCATTTGAGGCCAAAGCGCAAGCGAATGGAATCAAGGTGCATTGGGCTGCTGATGCGGCGGAACATAACGCGATCGTTCATGGAATCATAGCTGCCCAAGGTTCTAAAGTCTTGGTGAAGAGTAAATCTATGTTGACCGAAGAATGTCACCTCAATGATTATTTAGCTTCGAAGGATATTGAGGTTGTGGATACCGATTTAGGTGAGCGAATTGTCCAGTTTCGGAATGAGGCGCCAAGCCATATTGTGTTGCCCGCGATTCACTTGAAAAAAGAGGATGTGGGGGAAACTTTTCACCAGCATTTAGGCACGCCAAAAGGAAATAAAGATCCACAATTTTTGACGGAGGCAGCACGCCAACATCTCAGGGGGCACTTTTTAGCGTCTGAGGTGGCTATTACTGGTGTAAATTTTGCCGTTGCTGAGACAGGGGAATTTGTGGTATGTACCAATGAGGGGAATGCGGATATGGGGGCACATTTGGCCAAAGTCCACATTGCATGCATGGGAATTGAAAAAATCATTCCGAAGCGGGAGGATTTAGCGGTGTTTTTGAGATTACTCGCGCGCAGTGCGACGGGCCAGTTGATTACGACCTATTCCTCTCATTTCCAAAAGCCTCGCGCCGGACAAGAAATGCACATTGTGCTATTAGACAATGGAAGGACGCAACAATTAGCTGATCCTAAATACAAGAATTCATTAAAGTGTATCCGCTGTGCAGCGTGTTTTAATACTTGTCCGGTTTACCGCCGGAGTGGGGGACATAGTTACCACCAGCCGGTAGCAGGACCTATTGGGTCCATATTGGCACCCAATATTGATAAAAAAGCAAATGCCGATTTGCCATTTGCAAGTACGCTATGTGGTTCGTGTTCAAATGTATGTCCTGTAAAAATTAATATCCATGAGCAGTTGTGGTTTTGGCGGCAGGATTTAATGTCGGCAGGACTAGCACCTGTTGGAAAGACAATCGGGATGAAATTGATGGCCTTTGTGTTATCAAATCCAGCTGTTTACCGAATTGGTGGCTCGCTTATGCGCAGATTTTCGAGTGTTCTAAATTCGAATTTGAATCCTTGGTACAAGCAGCGGGAGATGCCTGTTGCGCCAAAGGAGAGTTTTCAAGAATGGTATCAAAAACGATGAGCGCAAGAGATCAGATATTAGGAAAAATTAAACCGCTGGAAGTCGTACAGCATCCAGGGGCTTTTCAAGATGCGTCAGCCGACTTTGATTTTCGAGCTTCATTGGCTGTTGTAGGTGCACGTGTTGTTACCGCGTTGGAATTAGAAGAAATCTTTCCGGGCCGTCGGCGCTATGACAACACCTTAGAAGGCTTGAGTTTAGCGGAGGTAGAGGTGCTAGAGATTGATGGTGAATTTGGTGTCGCGGAGAATGGGGCGATTTGGTTAACAGAAGAGGCTTTGCCGCATCGGGTAGCGCCATTTATTTGCCAACATTTAGTCATCAACGTTAAAAAAATAGTTCCGCACATGCATGCGGCTTATGCGGAATTAGGTGAACTAAATTCGGGCTTTGGATTGTTTCTGGCAGGTCCATCTAAGACGGCAGATATTGAGCAATCGCTGGTGATCGGCGCGCATGGTGCGCGGAGTTTAACGGTTGTAATTAATTAAACTAGCTAATGATGTACGGTTTTGAGTCAATTCGAACTCGATTACCAATTGGATTTAAATATTTATAAAGTTTATAGCTAGATCATTTTATACGTCGGGAATTTAGTAAAGTTGGCAAAACAGTGGTTGACTCGAATATATTTTAATATCTATTAATCCGTTTATGGACTTGATTTAGTCCTGTAAATGGTCATTAGGCATATCGAAATTCTTAACTCCTTCCTTTTTTTGATTTATACAATTCGCAATTGAGGGTGCCTAGATATCAACGCGAAACTAAGAATTCGGTTTTTCATAATTAGCTGATTGTCAAGCTGGAATTATGATAAAAATGTAATTATTGTTAGTTTTAAACTAGGTGGCGGTGCATATGGAACCTTTGTTTACACTTAATAAACGAAATATATCCATGGGCGGATATTTAATCTCTTTATTATTTTTCTGCTTCATTACCTTTTACAGGTATACCTTAGGGTACCATGTGAAAAACGCCAACTATTTTATAAAAAAAGGATCCCAAGTTAAAGATTTGGAATAGGTATCAACCTATGCGTATTCTGTGGGTGTTAGTTACGAATCTGACTTATATCGTTATAGGATTGAAAACAAGATGCAGTCAAAGCTTTGAGTAATACAAATTTTAAATAAATGCGTGGTTTAGTTTTTCTTTTTTTTCTGTTATTTCATTTGTCTTGTCAGCATACCGAAGAAGCGAAAATACCCGTACAAAAGAAAAAAGAGACCGTGGTTTTGTTGCCTGATATATCCACCCAAAGTATCGCAGAAAATTTAACGTACGAAATCAAATTAATTGATTCTACAGGTCCTGATTTAGGTAACATTAACTCAAAATACATTCCTGAAAAAGGTGTTTTAGGGTTCAGGGGAGCTTCAAGCCGCGATATGGTTTCCGAAGGTCGTTTAACTCAAAGGCCCAAAGAGGTTGTAATGGATTGGGAGTTTTCAACCGACTACGATGGTAAGAAGACTAAATATGGAGTGTGGGGTGGAGGAAATGGCTGGACAGGCCAGCCGCTCATTATAAATTGGGATTACAAAGGAATACCACCGAAAGCATTGGCAAATAAGCCAAACGCAAAAAAGGAAGTTATCATTAGTTCGTTATGTGGTAAAATTTATTTTTTAAATTTTGAAAATGGGGAGCCATTGCGGTCAACATTAGACACTCACAATCCGATTAAAGGAACGGCTATGTTTGATCCTGACTTCTCGGGTAATCTATTCGTAGGGCAAGGTATAAACGCGACAGGGGAATTTGGATTTCGCATATTTGATGTTTTTAAAGGCAAGTTGGAAGCCTTTGTTTCCAGCTCAGATCGCGATGCACTTAGAGGATGGGGAGCCTTTGATAGTTCTCCCATCAAGGTGGATAATTACTATTTTTGGCCAGGAGAAAATGGCGTTTTATACAAGTTTAGACTGCTGAATGGCACGTATAAATTGCACTCGAAGTTGATTTATCATTCAAAGAAACCTAACAGATCTACGCTTGGTATTGAATCAAGTTTGGCGGTTTATAAAAACTATGGATATTTTGGAGATAACCAGGGTAATGTAATTTGTGTGAACTTAGGCACCTTAAAACCTGTTTGGTATTTCGATAATGTGGATGATTCTGATGCAACCATCGTGATTGAGGAGGAGAAGGGAATACCTTATGTATACATTGGTTGTGAAGTGGATAAGCAGGGAGAATCAGGATTTTCTTATGTAAGAAAATTGAATGCGTTGACAGGGCAGGAAGTTTGGTTAAACAAAATTCCAGCTCAATCAATTGTGTTTAAAGAAAAGACATTTAATGGTGGAATGCTTTCGACGCCCTTGCTAGGTAAACATCAAGCTAAAAATCTGCTCTACATTTGTATTTCGCAGCCTGGAAAAAGTACAGCAGGTCAATTAATGGCGTTAGATAAGTTATCTGGTCAAGTGAAATTTACAACTAAGTTAAATGCCTATTCGTGGTGTTCTCCTGTTGGATATTATACGAAGAAAGGAGAACCTTTTGTGTTAATTGGCGATGTGGTGGGCAACATTTATTTAATTGATGGACTTACGGGAGATAAGATTTTCTCCAAAAATTTAGGCGGTAATTTCGAAGCAAGTCCGGCGGTAATGGATGACCAACTGATCATTGGTTCGCGAGGAAACAAAATATATAAGTTTAAAATTATATAGATGAAATTTATTCAAATTCTTGGTTTCTGTTTTTGCCTAGCTTTTAGCACGAAAGCGCAAGAAGTTGTGTCCATCACTCAACTAGAGAACACCTATAATTTTTTGTTGCACAAACCTGATACTAAGGATAATGAGATAAAACCTGTCATCTTGTTTTTACACGGCAGAAGTCTTTCGGGCAATAATTTAAATAAGGTAAAACAATATGGCATAATGGACGACATTTTGCATCGGGGAAGATCAGTAGATGCCTATGTGATTGCTCCCCAAGTGCCAGCCGGTCAATCGTGGGCGCCCAACAAACTTAAGGTATTGTTAGACTATGTGCATGCAAATTACCCTACGGATAAATGCAAAGTATACGTCGTAGGCATGAGTTTAGGCGGCTATGGAACAATGGATTTTGTAGGAACCTACCCCGAAGAAGTAACGGCTGCGATGGCTTTGTGCGGCGGCGGGAATGTTAACATGGCTGAGTCTTTAGCGAAGGTTCCTTTGTGGATAATGCATGGTAAAAGAGATTCGGCGGTGCCTCATTCGGAGTCTGAAAAAGTATACAATGCAATTCAAAGTTGTTGTGAATCTAATTTAACCCGCTTTTCCAGTTTTCCAACTTATGGTCATGGAGACTTTGCCCGTGTGTTTTATGCGAAACAAATGTATGATTGGTTATATCAATTCGAAAAAGATCAAGTCTCTGCAGATAAATTAATGGATGTAGAAATTTTTGATAACCATCTAAAGCACGTCTATACAGATAATAAGCCGAAGAAAGTAGTCGCAGTATCTCCACCCAAAGACACAATTGTTGTTGAATCAGAATCGATGGAGAAATTTGTGTTAATGCCTAAGAAGAAAAAGAAAGAAAATAAACCTATAGATGAGGTGATTGTTTCCAAAGGAGACACCTATTATAGCCTTGCGAAAAAGTATAAAATATCCATTAAGGATTTGCTTAAGTACAATAAATTAACTGAAAAGGACCTTTTAAAGGAAGGTGCAAAAATCAAAATACCTACACGTTAATTTACATTCATATGAAAAGAATAGGCGTACTTATTTTATTTCTGATTTCAATAACTTGTTTTGGGATTGCTCCTCGAAATGTAGCAAAATATAGAAAGTTTGTAGATTCAGTCGCGCTTCATTATCAGATTCCCGCCGATTTAATTTTTGGTGTAGGCCTTTGCGAATCTGGTTTTGGCGCTTCCAAACAATCTAAGCGACTGAATAATTATTTTGGAATTAGAGGTAAATATTCTAAAATTTATAAAACTAGTTACCGGTATTACGATAAGCCAGAGGAAAGTATTGTTGCTTTTTGTGAACTTGTAGCTAGGAAACAATTTTACCAAAAATTGAAAGGAAATACGGACCCAATGGTCTGGGTCAAGGCATTAGCAAAAGCCAAATACGCCCGGAATGGAAAGGTTTGGACCAAATTAGTCAAAAAGGCAATTGCATCGATTAAGTAGTTTAATGAAGTCAAATAAATGGTATTTAGTTTGGGCAGCACTCTGTTTTATGGGAGTCGTTTCCCTATTGTATGTCTACAGTTATTCGCCTCTCACGTTAACTATTGCCGGATTTGAGTTAAAGAAAATTGGTAATTCCGATGAAGATTTAGTGGATGTAGTCGACACGATTGAAGTTGATACCAGCCAAGTGTTAAGTCAGGAAGTATCTTCATCCCGTGATTCAGCCAAAACTAAAGAAAATGTTTCAGTAGATTCAAGCGCTGTCGATCTTGCTTCGTATTCACCTGCACCTATCGTTGCCGATAGTGCTGTCAACGACTCTACCCATCACCGTATTTTGTTATTAGGCGATTCGGAAGCTGGCGGGATTAAAAATGTGTTAAATGATTATTGCCGGAGTAATGGGCATAAGTTGATAGCAAGTATTGAATGGTATTCGGCAACCTCATTGAATTTTGCCAAAGGGGACACAATTTCAAAAATTATTGCCAAGTATAAGCCGACTTATATTTTTGTGTTGTTTGGTCTGAATGAGGTTTTAGCCCGTGATGGCGCACATCGAAAAGCATTGGCGCGGCAATTTCACAAACGTTTGCGAAAAGTGCCCTATGCATGGATTGGGCCTACGAATTGGGGTCAAGACTTTGTCGTAACCGATGCCTTTCGAGCTGCTGCGGATTCAGCTGCCTTTTTTTCTTCCAAATCCCTTGTGCTTCCTAAAGCTACCGATGGCCGTCATCCTTCGCTAGCAGGTTATCGAATTTGGATGGCGAACATCGCAAATTGGTTGCAAACCTCGGCGCGATGGAAACTAAAAATGGCGACACCAGATCGCGTTGGTTACCCCAAGAAATATAGAACAATTGTATTGAATGCTGCAGAATATAGTGGATATTGATTTTTTAAAAGGGATACCTTTTGAGCAAGTGATACGGGATTTATTCTTGTATTCAACCCAAGAACCTTGGTTTTTTACGGAGTTCTCATTTTTACTGGTTTTCGGTATTTTCGTTTTTTTCTACGCCCTATTTTTCGATTGGAATATCCTGCGTAAGTGCTACCTCGTTGCCTTCAGTTTATTCTTTTATTATAAATCGAGTGGACCTTTTTTGGCCTTGTTTATTACCCAAGTCACCTGTGATTACGCTTTTGCGCAATGGATACAAAAAGCTACCCCAACGCCTAAAAAGATTCTGGGAATCATTTCCATCCTTTTTAGTCTTTCGTTTTTGATGTATTTCAAGTATGCGAATTTCTTCATTGAGAATACGAATGCCCTTTTATTGACTCATTTTGAGTTGGTTGATCTATTTTTACCCATTGGTATTTCCTTCTATACTTTTCAGTCAATTTCCTATTTGGTGGATGTATACCGTGGTGAAATTAAAGCATCAGCTAATTTTTTAGATTATGCTTTTTACATGACCTTTTTCCCGCATTTAGTCGCGGGTCCCATAGTTCGTGCTAGTGATTTTTTAGGTCAGGTTAATCATCCCGCAAGGCCGAATGCATTGGTTTTTAAGGAGAGTTTTGTTCGAATTATGCTTGGCCTGATAAAAAAACTATTCATTGCTGATTACCTAGCAAAATATGTGGATATGGTATTTGCTAACCCATCATTTTATTCCGGTGGAGAGAATTTGTTAGGCGTCATTGCCTATACGTTTCAAATCTATTTTGACTTCTCAGGTTACTCGGACATTGCCATTGGTTTGGCTTTATTGGTGGGCTATCGTTTGAAAGAGAACTTCGATAATCCATATAATGCCACCAACATTACCGTTTTTTGGCGAAAATGGCATATTTCACTTTCTTCTTGGTTGCGCGATTATGTCTATATTCCCTTAGGTGGGAATCGGAAAGGTGAGTTCAATACCTATTTATTTCTATTGATAACGATGTTAGTAGGCGGCTTTTGGCATGGTGCCAGTTGGAAATTTGTTTTCTGGGGTTTCGCGCATGGCATCGCCTTGGGTTTTCATAAGTTGATTAAAAATCGACTTCCAGATAATATGGTAATGAATGGCTTGGGCTGGTTAAGCACGTTTTCATTTGTTTCCTTCTGTTGGATATTTTTTAGAGCAAGTGATTTCAATTCAGCTATCGAAATCATTCAGCAGATTGGGAATCATACTTTGTTAGCCGATTTTCTTGGATTTTGGTATTCACGTTTCGAAGTTTCATTACTTTTGATAGGTGTTTTTGCGATTGTTTTGATACCACAAAGCGTAAAAAAATGGTGTATAGAATGCCTTTACGTCATCCCAGCTTTTTTTTGGATATTCTTTTTGTTAATTGCTTTACAAGTAATTATTCAATTTAAGGACGAGGTGGTTCAACCCTTTATTTATTTTCAATTTTGAGGAAGGTGCTTTTTTTCTTGTTCGTTACTTTCCATGTTCTAGGACAAGTTGATTCTACTGTAATTTGTTTGCCTTGTAATCAGATTGTTGAAGATCAAGCATTTGCTAAATTGAAAAGTACCTGGAATCAGCGACCCATCAAAATCGTTCATATCGGTGATTCTCACATTCAGATTGGGCATTTTTCTAAGCAGATTAGAGACATTTTAGGCCAAAATGCCACTTTTCGTGGCTCTGGAATTACTTTTCCATATTCCTTAGCTAAGAGTGTAGATGGTCCATGGGTGAAAGCAAAAGCAAGCGGCGTGTGGATCGGCGATAATCTGCTATCGGCTAAGCCCAAACTTGAGCTTGGTCTAACTGGCTATGCTGTAAAAACCGTTGATTCTTCAGCATCAATCTCTTTTCAGCTGCGGGATTCTGCTCCTCGATTTACTGAAATCAGGGTTTGGTATCATGCCGATAGCCTTTCGTTTATACCTACTTTGGGAAGTAATTTCACCCTGAAAGAAGTCGTACAATCTGGGGGTAGAATGGGTGTTGCACATTTTGTGAGTAAATCCACATTTTCTCAATTTGACTTAAAACTACGTAGAAATGATTCCCTAGCGCATGAGTTTCAGTTGCACGGGGTTGAATTAGTAAATTCAGTGGGAAATTTTGAATATCATGCATTGGGAGTTTCAGGGGCGCAGTTCACGCATTTGATTCAACATGCAAAGCTTTGGAAAGAACAATTAAAATTGTTGAATCCAGATTTGATCATATTTTCATACGGTACTAATGAAGCTTATAACGGGAATTTTGAGTCCAAAATTTTCATTAATCAGGTTTCTCGGTTTTTCGATGAGATCAGGCAAATTGTTCCCGACATAGCAATCGTTGTGACAAGTCCCCCGGATACGCGAAGTCGAAATCGTATTCCACCCAAACAAAGTGAAGTCGTCGAAGCTCAAAGCAAATTAAAGAGTTCATTTTATGATTTAAATAAAGTCATGGGCGGCTTTGGTTCCTTTCAACCCTGGTTTGATCAGACTTATTTTTTGAAGGACAAGCTACATCTTTCAAGGGAAGGATATCAACTACAAGCCAAGTTGTTTATGCTCGCGTTTCTTGGGCAATTAAAACCTATGTGGGATGTAGGTCCCCTTGAAAATGATGTATTAGAACGGGTTAAGTTACTGCATAGAAAAGTCGTGGTCTCGGATACCTTGCAGCCTGATTCAACAATTATTCGTCCCCAAGAGAAGATTGTTAAAAAGTCTAAATTTCATACAGTCAAGAAGGGTGACACCTTTTATAGCATTGCAGCGCGTTACCATATAAACGTGGAAGCACTGATTGAAGATAATCGACGCCATAAATCAAAAACTTTACAAATAGGAGACCGGATTAGGATTAAATAAATATTTCTTATATTTAAATTTAAACCTATTCAAACATGTCAGTTTCAAGAAGAAAATTCCTGGGTCAGTCCGTTCTTTCCTTGGCAGCATTCAGTATTGTGCCACGCCACGTGCTCGGAAAAGGCTTTCTTGCCCCCTCAGACCAACTCACCAAAGCGATCATCGGAACCGGCGGCATGGGCCGAGGTCATATTCCATATGCAGGCACTCGCGTTGTTGCCTTGTGCGATGTAGATAAGAAAAACCTACAACTCGGGTTAGATAAAGTGGAGAAAGGCGTGAAGGCATTTTCCGACTACCGAGAAATGATTCAACTCCCCGAAGTGGATATTGTTCACGTGGCTACCCCGCCGCATTGGCACGGGATTATGGCCGCAGATGCAGCACGCGCAGGTAAGGATGTGTGGTGTGAGAAACCAATGACCCGGACAATAGGTGAGGGGCAAAAATTAAAGGAAGCAGTCCAGCAGCACGGACGTATTTTCCGACTCAATACCTGGTTCCGCTTTGAAAGCAATTTCTACGGTTTGAATTGTCCCGTTAAACCGATGAAAAAATTAGTTGATTCAGGTTTATTAGGTTGGCCGCTTAAATTTACTGTCAGCAAGCACACTGGCTTCGATTGGAAATTCTACTGGGTAGGCAAAACAGATTTGACGCCACAGCCTGTTCCTCCTGAATTAGATTATGATGCATGGCTCGGACCTGCACCTTACAAGCCCTACAACGTACACCGTACTCATCAGACGTTCCGTGGATATTGGGATTACGATGGTGGTGCCTTGGGTGATATGGGTCAGCACTACATGGACCCGATACAATATATGCTAGGTAAAGACAACGAAAGCCCAGTGTATGTGGAAGTCGACGCCCCCGTGCAAGATAAAGATGCCGTGGGAATCTTTAATCGGATCACTTACACGTATGCCGACGGATGTCAAATCGTCCTGGATGGCGAGGCTAAAGACGAGAAAGTGGCTTACATCGAAGGCCCGAAAGGAAAATTATACCGCAATTTCAAGTCAGATATCCCTGATTTAGAACGCAAATTAGCGGAGTTTCCAGAGCCTCCGGCCCAACAAATCGACTTTGTAGATTCAGTTAAGAATAGAACGCAATTTGCCTTGAATGAGGAAAATGGACATCGATCGTGTACACTCATCAATATGGGATTAATTGCGATGCGCTTACACCGCAACCTGAAATTTGACTCCGTTAAACAAGAATTTATTGGAGATCCTGAAGCAAATAGTCTCATCAATCAGCCGATGCGCGCACCTTATATCCTCTAAACGCTATGAAATATTTACTTTTTTTATTGGTTAGTTGGCAAACCCTCGCGCAATCGACCCGTGAGCAACAACTATACAACCGAACGCAAGGAGCCACTCCAGCCCTGAAAGCAGCGGCATATGCCAGCAAAGGTATGTATGAACCCACCCAAGCGACGGAAGCTTTCATCTTAGCCAATGCAAAAAACACGGTTGAGTTAAAAGCTTTTTTACGCCCGGACCTTCCAGAGGCAACGCAATGTGAGTTAATTGGTTTAATCGCCAAACAAGATGAGAGCATTCTGATCGCGCAATATCCAAAAGCTAAACCACAGGTTACTGCTTTTATTTTAAAACAGTTAATGGCTAAGCCACGGGCCAACTTAAACATCAAGTCTTGGGATGACGCGCATCAAAAAGCCTTCATCAAGGCCGTTGGTACCTATAAAGCTGCATGGGCCTTGCCGCTCATCCAAAATTCAAATTTTATAACGGAACAGATCATTGCCCAACTGCAAGTGCAGGGGGCAAATGGACTTCCTGCAGTTTGGGAATTAGTGAAAACCAAGCAGGTAGATGCGCAAAAAATCGCTGACCTGACAACCACGCTAGCCGCAAATGTGTTCTTAAAAGCTAAGCTAAGCACCTACGAGCAGGCGTCAACGGCTCAAAAAACAATTTTATTAACCTATGGAAGTGTTCATCAATGGCCTGAAGTGAAACCGTTGGTTTGGCGAGCAGTTCAATCAAATCATCCGGAGCGTGCTGCTGGATTTGGCGCTTTGGCCTACTGGGTGGAATTAAATGATTTTGATTTGATTGCTGAGAAATTATCAAACGCAAATCAGGCAAATGAAATCAAGGCCCTTCAAAATTGCATGACCTTATTGATCAAGCAGGATGCGCGCAACAACAAAATTACGGCGTTTGCTTTAGCTGCTAACCAAAAATCAAATTGGGTACCCTTCGTTCAAGAAGTAGCGAATTTGGACTGGCTGTATGCCTTAGCTAAAAAAGAGGAGGAGGCATTACGTGCGTTTGTTCGAATTAATGGACGAGCATTTGCGAATGTAGATCAGCAAGTATTACGCTACCGGAATGCGTTGGATTTAACGCAAAACATCGATATCCGCGAGCAGATTTACCGAGGATTGGCTAAATGTAATTCGTTATCAGCCATGCGGACGCTCTATTTAGGGTTAAAAGAACCGAATAGTAAGCAAGTCGCTGTAGATGGCTTGGCTGCACTTTATGTGGCTCATCCAGCGTTTCAAGGACAAATGACCAAGGAATGGACACTTGAAAACCAGTGGCAAATAACTGATGCCGCCATTCGGGATCAAGTAATGAAAAGCAATCCAGGCCGCGGATTTTACACGATGTATAATAGCACCGATTTGCGCGGTTGGAAAGGCCTAGTAGACAATCCGGTCAAACGCAGAAAGACTTCTGCCGATACGCTCGCGATGAAGCAAATCAAGGCCGATTCGATCATGCGCAAAGGCTGGTTGGCACAAGGAGAAGAGCTACACTTCACAGGCCACGGCGATAATTTATGTTCAGTCAAAGATTACCAAGATTTCGAGTTAACCATCGACTGGAAAATTGAAAAAGAAGGTGATGCGGGACTTTACCTACGCGGTTCACCACAAGTTCAGATTTGGGATACGGCGCTGACACGTGTGGGAGCTCAAGTAGGTTCAGGTGGTTTGTACAATAACCAAATCAATCCCAAGAATCCATTAAAAGTCGCCGATAATCCCGTAGGAGAATGGAATACGTTTCGAGTTATTATGCGTGGAGAACGTGTTACGGTTTATTTGAATGGAGAATTAGTCGTAGACAATGTGATCTTAGAAAATTATTGGGATCGCAAAATTCCGATTTTCATAAAGGATGCAATTGAATTGCAAGCGCATGGGAATCACATCGTTTACCGCAATATTTATGTGAAGGAATTGACGCCTCAATCCGTTTATACACCTGAAGAAGTTGGTTTTGAGCCACTTTTTGATGGATCATCCCTGTTTAATTGGACAGGAAACACGACAGATTATTATCCAGTAAATGGTGAATTAGTCGTGGATCCTAAACGTGGTGGCAAGGGAAATTTGTATACAAAAAAGGAATACGGTGATTTTCATATGAAATTTGATTTTCAGTTGACTCCGGGGGCCAATAACGGCTTGGGAATCCGCACGCCGCTAGAAGGTGATGCGGCGTATGTGGGTATGGAATTACAGATTTTAGATAATACCTCACCCATCTATGCCAAACTGCAACCCTATCAATACCACGGATCCGTTTATGGAATCTTGGCCGCTAAACAAGGTTTTTTGAAGCCTGTGGGGGAGTGGAATGAGCAAGAAGTGATTGCGGAAGGGAATCACATTAAGGTTTTATTGAATGGCGAAGTTATTACGGATGGCGATCTAGTGCAGGCCATTAAAGACGGAACTCCAGATCATAGAGAACATCCAGGATTGTTAAACAAAACTGGCCATATTGGGTTCTTAGGACATGGATCCCCGTTGAAGTTTCGGAACATACGCATCAAAGAAATTAGTAAAAAGAAAAAATAAGTCATGGCAATTACATTGACAATTAATCGAAAAAAAGTAAGCCTGGATATTGATTCCAATACTCCACTTTTGTGGGCATTGCGCGATCATGTGGGCCTTTTAGGAACTAAGTACGGTTGTGGTATCGCCCAATGCGGCGCTTGTACCGTTTGGGTAAATGGGGAGGCTACACGCTCCTGTGTTTTACCTATCTCAGCTGTAGCAAATACGCAGATTACAACAATTGAGGGACTAGATCCCGCCGGGAAACACCCAATTCAAGAGGCTTGGGATGAATTAGATGTCGCGCAATGTGGCTATTGCCAAGCCGGTCAAATCATGACCGCGGCTGCATTACTGAAGAAAAATCCACATCCTTCGAAACAAGAAATTGTAGACGGCATGGCCGGAAATATTTGTCGGTGTGGAACCTACCACCGCATTCAAGAAGCAGTCGCATTAGCCTCTAAAAAAGTCAAGAAATGAAAACGACACGTAGAAATTTTATCCAACAAACAGCGCTCTTTACGAGTGTGTTTACCCTGGGATTTGATTGGTTTGAATCCAAGGGAGCTTCGATGGCGATTGCCAATGAACCAGGTAGATTTAATGCGTTTTTAAGCATTGATGCCACAGGTAAAATTCGCTTATATTCACCTAATCCTGAGATTGGGCAAGGAATTAAAACAGCTTTTCCCGTGGTTGTTGCGGAGGAATTGGATGTGGATTGGAAACAAGTGGAAGTGTTACAAGCCAACCTAGACACGCAAAATTTTGAACGCCAATTAACTGGTGGATCAGGTGCTTTAAAACATTCGTGGGAGCGCTTGCGAAAGGCTGGTGCAAGTGTTCGCCAGATGATGGTGCAGGCCGCTGCCAATCAATGGAAGGTAGATGTAAGTGTCTGCAAAACGTATAAAGGTTTTGTGTTAGGTCCTTCAGGTCAGAAAGCATCGTATGGTTCATTAGCTGCTGAAGCGGCAAAATTACCCGTGCCATCGACCGTAACGTTTAAAGATCGCAAAGACTATAAGATCATTGGAACCCGTGTTCGAGGTGTAGATAATAAAGACATTGTTACAGGTAAACCTGTTTTTGGGATTGATATCCGTAAACCTGGCATGGTCTATGCACAGATTGTTCGGCCACCTTTCGGGGCGACCTTGAAGTCTTTCGCAGCAGATGATGTCAAGAAAATGCCGGGTATTATTGATGTCGTTTCCTTTAAAAATAAGGTGGCAATTGTAGGGTCGAGTACCTATGAAATCATGCAAGCACGTCAGAATCTAACGTGCTCGTATAGTTCAGATGCTCCTTTGGAAGGCAATGATACACATCAAGCCTGGTTTGATGCTGGTATGAAGACGGATAAGGCAACGGTCCAACGGAAAGATGGGGATTTTGCAAAAGCCATTTCGGAAGCTAGTAAGGTCATCGAGGCAACTTATGAGTGTCCTTTCATTGCCCATAGTCCGATGGAGCCGATGAACTTTTTTGCGGATGTGAAGCCGGGTTCAGTTACCTTGGCTGGTCCTACGCAAGTACCGCAGCCCGCACAAAAAGCTGTCGCTTCGTTGCTAGGAGTTCCTGAAAATACCGTTCAAGTAGAGTTGACCAAAATGGGTGGTGGCTTCGGTCGGCGCTTAAATAATGACTTCGCCTTAGAAGCAGCTGAGTTATCGAGCATCATTAAAAAGCCTGTATTGGTTCTTTGGACGCGCGAAGATGATATGGGTGGCGGAATTTACCGACCAGCCGTTCGGTACCATTTCAAAGCGGGTATCGATGCCAAAGGAAATATTACTGCTTTTTACCTGCGCGGCGTGGGTTTAAATGCGGGTAATTCGACGCGTCAAGATAACTTCCCGGTTGGAGCAATTGACCATGTATTAGTTGAATCTGTGGATCAAAAGTCTGCGGTAACAACGGGACCTTGGCGTGCGCCAATTACTAATTTCTTGGGTTTTGCAGAGCAAGCATTCTTAGATGAGGTGGCAGAGGCAGCGGGAAAAGACCCGATTCAAATGCGTTTGGATTTGTTGGCTCGTGTAAAATCCAATCCGGTAGGAAAAATCACCTACGAACCGGATCGCTTTGCGGAAGTAATTAAGCAGGTAGCAGAGAAGTCCCAATGGAAGAAAAAACCAGGGGTGCACCAAGGATTTAGTGTATATTATTCGCATTTCTCCTATGTAGCTCAAGTAGCCGAGGTACAAGTGAAGAACGGAAAGCCACAAGTTACGCAGGTGACCGCTGTAACAGACTGTGGCGAGGTTATTAATTTAAGTGGTTCGGAGAACCAAGTGAAAGGTGCGATCATTGACGGCATGGGACATGCGATGTTTGCGAAATTGAATTTTCAAGCAGGCGTTACGAGTCCAACGAATTTCAATGCATACCGGATGATTCGAGGAAATGAAATTCCGAAAATTGATGCTTACTTTGTGGATAATGGCATTAGCCCAACGGGCCTAGGTGAGCCAGCTTTACCACCTACCGGTGGGTCAATCGCTAACGCGATCTATGCAGCCACCAAGAAACGTTTCTACAAACAACCCTTTTATTGATGGCAAATCCCAAAGTTCAATATTTAGATAATTTGCGTGTCACCGCAACCCTCGCGGTGTTATTGATTCACTCGGCGGCAAATGTCTTATTGAGCTTTGGGAAAATTCCTGATTCCAGCTGGTGGTTTGCAAACCTATACAATGGGGGATTTCGTTACGCTGTCCCTATTTTTGTAATGCTTTCCGGAGCGTTATTATTGCCCCGTGAGGAGGAGATAGGCTCTTTTTTCAAAAAAAGTTTTTTGAGAATCATTGTCCCTTTTCTTTTTTACAATTCAATTTTCACGATTTTCAACTGGCAAGTTCGTCAGAGTGGTCGGCCTCAAAGTCTAACCTGGATTTTTAATCAGTTTTTTGAGGGCGCTTCCTATCATTTTTGGTATATCTACATGATTGTGGGTGTATACCTGTTTATACCCATTATTGGCGCCTGGGTACGTCAGGCGCGAGAAAGTCATTTACAATTCTTTTTGGGAATGTGGCTGGTGACGATCTTGTTTGATAATTCGCATTTCCCAGGAATGAGCCTGCCTGTCAAATTGCCTTATTTTACAGGCTATATTGGGTATTTGGTCTTGGGTTTTTACCTAGCTAAACATTCATTTTCGAAAACGTTAGCATGGATTTTGTTTTTGGTGGGTACTAGTTGGACCATGCAAGGAACCTATTTGCAATCGATGGAAGATGGGAAGTTTTTCGGTTTGTTGTATGCGAATTTTTCGCCGAGTGTAGTGATGTCGACGGCTGGCTTATTCATGTTGTTTAAGGTATATGAAGGTACGATTCCTGGGACAGTTGCATTTCGGGATTGGATCAGTTCATATAGTTATGGCATTTATTTGATTCACATAATCGTCTTATTTTACTTGGTTAAAATTAAGATTTATGGTGCCATGTGGCATCCAAGTATTGGGATTCCACTTACTGCATTTATATGCTTGCTCATTTCTGGTTCTATTGTTTGGGTATTACGCAAAATCCCTGGAATGAAATACCTTGCAGGCTAACGTTTTTTCGTACCTTTCGGAACTTTTAGTTCTATCTATGAAAATTTTATTTACCTTCTTCTTGGTGTTAGCTTTTCAGCTATCCTGGGCACAAAATTCAACTTTATCCTCGGGAGGAGTTACGAAGTCAGTGGATGGCCGTTATTATTCCCATGTGATCGGTCAATCGAGCGTGGTTACTGGAACCACAGTAAAGTCGGGGGTAACGATTCGACAAGGCTTCAAACAACCTAATTTAATTGCGCGTACAATTCAGAAATCTGGCTTGAAGATTCAAATGGCCATTGAAAATCCCATTTCATTTACTGTCTTTCCCAATCCATTTCAAGATAAATTACGGATTCAGTTTTCAGAGAAGAGTACATCCAAGTCCTATGTCGTTATATATGATATAGTAGGAAGTGTGATGTGGGAGGAAACCTATCCTGAGGGGATATCAGAAATTAACTTAACCGATTTTAAGAATTTCCGACCTGCTAAATATGTCCTGCATTTAGTGCAAACGACCGGAAAGCCTTTTGTGGCAAGTATTGTAAAGGAATAAGGACTAGTTGATGATTTTGCCATCTTGCATCTCAATGATGCGGGATGTTTTATGCGCAAATTCATTATCATGTGTCACAATCAGCAGCGTTTGATGAAATTCTTCCGCTAATTGTTGGAAGGTGTGAAATACAATATCGCTGTTTTTTTTATCCAAATTTCCAGTGGGTTCATCACCCATGATCAACAAAGGGTCATTTATTAACGCTCGGGCAATGGCTACACGTTGTTTCTGGCCGCCTGATAATTGGTTAGGCATCTTTAGCGCCTCGTCGGCAATTCCCAAAACCTTCAACTTTTCATAGGCTCGGTGCTCCACCTCAGACTCGCTGTATTTTCCTAGTTTAAGACCAGGTAGCATGACATTTTTCAAGACATTGAATTCATTCAATAAGTAATGAAACTGAAATACAAATCCGATTTTCTCATTACGAACACGCGCAAGTTCCTTTTCAGATTTGTTACCCATCACTACCGAGTCGATAAATAAATCACCTTCATAGTCGGTGTCCATCGTCGAGAGAATATACAGAAGCGTTGATTTACCACATCCTGATTTACCGATCACCGATACAAATTCACTTTGATTTAAACTGAAGTTGATGTTGTCCAATACCTTCACCGTCATGGGATCATGAAAGTATTTGGTGATATTGTTAGCCCGTAAAACTTCTTTATGAATATGTGTCATGTTTATTTGCCGCGTATAATAATAACGGGGTCAATTTTACTTGCTTTTCTGGATGGGAAATAACCTGCTAAATAGGTAGTAACTAATGAAAAAATGGCTCCAATTATATAAAATGACGGATTGTAGTTAATGGGATAGGTTTTTATGGTTGGCAGTGATTCCGTATTAAAGGGGATGTTATCAATGATGTTCGACAAGCCAAAACCTACCAATAAGCCAAAGAATCCACCAAAAATCCCTATGCTCAAAGCAATAAAAATAAAGATTAAATGCACATCTTTTCCTGAGAAACCAATGGCTTTCATGATGGCGATGGAATCCATTTTTTCATAAATCATCATGTTTAGGATGTTGTAAATCCCGAATCCTGCAACGATTAAGAGTGTTACACCCACCGCGTAGGAGATTATACTTCGCACTGAACTTCCCGTTTCGAATTGCGAGTTTGCTTGTTGGATATCGATGGCATCCGTCTCGTAATAGCGCTGGTATTCTTTTGCCATTTCCGGGGCTTGCAAAATATCCTTGAGTTTAACCTGCACGTCGGTGATGTAATTGGATGAAACCCCCAATAGTTTTTGGGTAGTGCCGATGGAACAATAGCTTTGCACTTTATCTAAGTCTTGCAGTCCTGACTGAAAATAACCGACTACTTTTAGTTGCAAGCGTTCTCCTTTGCTGGTGGTTACTTGCACGACATCTCCAATGTTGGCCGCCATTTTATCTGCGACACCCTTACCTAAAATGATGCTATTGGGTATGTTTTTCAGGTCTAGGTAGTTGCCACGCGTCACATAATCGCTGAACAAAAATAAGCGATTTTCTTCATCGGGGTCAATCCCATTGATAACGCCCGTGAGGTCAATGGTCCCTACATTATAGAAAACTTGGGCACTAATTTTAGGGGCTACACCTAAAACGCGAACATCTTGTTTAATGGCTTGCATGATTTGTGCACTGTTGTACAATTCGAGCCGCTGGTTTTTTGGTTTTACAGAATTAACAAAATTGGATGTTTGGGGACTTAATAAATCAATTGGTTGGTTTTTCGATACATTGATATCATGGTAAAGTCGAATGTGGGCGGTCCGGTTCATGATTAATCCGTCCAATAAATCATTCAACCCGTTCATGAAACCAAGTAATGTGACAAACATGGTAATCGAAAAGGTTACACCTACAGCGGCAACGAGCGTTTGTTTCCACCGGGCGAGCAATAATGAAATGGATACCTGAACAATTAATTTTAGGTTCATTACTTCGGCTTTATCACGTGGTCTTGGCTGCTTAGACCGCTTAGGATTTCAGCTTTTTGAAAATCGGTTAGGCCAAGTTTAACCGTCCGCGTGGTTCCATCCTCAAGCGTCACGATGGAATCATTTTTTAGGTAGTTTCGTGGAAGGATTAATGCGTTTTGTTTGGTGCGCAGCAAGATGTTTGCTTCGAATGTAACATTTGGATATAGTTTTTCCGGGGCTTTGGTAAAGCTAGCTTCGACTAAAAATGTTTTATTCCGCTCATTCATGATGGAGGCGATTTTATTCACCTGCGCTTCGAATACCTTGTTTTTATAAGCATCAAATGTAACAGCCACTTTCTGCCCTAGCTTTACTTGAAATATATCATTTTCATCTACCTGCATTTCAAGTATATAATTTTGAGTATTTCCCACAACCGCAATAGGCGTTTGTGGACTTACAAGTTCCCCGCGCGCTTTAAGTAAATTGAAAACAGTGCCTTTTACTTGACTCTTTAAGATGAAATCTGCTGTTTGTCGGGCTGAAATCTGTACGTTTTTTTTCGTCTGTGCCGAACTGAAATTGATTTGTCGGCGCAAATCCGTTTGGCGCTGCTGGGCTGAAATGTAATTCGCTTTGGAACTTTGGAAGTTTAATTCCGCTTGTTCGTATGCCACGCGGGTGCCTACTTGCTGCGCCCAAAGAGCTTTTTGGCGCACAAATAAACTAGAGTCTAATTTTAATTTGGCTTTGGAGGTTTGTACTAAAGCATCCGCCTCAATCAGTTTGCCTTGGTTGTTCGTTTGGTCATTAAAATTGGCCGCCAGTTTAGCGTTCTCCAAATTATATTGCTGTGTTTCATTGGATACGCGAAGGAGTGGAGTTCCTACATTGACCTCTTGTCCCTCCTGAACATATATTTCTTCGATGATACCACTAACGGATACGAAAGCTTGGTATTGATCTGCCGACTTGATCGTTCCGGATGCATAAATGGATTCGGTGATATTACCTCGTGTAGGTGAAATGCTTTCTTCTTTTTTGGAACAGGCCATGAGCAGCCAAAGTCCAGCAAAAATGAGTGTCTTGGTTAATTTCATTTTGCTAAATTAATCTTTTAGCCCAATAGAAAAAATGATATTAATCGCGAATGCACCGAAGACTAAATCCAGCATTTTTATTTTCGGAGGATGTGTTTGAATTTCCTTGTTGAATCGGAATCACAAAACCATATGCAAGTGTACTTGTGTTACTATCTTGACTCCAATAATAGGTGCCAATTCCACGCTTTGAGAGGGCCCCACTATTTGATAGGAGCTGGCCAGCATTGTGTAATTTAATTGCCGAACCGTAAGCATATACGTTATTTAGTGCGATGGTTTGCCATTCAGCATAGGTTGGGATTCTCCATCCCGTCCCCAATTCGATGGTGCATGGATCTTCATTTGCTGACCAGTCTACATTTGTTAATGTGCGACCTGTCCAAGTAGCGGAAAGTGTAAATGGTATTCGCGATGTTTTGTACTCATAACCAGCTTTACTACCAAATTGCCAATACCACCCTGATGCATCTTCCGAGTTATCTGTTTCACTTAGCGGTGGTCTTGTTGAGCCAAGGTTTTGCATCAGCCAACATTTTTTTGCGCCGGTAATTGTGGAATAAGCAAGCTCGTATGTAATCGTTTTTGTGACAGGGGCCACGCGCCCACTACCCGCCACGTGCTCAATCTGAATCGTTGTGCAGGGTAGAATTATGTCAATTTTTCCAGTCGGCAAAACGCCTTCATCTGTATTTCGTTTGCCTGATTTATTGACAAATTCGGATCTTGTCGTTGTAATTTTTCCTTGGATGGTTACAGCTTGCCCCAGGGTCAGCTGTGTCCCCAAAAGTAGTAGGATGAATAGTCTAGTATGCATAGTCAAATTGAATACGGTCGCCGGCAACCAAGGTGAAACTACTATTATTGGCAGGAATATAGGTTATGATTTTGTTCGATAGGGTATAGGCAGTCTTGTCGGTGCGCACCCCATTAATAAACATCCGCACCTTACTAATTGCTGCGGGTGTTTGGGTTAAGGTAAATGATACTTGACCAACCGTTGCTGAAAATTGATCACTTTCATCTGTTTCTGGTGCAGATACTGTCCAACTAGACCCGACAACTTTTAATACATATCCTGACGTACTGGGAGCTAAACTATTTAATGCACCTGTTCCGTTTCCGACTAATAAGTTTCCTGCGGTCAATGTTGTTGCCCCCGTTCCTCCTTGGGCAACACCCACAGTTCCTGTTGAGGTTAATACCTTGGAGGCATCTGTGAAGATTACTTTGGAAGCTGTCAAGCTGGTATTTGTCTGTGTGCCGGTGATGCTCAGATTTCCGCCTACGGCGGTATTCCCCGTGGTGCTCAAGTTGCCGCCCACTGCAGTATTACCTGTCGTATTGATACTCGCAAATGTTTTAGCTCCAGCGATGGTCTGTGTACCGGTAGTCATGATACCGGGATTGGTTCCGTCTGCCGGACTAAGACTAATTTCACCCCCATTGGTAATCGTCAGACCTTTGGCCGTAGCACTTGAATTAACGGTTCCAAGCGTCACACCTGCCGAGGCACTTTCTACCGCCCAAGCCCCCGAGCGGGAAACTAATAATTGTCCATCGGTACCAGGGCTGAGTGAAGTAACAGCTGATGTTCCCGTACCAACGAGCAAGGCAGCGCTTGTGAGCGTTGTTGCCCCCGTTCCTCCTTGGGCAACACCCACAGTTCCTGTTGAGGTTAATACCTTGGAGGCATCTGTAAAGATTACTTTGGAAGCTGTCAAGTTTGTATTTGTTTGTGTGCCGGTGATGCTCAGATTTCCGCCTACGGTGGCATTCCCCGTGGTACTCAAGTTTCCACCTACGGCGGTATTACTAGTCGTATTGATACTCGCAAATGTTTTAGCTCCAGCGATGGTTTGCGTTCCAGTTGTCATGATACCTGGATTGGTTCCGTCTGCCGGACTGAGACTAATTTCACCTCCATTGGTAATCGTCAGACCTTTGGCCGTAGCACTCGAATTAACGGTTCCAAGCGTCACAGC